>JAEEGL010759626.1_pt1 | contig 30588 bp, 34 predicted proteins | sample 9134231 | NCBI WGS metagenome assembly JAEEGL01 (sample SAMN16246548, study PRJNA631951) | gut metagenome | biome: gut microbiome; feature: rumen; material: fiber-attached | host: Bos | place: Iran: Karaj | collected 2018-10 | reverse complement strand
GTCCAGGTGAGCGGTGAGCATGATTTTTTTCTTTGTGCGGTCGCCGATATACGCTATAACATTGTTCAGTCTGTCAATGCTGATATTTTCGGGACCGGTGTATTGTTCGAGCAGCTTTGCGCAGTATTCCGAAAATTCGCGTTCATTGCCGCATTCGGACTCAACAAGCAGCATCTGCTCAAGATCCTTGAATTTTGCCGTCACTTTATCACCTTTTTCCTATTTATATTTTACAGCTCGTTTACAAGCTGTTTGAAATGTTTTCCGCGTTCTTCGAAATTCTTATAGCAGTCAAACGACGCAGAGATAGGCGAAAGATAGACGATATCGCCGCTTTTTGCGCAATCATGCGCCTTTTTTACTGCGTCTGCCATTCCGTCAGCGAATTCTATAACTGTATTATCCGGATCGTATCCTTCGCATTCGGTGACTGCTTTGTATATTTTCTGTGCCGTCTGCCCTGTAAGTATCATATGCTTTACGTATTTGATTATATACGGAGCGACCGCGGAATAATCAAGATTTTTATCGGAACCGCCGCTTATCGTGATAATTCTCTGCGTCTGGCTTTTCAGGCATGCTATTACCGATGTGGGCGATGTTGCGATCGAATCGTTGTAGTATTTTACTCCGTCTTTTTCGCGCACGAATTCCATTCTGTGCTCGACGCCCGAAAACTCTTTGGCGACTTTTCTGTATGTCGAGATATCCGCAAGACCCCATGTGGCGCATACGGCTGCCATGAAATTCTCAACATTGTGGTCGCCGGGAAGCTTTATTATATCTCTGTGAAAAAGAAGAACGGAACCTGCGCTGTCCTTATGGACGATAAAACCGTTTTCGTTCAGAAAAGTACCGTTTTCCTGAGGTTTTTTCATTGAGAAGAATTCAGTCTTACCGTTAGCTTCTGGCGCAAGTGAAAGCGTTGTGGCATAATCGGCGTTGAGAATGAGTCTGCCGTTTTTTTTCTGAAAACGAAAAACGTTTTTCTTCGCGTCTATATACTCTTCCATCGATTTGTGCCAGTTGAGGTGCTCTTCAACAATATTTGTTATCACCGCGGTATCTGCGCTTGAAGTCATATCCGAAAGCTGAAACGATGAAAGCTCCGCAACAACAAAATCATTTTCGTTCATTTGCGAAATGCGCGGTAAAAGCGGTGTTCCGATATTTCCGCCGAGAAAAACACGGTATCCCTGCTCTTTAAGTATATTGTAAATAAGAGTGGTAGTGGTGGTTTTTCCCTCACTGCCGGTTACGGCAATTATTCTGCACGGACAAAGCTCAAAAAAAAGCTGCATTTCGCTCGTTATTTTGGCACCGTTTTTTTCCGCCGCTTCAAATTCGGGTATATCTCTGCGCATGCCCGGGGTTTTGAAAATAAGCTTGTCGTTCAGATCTTCAAGATACTTTTCGCCCGTTATGAATTTTATGCCTTCAAATTCGCTTTGGACTTCTTTTTCGGGTTCTTTTTTGTCCCGGACCGTTACAAGCGCGCCGCATTCGGAAAGCATTTTTACAAACGGACGGTTGCTTACGCCGAAACCTACTACCGTTACGTTTTTCCCTTTCAGAGATGCAAAATAATCTTTATAATTCATGATCGGTAAAGATTTATTCCGCTGCTTTTACTATTGCGGCAAAATCGTCGGATTTAAGGCTTGCGCCGCCGATAAGTCCGCCGTCAACGTCATATTTTTCAAGAAGCTCTTTTGCGTTTTTTGCGTTCATAGAGCCGCCGTACTGGATAGTTGTCCCTTCTGCGGTCTCTTTGTCGTAAAGTTTGCAGAGCACGTTTCTTATTATTCCGCAAACTTCTTCAGCCTGTTCAGCTGTGGCTGTTTTGCCCGTGCCGATCGCCCAGACGGGTTCATACGCTATAATTATGGATTTAAATGCGCTTTTATCTATTCCCGCAAAAGCGATTTTGGTTTGCATCGAAACGATCTCTTCGGTAATTCCCTGTTCTCTCTGTTCAAGCAGTTCGCCTACGCAGACTATCGGCTTAAGTCCCGCTTCGAGAGCAGCTGCGATCTTTTTGTTTACGGTAATGTCTGTTTCAGCAAAATACTGACGTCTTTCGCTGTGGCCGATAATAACGTATTCTACGCCTAGATCTTTCAGCATTGCGGCGCTTACCTCTCCTGTATATGCGCCGTTCGGCATAAAATGAAGGTTTTCCGCGCCGATCTTAACGTGTGTGCCTTTTGCCGCTTCTGTAGCCTTGCAGAGGTTTACAAACGGAACGCATGCTACGACCTCGCATTTTGCGTTTTCGGTCTTTGCTGCGATTTCTTTTATGTAGTCGTATGTTTCCGATGGCAGTTTATTCATTTTCCAGTTGCCGGCAATAACGGTTTTTCTTTTTTCGTAGTTCATTTTTGTCACCTTATCCTTAATTAATAAAAGGAATTATTATCAGGAATCACATCAATTCCGGAATAATAATTCCTTGAAGTTTATTTTGTTTTGGTAAAATTATTTGTCAAGAAGGCATGCGATGCCGGGAAGCTCGATTCCTTCGAGGAATTCGAGGGAAGCGCCGCCGCCGGTGGAGATATGAGTCATCTTGTCAGCATAACCGAGCTGTTCAACAGCTGCTGCGGAGTCGCCGCCGCCGATTATCGAAATTGCGCCCGATTCAGCAACTGCTTTCGCTACAGCGCGTGTGCCGGATGCGAAGTTTTCCCATTCAGAAACGCCCATCGGTCCGTTCCATACAACGGTGCCTGCGCCTGCAATGCTTTTTGCGAAAAGTTCCTGTGTTTTTTCGCCGATATCAAGACCCATCCAGCCGTCGGGAATAGAATCGGAGTATATTCTCATAAATGTTGCGTCGGGTTTATATTCGCGAGCGATTATGTTGTCTACGGGAAGAAGGAAGCTTACGCCTTTTGCCCTTGCCTTCTCGATAAGTCCTTTTGCGAGATCGAGCTTGTCTTCTTCGCAAAGTGACGAACCGGTCGTGCTGCCAAGAGCGCGGAAGAATGTGTATGCCATGCCGCCGCCGATTATGAGCATATCGACTTTTTCGATAAGATTGTTTATAACGCCGATTTTATCTGATACTTTTGCGCCGCCCAGGATTGCAACGAAGGGTCTCTTGGGATCTTCGAGCGCTTTGCCCATTATGCCGATTTCTTTCTGAATAAGATATCCGCATACGGCGGGCAGATAATCGGCAACGCCTGCTGTGGACGCGTGAGCGCGGTGAGCAGTACCGAATGCGTCGTTTACGTAAATTTCAGCAAGAGAAGCGAGCGCTTTTGCAAATGCGGGATCGTTTTTCTCTTCGGCTGCGTGGAAACGGACGTTTTCAAGAAGAAGGACTTCGCCGTTTTTGAGAGCAGCGGCTTTTGCCTGAGCATCGGGACCGATAACGTCAGAAGCGAGCGTTACGGGAACGCCTTTCTTTGCAAGATCATCAGCAACGATCTTAAGGGAGAGCTTTGTGATATCATTTTTGCCTTTTTCGATCGCTGCTGCGGTAGCTGCGGCCTGTTCTTCGGCGGGAAGCTCTTCGATTTTTTTCTTTTCTTTCTTGTCAAGCTTTATTTCCGCGTCAAGCACATTGTGGGGTCTGCCCATATGGGAACAAAGAATGACTTTTGCGCCGTGTTCCATAAGATAGCAAATTGTTTTCATTGCGCCCTGTATACGCTTGTCGTCGGTTATAACGCCGTCTTTGACGGGAACGTTGAAATCGCATCTTACAAGAACTCTTTTGCCTGAAACGTCGATATCCTCGACGCATTTTTTGTTGTAATTCATTTTCTTTCGCACCTCATAATATATTGTGAGTTATATTTTTATAAGTTAATCGGAATCTGCGTTTACGCACGATATGATAACCGATTTTGCCGCTTTTTTCAATAGAAACGGCATAAAGTTCGGTTTTTTTTCATTTATGCTTTATTTTCTGTTCGCATCCTCAGTGCGTATCTGCTTGCGTTTTATTTTTCCCGAGATCGTTTTAGGCAATTCGTCAACATATTCGATTATTCTCGGATATTTATAGGGCGCCGTAACGCGCTTTACATGATTTTGCAATTCCTTCGTCAGTTCGGGAGACGGGGAATATCCTTTTGCGAGAACTACCGTTGCTTTAACTATCTGTCCTCTCTCAGGATCGGGAACGGCGGTAATTGCGGTTTCAAGCACTGCCGGATGCTCAAGGAGCGCCGATTCTACTTCGAAAGGACCTATCCTGTATCCGCTTGATTTTATTACGTCGTCGCTTCTGCCTACAAACCAGATATAGCCGTCCTCATCTTTCCATGCCATATCGCCTGTATGATACCAGCCGTCGTGCATAACGCCTGCGGTTGCGGCGTCGTCCGCTCTGTATCCGTGAAAAATTCCCGGAGGTATGCCGTGAGAAATATCTATGCATATCTCTCCCTCTTCGCCTACCGGCACATCGTTGCCGTCGTCGTCAAGAAGATGCATGCCAAGGACCGGGGACGGTCTGCCAGTTGAGCCGGGTTTCGGATCGAGCCACGGGAATGTTGCGATTATTACCGGACTTTCGCTCTGACCGAAGCCCTCGCGAAGCTCTATGCCGGTCTGTTCAAGCCACTGTTCGTATACAACGGCGTTAAGTGGCTCGCCCGCGATATAACATGCGCGAAGATTTGAAAGATCGTATTTTTTCAGATCTTCCTTTATGAGAAATCTGTATACGGTAGGGGGAGCGCAGAAGGTCGTTATGTTTTTTGTTGAAAGAACATGAAGGATATCGTTCGGCGCAAAGCGGTCGTCATAGTCGTAAACAAAAACGCACGCGCCGCATATCCACTGCCCGAATATTTTGCCCCATGCGCATTTTGCCCAGCCGGTGTCGGCAAGAGTGAAATGCGTGTCTGTATCTTTCAGATTCTGCCAGAATCCCGCCGTGAGGATATGACCGAGCGGGTAATACTGAACATGCTGAACCATTTTAGGATGCGCCGTTGTGCCTGAAGTGAAATAAATGAGCATCGGATCGTTGTTTTCAGTAACGCGTTCGGGCTTTTTGTCGTCTGCGGCTGCAAGTTCCGCGTCAAAATCGATGTATTCCTCGGCGCCTTCGTTGCCTCCGGTAACGAATACTGTTATCCCGGTGAATTTTTCCGTTACTTTTTTTACATGACCGATAACGTTTTTATCGTTTGCGCAAACGATGTATTTTATATCCGCAGCATCAACACGGTAGTCTATATCCTGCTCTGTGAGCATGTGTGTGCTCGGTATGGCTATCGCCCCTATCTTTATAAGACCGGGAAGACAGTACCAGAAATGATGCCTTCTTTTCAGAATAAGCATTACGGTGTCTGATTTTTTTATTCCGTATTTTTGGAATACATTCGCCGCTTTGTTTGAAAGAGAGGATATATCCGAAAATGTGAATGTTTTTTCTTCGCCCTTGTCGTTGCACCATAATAATGCTTTCTGTTCAGGAGCAAGGGCTGCGTATTCGTCAACGATATCAAAACCGAAATTGAAATTTGCCGGAATATTTATTTTGAAATTATTGTAGAAATCCTCGTAAGACGAGAAGTCTGCAGAACAGAATCTGTTAAGTAAATTCATTTGTACGATCACCTTTCGATATGCGGTTTTTCAGATCGTCACAACAAGGATTTTCGCACATTTTCCGTTCAATGCCTTCATTCCGTGAGGGTAGTGCGAGTCGAAATACACGCTGTCCCCTTCGCAGACGGTGATTGTATGTTCGCCTATCTGCAGAAGAAAACTTCCTTCAAGACAATAATGAAATTCCTGGCCGGTATGAGAGTTAGTATGTATTTCCTGATTCTCGTTCGGGTCTACCGTTACAAGAAGAGGCTCAACCTTTCTGTTTATAAAATTGAATGCAAGGCTGTTGTATTTGTAGCCTTTTGTGCGTTCAACATCCAGCCCGTGGCCTTTTTTTACGAACGAATATGTGTGAAGCTTTGCCGTGTCGCCTGTAAGAAGCTCTGTCATGCTGATTTTAAGATAGTCGCAGACATCCAGAAGAATGCTCACCGGAATGGGAACTTCACCGTTTTCCATTTTCTTGTATTCTTCTTCCGTCAGCTCTGTTACACGCGCCATTTCGCTCGTTTCCACGTCGGACAATAATCTGATTGCGCGAAGTCGTTGAGCGATCTCGGAATTTTTTATTGCCATTATATCACCGCCTTAAAGGTATAAAACCGTGTGAAATCAGTAATTGAACCCGAATTCAAGGGCTTCGATGTTTTTGCCGAGCAAGGCAGCCTTGCTTGCGGGAACTGCTTTTGCAAGACCTTCTTTCAGAACGTCAAGAGAAAGAAAACCTGTCTTTTTTGCCATATATCCGAGGGCTATCATGTTTGCAAGTCCCTGAAAACCGTGTTCTCTCGCAAGCTTTGTTGCAGGTATGGGATATACTGAAATATCCGTTCTTGAATCGGTTCTTTTTATGAGACTGTCGTCAAATATCACCGTGCCGCCCTCCTCGACTTTTTCAACAAATTTATCGTAAGACGGCTGATTGAGCGCCATAAGAAGGTTCGGTTCGTTTACTATGGGAGAGGCTATCATTTTGCTGTCTATTCTTACCGCACAGTTTGATGTTCCGCCTCTCATTTCAGGACCGTAGCTCGGTAAAAGAGAAACCTCACTGCCGCTCATCATGCCCGAATAGGTTGTTACCTTTGCGGCAAACTGAACACCCTGTCCGCCGAAACCGGCAAAAAGAATATTGTATGCCATATTATTCCGCCTCCTTTGTTTTGTCCTTGTAAACGCCGAGAGGATAGTAGGGGATCATGTTTTCTTCAAGCCATTTCATTGCCGCAACGGGAGTCATGCCCCAGTTGGTTGAACACGTTGAAAGAACTTCGATAATTGAAAATCCCTTTTTGTTTATCTGCATTTCAAATGCTTTCTTGATGGCTGCTTTTGCCGCCATAACATTTTTAACGTTGTTTACGGCTACTCTCTGCGCCAGTGCAACGCCGTCAAGAGTAGATACCATTTCGCAGACTCTTACGGGATATCCCGAATAGTTTACGTCTCTGCCGTACGGTGTGGTCTGAGTTACCTGACCGGGAAGAGTTGTCGGAGCCATCTGTCCGCCTGTCATGCCGTATATGGCATTGTTTATGAAAATTACGGTAATGTTTTCGCCTCTTGTAGCTGCGTGGACCGTTTCGGCTGTTCCTATAGCGGCAAGATCTCCGTCGCCCTGATAAGTAAATACGATGTTGTCGGGAAGAGATCTTTTCAGACCGGTCGCAACTGCCGGCGCTCTGCCGTGAGGCGCCTGGACCATATCGCATGAAAAATAATTATATGCCATTACCGAGCATCCTACAGGAGCTACGCCTATCGCGTCGCCTATGATTCCGAGCTCTTCAAGCGCTTCGCCCACAAGACGGTGGACTATTCCGTGTGTGCATCCCGGACAGTAGTGTGTTACGGCATCGGTAAGTCCTTTTGTTTTCTGAAAAACGATACTCATTTTTTAATTCCTCCGTTCAGCTCGCAAAGCTTTGCAAACACTTCTTTCGGTGTGGGAACGATGCCGCCCGTATGTTTCAGAAGCTCTACGGGTTTTTTGCATTCAAGCGCAAGCTTTACGTCGTCGGTCATCTGACCCATATTGAGCTCTACCGTAAGCACGCTCTTTACTTTCGGGTCGTTTTTTATTTTGTCAAATGCTTTTGTCGGGAACGGAAATACCGTGATGGGACGTAAAAGACCGACTTTTATTCCTGCAGCGCGCGCGTCGTCTATTGCAGATTTCGATACTCTTGCGGCAATGCCTATCGCAACGATTATGATCTCTGCGTCGTCAGTCATATACTCTTCGTATCTCTGCTCGTTTTCGCAGACTTTTGCATAACGCTCAAAACGCTCGAAGTTTTTTATTTCAAGTTCTTCGGGTTTGAGGAAAAGCGAATTGATTATATTGTGTTCTCTTGCGTTTTTATGACCGTTTGTCGCCCACGGCTTTTCGTGCCTTACCGGCGTGGGTATATCGTCGAATGATACCGGCTCCATCATCTGGCCGAGCGTGCCGTCAAGAAGAAGCATCGCCGGCATGCGGTATTCTTCCGCTTTATCGAAAGCCGTAAAAATGTATTCTATTATTTCCTGCACACGGTCCGGCGCATAAACAAGAAGATGTCCGTCGCCGTGACCGGGAGCTTTTGTTGCCTGCCAGTAGTCTGACTGCGAGGGCTGAATGCCGCCGAGACCGGGACCGCCTCTCTGCACGTTTATTATAAGACAGGGCAGGTCACTGCCTATGATATATGAAATGCCTTCGGTTTTGAGAGATATTCCCGGCGACGATGAGCTCGTCATCGCTCTCACACCGGCAGACGCCGCGCCGAGCACCATATTTATCGCCGCAACTTCGCTTTCAGCCTGCAAAAACGTTCCTCCGAGCTTCGGGAGCTTTTTTGAAAAATAAGCAGCCACTTCGGTCTGCGGGGTGATGGGGTAGCCGAAAAAGTGCAGACATCCTGCTCTTATGGCGGCTTCGGCAATCGCTTCGTTGCCCTTCATCAATACTTTGCTCATATTAAAGTCTCTCCTTTTCAGTCTTTTTCTACCGTGATAACGCAATCGGGACACATTCTTGCGCAGAAAGCGCAGGCAATGCATTTTGTTATGTCTGTCATCGCGGCGGGAGAATACCCTTTATCGTTCAGGTTTTCGCTGTCAAGCACAAGCAGCTTTTTCGGGCACGCTTCAACGCACAGCCCGCAGCCCTTGCAGCGGTTTATGTCTATCGTTAGCTTTGACATGTCTATGTTCCTTTCGGTAAAACCTTATTTTATCTGAAATTGCAAAATCTTCCACTTTAACGCTTTAATATAATTAAACATTATATCACAAGTTTTATTTGATTGGAAGAGAATATGCCTATTTTTCATAAAAAAGTCGAAAAATGAGCCGTTTTTGACGCTTAATTTCACGACGCAGGAAAAATCGTATTGACTAATATTACAAAATGTGATACTATTTGCGCGAAAACACACGATATGTGATATTTTTATCATAAAAAGAAATTAAAATGCGAAAATGACATGTTTTCGAAAAGAATGAAAGGAAGATCGAATGACGAATTATGAGCTTGTAAAAAACTGCAGAAAGATGGCAAACGCAAAAACCGTGTATATGTGGGGTTGTTACGGTCAGAAGCTCACCGAAACGCTGATCGCAAAAAAGGCGGCGCAATATCCGAACCGATTCAGCGCCGCAAGACGGAAATATCTGAAAAAACTTGTTGCTGACAAAGACGTTTATGCCTGTGACTGCGCTGGATTGATAAAAAATTTCCTTTGGGGAGGGTTCCGCAGATCGCTGCGTTACGATCCAAATACGGATTTCGGTTCCGAAAGTTTTCGGAGGGCAGCGAAAAAGATCGGTAAAATCAGCACTTTGCCTGAGATACCCGGACTCGGCGTATACAAAAAAAATCACGTCGGCGTGTATGTCGGCAAAGGCAAGGTCATTGAATGCACTCTCGGGGCAAGGGGCGACGGCGTTGTTGAAACGGACGTTTCGGACGCCGCATGGAAAGAGTGGTTTTTTATCCCAAATATAGTATATCCCGAAACATGCAGGAAAAAGAAAAAAAATACGACTCCGATAATTAAATTTTTAAGAAAGAACGATATTTTATGAATGAAATCATCTCTGACGAAACATTTTTCAGAAGGGACGGCGATAACATACCTGAATACCTTGAAGATGCGGCAAAAACATACGTTCTGAATATTTCGGAAGACGAAAATATGGTTATAGGCAAAGGACGAAAAGGCCGTGTGCCGGACGTTGTTGTTTTCGGCGCCGCAACAAAAAAGATCAATACGCAAAAGCGCTGTGAACTGCCTCATTTCGTCATTTTTCGCGACGGGTCAGTAAAACAGTATGTGTCTTTGTCGGACGCTTCGGAAGTATTTGAAACATCGCTGCTTTCCACACAAAAAAACTACTATGCCTCCGGCAGAGGGATCGTTGCTTTCCGTTGCGACAACGCTGCGCTGTATTCTGTTTCCGTTCTTTTTGAAGGCGACGGCATAACGGATGATCAGATACTATCGGCGGCGTTGCTTTTACGGTTTATATGCCTTAAAATCCTGCGTATTTACGGAAAAAAACTGCCGCTTGATAATAACCATATTATCTCAGCGGCAGCTATGCCTTGCGGATATGAATGCGATTTTGACACGGGGATATTTACGGAGCTTTGCAAGCTTCGCCCCGTATGATCACGGCATGTTTTCTTCAAGCGTTTCTATGCATTCGTCTGAATAAAAATCTCCCCGCTTGATGTGCTTCATCTCGTGTTCAAGCGCTCTTGACTGCGCGGAGGATGAAAGATTTGAATTGATATAAACGTTAAAATCTCCGTTTTCGTCTCTTACGGTCACGCCGTATACGGTAGACGGGAGCTTTAAAAGCCTTACATGTATATCGTCCATTTTAAAACTGCTTCAGCGCCTCTATAATTTTAATTGCTTTTTCTATGTCTTCCTTGCTTGCGCTTTTCGAAACGGAAAAAAGCATTCGCATTTCGGGACGGGTATGGAGCATATTCCGCAGTGAAATGATCTCTTCGTCAAAACGGGCGTTGTTTTTAAGAGTGTTGTTGCTGCCGAATTCGAGCTCAATATCGTCATTTACAAGCTGTTCTATGGCAACCGAGAAATAATCGGCAATTTTTCGTATCATGGCAAAGTTCGGCTCGCGGTTTGCCGTTTCCCACATGGCAATCGTGCTTAAAGCAACGCCGAGTGCCTCGGCAAGCTCGCGCTGCTTCATACCCTTCATTTTTCTGAGGGTGCGCAGCTTCATATTGAATGACATTTTTCCCATTCCCTTCCAGTATAATTCTGATTATGTGATAATTATATCTCACTTTTTGTGATTTGTCAAGAGGCGGTAAAAAATTTTTTTATTATGTAAAGGGGGTTGCAAAAAACTGATAAACAGTTCGGCATACAGAAAATACTGTATAAAACTTATCAGAAAGTATTACGAAAAGCCCGTGCGAAGTTTTCCCGAAAGAAAGGCGGTCGAAAACGCGCTGTTCAAAATCGAAAGCGAAGGGGATGGAACAAGGGCGGAATTTGACAGGATATTTTCCTATTTTTTCGAAAACGGAAGAAGAAACGTCAACGCCGTTTCGATTGAGTGCTGGTTTTCTCCCTCATCCGTATACAGAAAACTCGATATATTGCGCAGAACGGTCGAAAAAGAGCTTCATGATATGAAAAAATATACGGAGATCACCGTGCTGTGGTATTGACAAAACCCTTGCGAAAGGTTATAATCAAATAAAAACGATCGAAAGGGATATACAAAATGCTGAATGTTGCAATGCTTTCACGCTGGCATGTTCATGCCGACGGTTATGCCGATATGCTGAGAAAAACGGGCAAGGTCAATATCTGCGCCGTGTGGGACGAAGATCCCGTGCGCGGAGCAGACTGGGCAAATAAGCTCGGCGTTCCGTTTTATGCAAATCTTGATACTCTTCTTTCTCAAAGCGAGGCAGACGCGGTCTGCTGCTGCACTCCCACAACAATGCACAGAGAGGTTCTCATTAAGGCTGCAAAAGCCGGAAAACATATTTTTTCCGAAAAAGCAATGGCTACGACCGTAGAGGACTGTCTTGCGATCGCGGACGCCGTGGAAAAAAGCGGAGTGGTGTTTATGCTTTCTATGCCCCACAAATGCAGAAAAGATGTTCTTTTTATAAAAAAATGTATCGATAACGGCGATTTCGGAGATGTCACGCTCATAAGGATCCGCAACGCGCATAACGGGATCTCGGGCAAATGGCTTCCGTCTTACTGGTTTGACGAATCGGCGGCAGGCGGCGGAGCTATGATGGATCTTGGATGCCATCCGATGTATCTGCTTTCAATGTTTCTCGGTAAGCCGAAAAACTACGCCGCAATATATTCGTCTCCTTTCGGCACTCCCGTAGATGAGAACGCGGCTGCTCTGATAGAATTTGAAAACGGGGCAACAGGCGTTTCGGAAACATCTTTCGTATCTTATTCATCGCCGAATATAATAGAAGTTCACGGAACGAAAGGCGTATTGATATCCACAGACGGCAATGTGCAGTTCAAAAACTGGAAGACAGCTGAATATCAGAACGGATTTGTTACTCCTGCTCTTCCCCAGTCTCTGCCCGAACCGATCTGCATGTTCCCGGATGTCTGCCTGAGCGGCAGTCCTTCGCCTGAGGAATTCGGAACGAAAGCCGGCATAGAGCTGACAAGACTTCTTGAAGAAACATATAAAGTAAACGCTTCAAAATAAACAAAACAGCGGCAGGAAGAACGTCTTCCTGCCGTTTTTTCGTGAAATGAACACCTTTGCGGCGGGATATGTCACATTTTATTCAACATTTTAACGGCATTACCACTTGAAAAACCGTTATTTTTGTGATATAATAACTAAGCTAAAAAAATAAATATTCACCAATTATACGGAGAAGTACTCAAGTTGGTGAAGAGGCGCCCCTGCTAAGGGTGTAGGTCGGGAAACCGGCGCAGGAGTTCAAATCTCCTCTTCTCCGCCATCAAAAAAACGTCTTTTGTCTACCGACAAAAGGCGTTTTTTTAAATGATGTTTGCTCTGCCGGGCAAATGCTGAATGTAATCTTGCTTTTTTTTCTGAAATGTGCTAAAATAAACAGAAGTATGCGAGATATTTTGAAGAAGAGAAAATATGATGAAAGGTATTGAAGCTGGAATGGATAATACTGTATCAAAAAATATGGAGCAGAATAATAAATCAAAGATCAATCCCGGTGCCTGGATCGGACTGCTTCTTCTTGCGGCTTTATTCGCATATATTATATTCTGCGCAGTCAGTTCTTCAAAATTAGAATCGGCATATAAAAAAGCTCAATCCCTTATGGCAGAGGGCGATTATAAACAGGCAGGCGCCGTGCTTGAAACAATAAAGGAAAAGTCTCCTTTTGATACGGAAGCCCTTCTTTTGATTTGCGAAGCGCATAACTCGTATAGTGTTGGATACATCGACTGGGCACGCTGGCGTATGCAAGATGCACTGAAATGGTATAAGCACAGTTATTATTATACCGCACCTGAGGGAAGCGAAGAATTTATGCAGCTTCTCGAAAGTGAATATGATGATTACCTTGCTCGTAAAAGAGAGAAAGAAAGACAGGAAACCGAAATCAAAATCAAAACCGGAGTTCCCTTCGTTGGAATGGATGAGTCCAGAATAGGCGATACTATACTTGGCAAACCGTCCTCCACGAGTACCTATTACGCCTGGCGCAAATACCTCGGTAAGACTGAGCAACATAAAGGGAATAGCTATTATTTTAAAAAGGACGGCAACATTATTTTTGTTGCCTATTGTATGTTTGGCATAGTAGAAGAGGTGAAGGATTACAGAAACAATCCGTGGGTCCCTTACACCCCCAAAAAAGGCTCCACAATAACATACGATAACAGTTCGGACGATGACAGTCCGAGCGTCGACGGCTTTTCAAATCCCGAAGATTTTTACGACTGGTATTACGACGACTTTTTCGACTATTACGAAGCGGAAGATTATTATTACAGTCACGGCGGCTATTGATCCGCCTTGCGCAAAGAGGATGCATTTGAGATCCGTATGTATTGAAGCATTCTCAAAGTGTTTTCCTAAAGAGTAAACAGAAAGATCGTTTGAAAAAAATGTCTATCGTTCATCCTTTTGAGCCGTTTATCGGCAGTGCGCCGAAAATACTTGTTCTCGGCTCTTTTCCGTCCGTAAAATCACGCGAGACGGGTTTTTATTACGGAAATCCGAGAAACAGATTCTGGCAGGTTATCGCCGGAGTATTCAATTTACCTGAGCCTGAAACGATCGAAGAAAAAAAAGCGATGCTCGACAGATGCGGCATCGCCTTGTGGGATACGGTATTTTCATGCGAAATATCCGGGTCAAGCGACAGTTCGATCAAAAACGTAGTGCCTAACGATATTTGCCCCGTTATCGAAAAATACGGTATAAAAGCGGTTTTTGCAAACGGAAAAACATCGGGCGCGCTTTATGAAAAATATGTTGAACCGAAATGCGGCATAAAAGCGCGGGTATTGCCTTCAACAAGCCCCGCAAACGCGGCTGTGACGACAAAAATGCTTATAAAGGCGTATTCCGCTATCCGTGAATTTATCTGAATATTCCAAAAACCGCAGCAGCATAAAAACATACAGTCATAAACGGAGCGAGAGGATATGATACTGACGACAGTTTTATTCTTTCGCCGTTTTTTTCTGAAATAATAAAAACAGGAAGGATATAAAAAAGCAGAGCTGCGATTTCGGCTGCGGCAAGTATGGCTGTTCCCGGAACGATGCCCGCGCACGCGAACAGGATCGCGATCAGCGCGATATGTCCGATATCGGACGGTGCGGCCCCGGTTTTTTTCGCGATAAAATTAACAAAAAACATTAAAACAACTGCAAAGACCGCGCCCGAAAAAAAGGTCAGTATCTGCCATGCTGAGCCTTCCGAAAAACAGACTGCGGCAGTTCTTAAAACAACGCATATCCCCGAAAAAACAAGTCCCGCAAGAGGTATGAACCCGTTGAGCGCGTCGCATACTGATACCGTTACGGCCGAGGGTATCATCAGAACGAGAAAAACATCCGCAATATCAATATCTTTCAGCGCAAATAAAACCCCGACTGCGGCGCCGAAAACGGCGCAGATAATATATATGAAAGGCGAAGAAGCTTTTTTTGACGGTAATTTTTCCGACAGAAGCTCTTTTTTGTGCAATGCGTTGTAAAACGGCACCGATGCCAGCGATATTACGGTGCAGAAAATCGTTACGAAGGCAAACAGTATGTTTGAGTATAGTTCGGGAAACGGCATTTTTTTCACCTTTTGTTTTTTCTTACTGTTTTGATTATACCACGCCGAGGCGTTTAAGTCAATAGAAATCTCAGGGCGGTACTTGACAAAAAGAAACCGATGCGGTATAATCAGCAAGATGACTGCTGCAAAAACTGTCAGGATCTTTCCATTTTGAGGATATCAATATGAATAACGATATACTTGCCACGATCGGGAATACGCCGATGGTAAAAATAAACCACCTTTCTCCGAACCCGAACGTTGAAATATTTGCAAAACTTGAAGGTTTTAATCCGACCGGAAGCATCAAAGACAGGATCGCCCTTAAAATGGTAGATCAGGCGGAAGCCGAGGGCAAGCTGAAACCGGGAGACACGATAATAGAAGCCACGTCGGGCAATACGGGTATAGCTCTTGCGATGATAGGCCGTGTGCGCGGATATAATGTTGAAATAGTAATGAGCGCCGCGGTATCGGTAGAAAGACAGAAAATGATCAAAGCGTTCGGCGGAAGCGTTATTCTTACCGACCCTTCAAAAGGCACGGACGGCGCAATTTGCGAATGCAGAAGAAGAGTTGAGGCTGAGCCCGACAGATATTTCCATCCCGATCAGTTTACGAATATTTATAATAAAATGGCTCATTACAGAACGACCGCCGAGGAGATCTGGCACCAGATGGAGGGCAAAATAACGCATTTTGTTTCCGCTCTGGGCACTTCTGGCACGATAATGGGCGTTGGAGCAGGACTTAAGGAAAGCGATCCGAGAATAAAAATAATAGAGGCTCAGCCCGTAAAGGGGCACTATATCCAGGGTCTGAAAAATATGGAAGAGGCTATCGTTCCCGCCATATACAAGCCCGAAATGATAGATGAACATATAATGATAGATACCGAAGAGGCTTTTGACGTTGCAAGGCGCATAGTGTCGGAAGAAGGTATTTTTGTCGGCATGTCATCAGGCGCGGCAATGCTTGCGGCAATAAAAGTCGCGGAACGGATCGAAAAGGGCCGCATTGCGGTCATTTTCCCCGACAGAGGCGAAAAGTATCTGAGCACACAGCTTTTCGGAGTATAAGATGACAAATACAAAAGAGAGAAAGGGACCGATATTTAATATTATCGCAGGCGCGGCATTTTGTGCGCTTGCGGCGGCTCTTTTTGCTTTGTCGGCGAGTCCGTTTCAGGTCTCTGATCATTATTCGCCCGATGCGGCGCAGATAACACGCGGCGAAAGCGTTTTCGACGAAATCCCGGAACCTGAAGAAGAATTGTCATATTCCGCAGAAGATTATGCCGGGCTTAAGCTTTATTATTCCGCTCACGGAAAAAAGTGGCATCTTACAAGAGAATGTCAATATATAAGAAACAGTAATAATACAGAATATACCGATTACGAAACAGCCGTTTCGATGGGGCTTGCACCGTGCTCGAAATGCGGATTTCCCGGCATGCTGAAAGATTGACTGTATTACAAAAAGGGAGAAAGTTATGACGATAAACAACGTTAAGATCACAAAAGGCGCAAGCGACTGGCGAATATATCAGCAGATAGACGGAAAGGCAACGCTTGAGCTTGAAGGCGTAAGCATTATAAGCGGCGATGCCGCAACATGGATCAGAGTAGTAAGAGAAGACGACAAATCAGTTGTTGTCGACTGGAAAAAAGCTGAATATACAGGCAGGACTGAAGACGAAGACGGCACGCCGCTCAATAAATTCGCAATTTCGATCACTTTGCCCGCAGGAGGGCTTTACAGAATTGATTCCGCCGTATGGGACAGTCTTACCAGAATAGAATGGAGCTACCAGGGCAATAAAATATATCATATAGGCGTTGGCGATCTTTTCCTTATTACGGGTCAGTCAAACTCCGCAGGTTACGGACGCACGCCTATAGCCGACCCGCCGGAATTCGGCGTTCATCTTTGCCGCAACAGCGAGGTATGGACTGTTGCAGCGCATCCGCTGAACGATCCCGAAAACACAAAACACCCCGTGAACAGAGAACCTGCGACCGATCACTCTCCGTATCTCTCTTTCGGTAAAATGATGAAAAAGGCGCTTGGCTATCCTGTGGGACTTATTCAGGAGTCGCTCGGCGGAAGCCCCATTTCACGTTGGAACAGGCGCGTAAACGGCGATCTTTACAACAGTATGGTAGAGTCTGTAAGAAGGATAACCGACGGCGATATGCGTGTTGCGGGCGTTTTATGGTATCAGGGCTGTTCGGATTGCGACGATCAGAACAGCGGCGTTTATTACGAACGGTTTGCGCAGATGGTATCAGACATGAGAAGTGATTTCAGATCGCCTTCGCTGCCGGTATATACCGTTCAGATAAACAAGGTCCTCAGCGCCGAAAACCGATACTGGGCAGATATCCGCGATATTCAGCGCAGAGCAGCAAAAGAAATAAACAACGTTTTCGTCGTTCCGTCTATTGATCTTGCGCTCAACGATGCAATTCACAATGCATCTTCGTCAAATATGGTCCTTGGCGAACGTCTTGCCCGTGTTGCCCTTGAAGGATATTATAAACAGACCGCATACGGTTTTGCGCCGGATATAAGATGCGCAACATGCAATAACGATATGCTTACGCTTGAATTCGATAACGTTCATCATTATATGCTTACGCTTGATGTTCCCGCGGCGGAATGTGATTTTACGGTGGAAGACGAAAAAGGTTCGATCTCTCCCGTATATTACGCCGGCGAAGATAACAGAATAACAATAAAACTCGAAAGAAAACCGGAGGGACAGGCAAAAGTATCGTATGCGAAATCAAGCTGGCCGAAATCCGTTCCTCCTATGGATCCGGGAAGCGGATTGCCTATAATTGCGTTTAACGATGTGGAGATAAAGTATGTTTGATAATTCAGAAACAGGCGAATACAGAGGATATAACAGCGAACAGTTCGTTTTTGACGGCAAAAACTGCACGGTCGTTTTCCCTGACAGTCCGTCTGAAGGCAACAAATGGATATGGCGTACGGAATTCCTCGGAGCGTTTGATTCGGTCGATACGGATATGCTTTCAAAAGGCTATGCGCTCGCTTATATTTCCGTAAGCAATATGTACGGTCATCCCGATGCTGTCCGAACGATGAAAAAATTCCGCGATTTTATGACGGAACACGGTTTTAACGAAAAAACCGTACTTTTCGGTTTCAGCAGGGGAGGACTTTACGCCTGCAACTATGCGCTGAAATACCCGGATACCGTTGCAGCGCTTTATCTTGATGCACCGGTGCTTGATATAAAGAGCTGGCCGGGCGGACTTGGAATAGGAGTCGGAGCACCGCGCGAATTTGAAGAATGTCTTTCTCTTTACGGACTTGATAAAAGCAGTGTTCTTTCATTCAGGCAAAATCCGTCTGACAAACTTGAACAGCTGCTTTCTCTTCATATCCCCGTTGCTCTTGTGGCAGGCGACAGCGATCGCACGGTCCCGTATGAAGAAAACGGAAAGCTTCTTGAAAATACATACAAAAACGGCGGCGGAGATATTTTGTGCATAGTAAAAGAGGGCTGTGATCATCATCCGCACAGCCTTTCGGATCCGTCTCCGATATCGGATTTCCTTTGCAAAAGATATTGAAATAAAAAAAGAGGCATATCATTAAAGATATGCCTCTTTTTATTCTTTGATCGCTTTTATAAGATTGTCTTTTGCCCGGCGTATATGCTCTGCAGCTTCCTTTTCCGCAAGTAAAGAATCGTGCGCGGCTATAGCCTCGTATATTTTTCTGTGTTCGCCAACCGACGCGACCGCTCTTCCCGAATATTTTACGGATATTTCACGCGGTTTCTGTATATAATTGTGAAACTGCGAAAGTATCTGGCGAAGCGGACGGCTGCCCGATGCGGAATACACGGTCTGATGAAACTGCGAGTCGAGGTGGCGTATCTGCAAAACATCGTTTTTCGCAACATAAAATTCCTGAAGCTCAACGATATCTCTGAGCTTTTCAAGCTCTTCCTGCGTAATGTTTACCGCTGCCCACCTTGCCGCTATGCCTTCTATCGCCATGCGTATGGTGTATATATCGTCAATATCTTTTTCGGAAATTCCCACGACCACGACGCCCTTGTTCGGAACGCTCGTCACAAGTCCTTCAAGTTCGAGCTGACGCAGCGCCTCGCGAACGGGAGTTCTGCTTACCCCGAGAGCCGTAGAAAGTTTCTGCTCCGTCAAACTGTATCCGGGCGGGAAATCACCGCTTAAGATCGCCTGCTCTATTTCGCGGAACACCTTCATGTGCAGCGAGCCTGAGTCATCGGAATATATTCTGTTCATTTTGCAGCCCTCTGCTTTTCGATGTCAAAAAGGAATGGCGCATATTCGGTAACGAGCGCAAGCATTTCTTCGTCGCTGATGATCGTCTGTCTGTCTGCTGCATACTGAGCGTCGATCCACTCCTTCATTTTTGCTATGAAAGGAGCCTTTTTGTCGACCTGGTCGCTTCCTTCGAGCCTGAAGCGTCTGTTTATCCAGAATGCTATTGCGGCATGACCCGAAACATTTGAGATCGAAACGGCTGCGGGTCGGTTGAGGATCTTTTCGGTATTGAAAATATTGTATATCTCTTCGTCCTTCAAAAGACCGTCCGCATGAATGCCCGCTCTCGTAACGTTGAAATCTCTTCCCACAAACGGTGTCATCGGCGGAATTTCGTAGCCTATCTCTTTTTCGTAGTATTCAGCAAGTTCGGTTATGACGGTCGTATCCATACCGTCTGTCGTTCCGCGCAGCTCGGCATATTCCATTACCATTGCCTCAAGCGGAATATTTCCCGTGCGCTCGCCGATACCGAAAAGCGAGCAGTTTACTGCCGAAGCGCCGTAAAGCCATGCCATAGACGCGTTGGCAACAGCCTTGTAAAAGTCGTTGTGTCCGTGCCATTCGAGCCATTCGGAAGGAACATCGGAATACGTGCGGAGACCGTACATTATTCCCGATACGCTTCTCGGCAATGCCGTGCCTATGTAAGGCACTCCGTAGCCCATAGTGTCGCACGCTCTGATTTTCACCGGAATTCCCGCCTGCTTGGACATTTTCATAAGTTCGTTTGCAAACGGCACGACAAATCCGTAAAAATCGGCTCTTGTGATATCTTCAAAATGACATCTCGGTCTCAGTCCCGCTTCAAACGCCTCTGCCACAACCGCAAGATACTTATCCATTGCCTGCCGTCTTGTAAGCTTCAGCTTATTGTAGATATGATAGTCGGAGCATGAAACAAGTATGCCGGTCTCTTTGATGCCTATATCCTTAACGAGCTGAAAGTCGTTTTTCGATGCGCGTATCCATGTTGTTATCTCGGGAAATTCGTATCCTTTTTCCATGCATTTGTAAAGCGCGTCTCGGTCTTTTTCACTGTATACGAAAAATTCCGTCTGTCTCAGTATGCCTTTCGGTCCGCTCAGACGGTGCATCATATCGAAAATGTCGGTGATCTGCTTTACCGTATACGGCGAGCGTGACTGCTGTCCGTCACGGAATGTCGTATCTGTGATCCAGATATTTTCAGGCGTCTGCATCGGCACATGACGGTGGTTGAACGAGATCTTCGGTATCTCGTTGTAAGGGTATATATCTCTGTAAAGCTCGGGGTTTTTAAGGTCCTGAACCTCGTATCGGTATGTTTCTTCTTCAAGGACGTTTGATTTCCTGTTGAGCTCAAGCATTTTTCTTCACCTTTTTTTGTTTTTGTATGATTGTATACAATTATACAAAAATGCCCCTGTTTTGTCAATAGGGGCAAATGTGAATTTTTATTGAATATTTATTCGGTTTATATGCAGTAAAAGCTTATATTTATACAATTTCAAATAAAAAACTTGCTTTCAACATATTCTCTTGCGGGACGGCATATTGCGAGAAAAATAAGAAATCCTCCCACGAGTATCAGCGCTGACATAGGGTAAAACGACCAGCCTATCATCTGTCCGCTGCCGAATGTATGTGAAATAAGATATTCGAGAACAGGCATGAAAAGACCGAGCAAAGCTGCGGCTCCGCCGAAAATATAAAGTCTGCCTTTTTTGATATATCGCGTCAGCGTTACGGTTGCGGTGACGAGTATTGCCGTAAATGCTGTTACGGGCAGCGCAAACGGCACAAACCAGTTTCCGCCGACGGCGAAATTAACGTAAAAAAGAAAGAGCGCCGTTGCCGCAAAAGAACACGGGACGAATATAACGGGGTTTGGCGATGAAAACCATGTAGGCAAAAAGAGCGCAACATACACAAGCATTACCGAGCCAACAACATATCCGGACCATGTTACGGCAAAATTGAACCTCAGATCGCACGCAAGAGTAATGATTATCACAAAAAGAGCGCATGCCGTTACGAAAATCGGAAATCCAAGAGAACGCCGTTCCTTTTTCGGATATTTGTTCTTCGGATATGTATATTCATCCTCTTTTGGCGGGAAATCGGGATGATAAACTCTCGTTTTGCACAGAGGACAGAATTTTTCGCTGTCTGCAAGCTTGACTCCGCATTTTATACAATACATTTTTTTACCTCGATGAAAGATTGCTTTCTGCTTCGGCTTCTATGCCGAGATCGCGCAGTTTTTCAAAAAAACGCACTTCAAGATCGTTTTCTTTGATATTTCTGATAAAGTTCATGTAAAGAGTGCCTTTATAAGAGATCGCCGAGCAATTATACGGATTTTTTGCCTGAGCGCCTAATATAAAATCGGCTCTTTCAACATATTTATCCATTTCGGCAGGAAGTTTCATGAGTCCGAGATTCGAAAAATTGATGCACGATTTTTTCTCGCCTACCGTATCGTATACGGCTTTCATAACGAGATTTTTTATGAAAAGAGGCATTATCCTTACCGCCATAAGCTTTTCGCTGTTTACGTTTGCGGCAATTTTCATGCTCATCTGCTTCTTCGTTATCTCAAGTCCCATTTTATGCTTTACCGCCTCGCATATCTCCTCTAAAGAATATGTTCCGAGCTTAGGCAGTATTTCTGGCGTTGTATATAGCGCAAAATTGCGAAGAGATCGGCTGTCGAAGAGATTTCTCAGATTGACAGGGATCAGCACTTTGATCGGCTTTCTTTTGTGCTGATTCGTTACCTTTTCCTTCTGGATATCCTGAAGTGCATCCATAAGAACGGCGCATAAAAACACCGTGACCGAAACCCCGTATGAATGTGCTTTTTCCGTCACTTTATTCGCGTCAAGTCTGAAGCAAGTAAGATCGAGAAATCCGTCTTTTTCGGGAGTTCCGCGAATAGGCCATGCATCGTTTTCTTTTCTGCTTGCGCTTACCGCACCTGCATATTTGCTGAAACTGTCCTCAAGCTCTTCGGGAGAGGGCGATTCCACTCTTTCAAGAACGCCGTTTCCGGGCGGGATCGTTTCGCCGTATTTCTGACGGATATATTCTGCGGTAAGAGTTTTCAGAAAGATCAGAGCGCCGGTCCCGTCAGTGAGAGAATGAAACATTTCTACCGCAATGCGGTTTTTATAGTAAAGGACTCTGAATGCGCATTTCCGTGTTTCCCGTTTCGACATTTCGGTCAGCGGATAGCTCATTTCCTCTTTTACCTGCGGCACGGACGGAGTAGACTGCAGATAATACCAGAACACGCCTTTTCTTAGGCGGACCGATATTGAAGGAAACCTTCTTACCGTAACGTCAAGGGCAGACTGAAGTATCTCTTTGTCTATATCTTCTGTAAGGGTGAGCGAAAGCCTGAAAACATTGCTCCAGTTTTTTCTTCTTGCAGCAGGGTATATTTTTGCGGCGTTGTCAAGTCTGAACCAGCGCATCTTTTTCTGCACTGCCATATGTTTGTTCAGAAACCTGTTTATTCTCTCAAAATCGTCGCGGTCTTCATCAAGCATATATACAACATACGCATGCCACCGTTCGGGTTTTGAGTAAAAAAGGCTTTCGCATCCCGAATCGAGAAGCTTAAGATGAAGAAGATTTGCGTCGCTGAACATGATCTCGTTTTGCGCCGCAAATATTATTGAAGGGGGCATTCCCCGAAGGTCGGCAAAAAGCGGAGATACGAACGGATCGGTCCTGTTATCCGTATAGCTTTTTGCAAAAAAGTCAAGCTGTCCTTCGGACATCGAAGGATCACTGTTTTCGTTTTCTTTATACGAACTGCCGGACATCGTGAAATCAGTCCACGGCGATACGGCAACGATGCCGCACGGCATCGGCATGTTTTTTTCGCGCAGTTTCAAGCAAAGCGCGTAGCACAGCCCTCCGCCGGCGCTCTCCCCGGCAAGCGTTATGCGCTGGGGCGGATAGCCTTTTGAAATAACGTATTCATACGCTTCAAGTGCGTCTTCAAGTGCCGCAGGGTATCTGTTTTCGGGGGCAAGCCTGTATGCGCAGCAAAAAACTTTTGTTCCGCTTTCCACCGCCGCTGCGGTACCGAAGCCGAGCGAGTAGTCAAGTCCTCCGCACGTATATCCGCCGCCGTGAAGATAAATTATTACTCCGTCTCTTCGTTCGTCTTTCGGAATTACCCACGCTCCGGTAAATTTTTCAAATTCGTGTTTACGGATAATAACTTCGTTTTTATTCCTTGCTTTTATAATATCGCCTATCATGTTCTGCCCGATTCTCATGGTTCTGAGTGAGCTGCTTTTCAGAAGAGGCGACAGCGTTTCCATATGTGCTTTTACATTTTTTACCGATAAAATCATTTGTTGTGCCTGCTGTCAGTATTTGGTATTGAGGATCGAAGGAACGGTTTTCATTCTCTCAAAACAGTGTTCGAAAAACATTTTGTATGCCTCGCAGAAAAACTGATAACCGCCCGAGTCGCTTATCGGTTCCTTATTCCTTCTGCAGCCGGTCCTGCAAAGAGGACGCCATTTGCAGCCCGAGCATTCTTTTTGCTCAACGAATGACTCCGAAATGAATTTTTTTGACGTGTCTGAACTGATCATTTCGTCCAGAGCAAGATCACGTATATTGCCGATAAGATATTCGTCAAGAACGTAAAAATCGCAAGGATAAACGTTGCCGTTCGCTTCGACCGTAAGATTGCACGAGCATCTGCCCTGAAGAGAGCATATTTCCGGTCTTCTGCCCATAAGAATGCCGCAGTAGTTGTCAAAATCGCGTATGCTTATATATTTTCCCGAACAAAAATCGCGGTACCAAAGATCGAAAGTTTTGCATAAAAACATGCCGTAGCTTTTTGCGGAAAGTGTGCCGGAATCGCCTTTTTTGTCAAACGGAGCTATCTGCGGTATATACTGAATGAAATCAAGTCCGTTTTTTTTGAAAAAGTTGTAATTGGCTTCGGCGCGTCTTGCGCCTGCTTCGGTAACGACAGAAAGAACGTTGAAATCCACTTTCTTTTTTGCAAGAAGCTCCGCCGCTTTTTTTACTCTTGAAAAAGTGCCCTCGTGCGCGGCGTCGATCCGGTTAAGATCGTGACATTCTTTCGTTCCGTCAAGCGAAATACCGACAAGAAAGTTGTTTTTTGCGAATATTTCCGCAAATTCGTCGTCTATCAGCAACCCGTTCGTCTGAATTCCGTAGCGGACATCCGCTTTTTTTTCGGCCTGCTTTTTTGCCGCATATTCCGTAAAATCGGTGAAAAATTCGTGCCCGCAAAGCGTCGGTTCTCCGCCCTGAAACGCAAAAAATATATTGTCGGCATATTCAAACGCCCTGTCGATAAGCAGATGCGCAGTTTCGGCGGACATAATACCGTAGCTTTCTATTTCACGGTTTTCTGCAACATCGTGATAAAAACAGTATCTGCAGCGCATATTGCAAAGTGACGAAGCCGGTTTTATAAGCAGATTCACGCTTTTCATCAGCACTCACCGCTTTTGAAAACAAGCGCCGTGCATACGGCTGCGGCGGCATTGCCAAGGCCTATATCACCCATGCCTTCGTTCGTTTTCGCTTTAATGCTTACGTTTTCAATATCAGTTCCGATTGCTTTTGCGATCTTTTTGCGCATTTCAAAAATATACGGCGCAAGTTTCGGACGTTCGATGATCACCGTAGCGTCTGTGTTTCCGACAGTAAAGCCTTTTTGTCTGATAATTTCCGCCGTTTTTTCAAGAAGAACAATGCTGTCTGCGTTTTTATACTTCAAATCACTGTCCGGAAAATGCGTTCCTATGTCTCCGAGCGCACATGCTCCAAGCAGCGCGTCTATGACCGCGTGCGTGAGCACATCGGCATCGGAATGTCCCAGAAGTCCTTTTTCAAAAGGAATTTCCGTTCCGCCTATAATCAGTTTTCTGCCCTCCGCAAGCTTGTGGGAGTCAAAGCCCATACCGATCCTCATAATCTGCTCCAATCATATAAATAAAAAGAGTGAAGAGGAGGCCAAAGCCCCGCTCCTCACTCCTGCGGAATAAAATCAGTCGTTAGTGTAGGGAAGAATAGCGATCTGACGAGCGCGTTTGATAGCCTCTGTCAACTCACGCTGATGCATAGCGCATGTGGCGGTGATTCTTCTGGGAAGAATTTTGCCTCTTTCGCTGATAAAACGGCGAAGTTTTGCAACGTCTTTATAATCTATGCAGTCTACTTTGTCTGCGCAGAACTGACAAACTTTCTTTCTGGGCTTTTTCTTGAAGCTGTCTCTGTCTCTGGGTTCGCGCTGTTCGCGTGCGGGAGCCGCATTTTCTGCCGGTGCGGTTACGTTATTGTTTTCCATTTTTTATTCTCCTTTCTGAGATTAGAAGGGGAGTTCGTCCTCAATATCCTTGATATCGGCGAAAAACTCCGTATTTACCCCTGCATCGGGGTCTGAGGAAGGTGCGGAAGCCGTATTTGCGGGCTGAGCGGCAGCCTGCTGGTGAGAAGAATAATCTTCCTGGTCTCTTGCCTGATTTCTGTCCTGCTTTGTTTCGCCGAACTGAACCTCATCAACGATTACGGTCGTGGACTGACGGTCGTTTCCGTCTTTGTCTTTGTAATTGTCGTTCTGCAGAGAACCGAACACGATTATTACGGAACCCTTCCTGAAATATTTGGAAACGAATTCCGCTGTTTGTCTGAATGCAGTGCAACGGATAAAATCCGCAGTCGGTCTGTCTTCTCCCTGTCTTGCAAAGCGGCGGTTTACCGCAACGGAAAAACGTACATTCGGTATGCCGGATGCAGACATTTTAAGCTCGGGGTCTGCCGTAAGCCTACCCATAAGCATAACTTTATTGATATTCATTATAAAAACTCGTCTCCTTTCCGCTTGTGATTATTTCTTGATAATGATGGAACGAAGAACGCCGTCCGTGATATGATAAACACGGTCGAGTTCCGCGGGGAGTTCTGCCGGACCTTCAAATTCTACGAGAACATAATGACCTTCTGTTTCGTAATTGATGGCATAAGCAAGTCTCCTCTTTCCCCACACATCAACGTTCTTTATCTCTCCGCCGTTAGCGGTAATGAGAGATTTGAATTTCTCGGTAGCAGCCTCGATGGCAGCGTCGTCAAGCGTTTTTGTGCTGAGAACAAAAATGGACTCATACTTGTTCATGTTACTTTACACCTCCTTCTGGACTTTCGGGGAAGCGACGCTTCCCAAGGATGAAATCTTACGTTTGCGGATAATTCCGCATTATATAAAAAATAATATCACAAACCTCGTGATTTGTCAAGCATAAATTTCGTATTTCGAAATTATTTTGAAAACAGGGCTGTGATTTTTTAATACCGATATTGTAATTTTGTATAAAATATGGTAAAATAAGGGCGGCAGATCTTGCAGTGCGGCCTTTTTGCTTTTTATTTCCGCTCGCTTTGGCTGCAATGAGCTGAAAATACTATGCGTGCAAACAGTTTACCTACGGCAATATCCGCGGTATAAAGCGCAAAACGGCGGGTAATGGCACCCCCAACGGGAATCGAACCCATAACTAGCCCTTAGGAGGGGCTTATTATATCCATTTAACTATGGGGGCATATCATCACTGTCGCCGTCTTAAGATTATACAATATTTTATTTGAAAAATCAAGGGGTTTACAAAAATTTTATGAAATCTCAGAACAGAACAAAAATAATGATGTTTTTTTCGGGAATTGCGGCAAAATACGAAGAAAATCCCGAATACTTTATAGGAGCAAACGTTGAGTTCGTTTCGGGCGGGAAAAAATACAGCGGAAGCATACGTGAAAACGGAGACGGTTTCGAGTATTCTTTTCTCGGACGCAGATTTTTTGAATCCGCAGAGGCGATGCTTGACGCGGTATGCGAAGATATGCTGAAATACGATTCAGCGGTCTTTTCGTATATGGAACGCGGAAGAACGACAGTAGTTTCGGCAGACGACAGAAATGTTAAAATTTCCAGGAACGAAACGGAAAGCGAGTATGTGGACACGTCGCTTTTGCGCGCGAAGGATTATATAATCAATCCCGGCAAAGCGGGTAAACTCATGCGCGTTCTGGGCTATCTTACCGAAGACGGAAAGATAAAGAACGACAAAATACGCAAATACAACCAGACCGAGCGTTTTATAGAGCTTACATCTTCGATGTTTGACCGGTATACCGAAAAAGACGAGATATGCGTTGTGGACTGCGCCTGCGGCAAAAGCTACCTTTCTTTTGTTCTCAATTATTATCTTTGGGAAGTGAAGCGTATAAAGGCAAGATTTATCGGCATAGATATATCCGAAAACGTTATTTCCGAAAGCAGAAAAATGGCTGAGGAGCTCGGTTATAAAAATATGGAATTCATATGTGAAGACCTTCGTTTTTATAATGCCGAAAAAAATCCGGACGTTGTTATTTCCCTTCATGCGTGTGACACCGCTACCGATATGGCTCTCGGATACGCCGTAAGAAACGGAGCGGAAAAAATAATATGCGTGCCCTGCTGCCATAAGGAGCTTCTTGACAAATACAGAAAAGACGACCTTGAGCCGATAATAAAGCACGGCGTTATGCGCGCGCGTCTGAACGATATCCTTACCGACGGTATTCGGATGGCAAAGCTTGAAGCGGAGGGATACTCCGTAAGCTGCGTTGAATACTGTTCGCCGCTCGATACGCCGAAAAACCTTCTTATCCGCGCAGAAAAAACAAAGAAAGGCGACAATGCGGCAAAGAAAGCGTATTATGACCTTCTCTCCGATCTTTCCGTATTGCCTTCTGTTGAACTTTATTCTTCGGTAAGCGATAACGAGATATAAAATTATGAATTTTTTATCCCGTATTTTTTGTTATGCTTGACATTGTGATTCAATTGTGTTATTATATCAGTAAGCGCTTATGTGTGAACTGCGCTGATGAGAATATCAAGGAGTGCCGATTTATATGAAAAAAATCATTGTATTTCTCTGTCTTGCTCTTTCGATCATGTGCATGACCGCATTTGTTACCGCATGCACGAACGATGTTGAACCCAAAACGGACGAAGTGGGCGAGACCGCAGAAAACAACAGTGAAAACCAACCCACCGGTCAGACGACCGAAAACGGAGAAACCGAACCCGAAGAAGCTTCCGAAGAACCCGCGGAAGAACCGTCTGAAGAACCCGCGGAAGAACCGTCCGAGGAACCTGCAGAAGAGCCTGCGGAAGAACCTGTGGAAGAACCTGCAGAAGAACCTGTCGAAGAAACTTCACTGAAGGTTATTCCTCTCAGAATACCCGACGAAGAACCCGACTGGAACGCCGATTACAATAAGCCCAAAGTTGAATTTGATCAGATAGTTCCGGGACTTGTTGCTCAGAATGTTTATGTCGGCAATGACGGCTGGATGTTTTACGGCGCAACGATAGACGACTATACCGGAAATTACAGATACGGCGACACACGTCTTAAAAATATAGCGAAAAAGTTTGAAGAACGCCTTGAATTCTGCAAAGAAAACGGCATAAAGCTTTATTTTGTCGTAACCCCGAACAAAAACTCCGTATACCCCGAGCATATGGCGACAGAAGGCGTTGAAATGGCGGATGTTCGCGGAATAGACGTTGTTCTCGATTATCTTAAAGAAAATACCGAAGTTCCCATCATCGACTGCCGCGACGGACTTTTTGCGGCAAAAGAAGCTCGTCCCGAAGAAAATCTTTACTATAAACTCGATACACACTGGAACAACCACGGCGGATTTGCGGCATATTCTCAGATCATGGACGTGATCTCAAAAGACTTTCCGAACGCGGTCATCCATACCCGTGATGAATATCAGATAGATTATTTCGATTCATATATGAAAGACGAAGCGTATTATCTCGGCTGGTATGATACTATTACCGAAGAGGGTCCCGTATATACGCTCAAAAGCGGAGATACCGCAATGATGACGGACAGAAGAGACAGCGGTCCTTACGGAGAATTCATTCACGCCTATATCCACGAAAACGGTTACAGAGACAAAACGGATTACTGCGCATTTGAAAACACGGCTATCGCAGACGCTCCGTCGGTATACGTCATACGCGACTCTTTCGGCATCGCTCTCGTTCCTTTTATTAAAGAAAGCTTTTCCGAATCAACATTCTCATGGACTCTCGGTTTTGACAAGAATGATATACTTGAAAAGAAACCGGATATCGTAATTATGCAGGTCGTTGAAAGAAGCCTTACAGATTTCTTCAATCAGAAATCGTTCAAATAATATAACGAATAACGATATATAAGGAGGTTTACCTATGAAATACAAAATCGGCTTTATCGGCGCCGGACATATGGCAGGCGCACTTATTTCCGGTTTTATCGGCTCCGGCGCATATTCTAAAAACGATATACTCATTTATGACGCTGACAGTGAAAAGATCGAAAATTACAGAAGCAGCGGATTTTATACCGCATCGGCCGAAACCGAAGTCGTCTTAAACTCAACATTTGTTTTTCTTGCGGTCCGTCCCGCAGATATCGTAACTGTTCTCAATAAGATCGCGCCCGTAATAACCGTCGGCAACGTTATTGTATCGGTTGCGGCGGGAGTGTCGATCAAATTCATAAAGAATCTCACTCGCCCCGAGTGCAAGGTCATAAGGATCATGCCCAATACCGCGGTATCGGTAGGTCTGGGCGCGACAGCGCTTTCATACGATATGCCCGTAACTTACACCGAACTTACCGCCGCTCGCGCAATGCTTGAAACGGTAGGTATCGTTGAAATACTGCCGGAAGACAGAATGAACGAGGTTATATCGCTTAATTCATCGTCTCCCGTATATGTTTATATGCTTGCCCGCGCAATGACAGAAGGCGCCAAAAATCAGGGTATCGACGAAGAAGCGGCATCAAGGCTTGCAATTCAGACGATCCTCGGCGCGGCAAAAATGCTTGAAAACTCCGACGAGGATATATCAAAAATGATCTCGGATATCTGCACGCCGAACGGAACTACCGTAAAAGCGGTCGATTATCTTGAAAAACGCGGTTTTGAACAGGCGATTGCCGATGCGATGCTTACATGCACAAAACGCGCAAATCTTATAGAAAAAGAGATCGAGCAGTAAGATATTCGAAATTTTCTTGTCTGAACTGCTGAAATCCAGGCTTTTTTGATAATCAGAGTCCTTAAATTGGGACAGTCGCACGGAGCTGTTGTTGAAAATATACAAAAACAAACGTAATATTCAGCAATTATTCGACTTTTCAAATTAAAAAAAATGTGGTATTATATTTAAGTAATAATTGTTTGATTGCAAACGAACCAAACTTAATCACATAAACGGAGGTTAACACTGTGGCAGGATTAGTATTAAAGAACATCGGCAAGGTATATCAGGGCG
>JAEEGL010959269.1_pt1 | contig 30589 bp, 27 predicted proteins | sample 9134231 | NCBI WGS metagenome assembly JAEEGL01 (sample SAMN16246548, study PRJNA631951) | gut metagenome | biome: gut microbiome; feature: rumen; material: fiber-attached | host: Bos | place: Iran: Karaj | collected 2018-10 | reverse complement strand
GGAGGAGAAGACCCAGGTGAGGCTGGCGTCGAAACGGTCGGTGAATTTGTAGGTGAGGACGATGCTGACATCGTGACGACGGTCGTATTTGGCGGGGAAGGGTTCGCCATTGTTGAGCTGCTGTCCGGGGCGGTCGAAGAGACGGTAGGTGTGGCTCCAGGTGTAGCCGAGCCAGCCGGTGAGTTTGCCGACGGTTTTCTGGGCGAGGAATTCGATACCGTAAGCCCAGCCGCGACCCATGCATACCTTCTGTTCCCAACCCTGAGAGTTGAGGAAGAAAGAGGCACCATCTTTGTATTCAAGCAGGTTGTTCATATTTTTGTAGTATCCCTCGACGGAGAGGTGGAGTGAGTCCAAGAGGTTGTAGAAGAGGCCTGCTGCCACTTGGTGGGCGTTCATGGGCAGGATGTGGGCGGTGACGGGAACCCAGAGGTCGGTGGGGAGGGAGACGGTGGAGGTGCTGAGAAGGTGGAGGTACTGGGTCATGTAGGCATAGCCGATTTTGGCCGAGAGCTTGTCATTGATGAGATAACGCCCACTGAGGCGGGGTTGGAGGCTGGGGTAGAATTTACTTTGTACCTCGAAGCCGGTGAGGTTGAGACCGAGGTTGACTTTGAAACGGTCGTTGATGCGCCAGTCGTCTTCGATGTAGGCCATCATTTCGTGTGCACCCACGGTGCTTTGGCCTATAACGGTGTCGAATTTGTCGGAGTTGTCGAGTTCTTTCAAACTGGTGGTTTTGGGGGTAAAGTGGTGAAAGGTGTAGCGGGTGCCGAATTTGACGGCGTGGTCGGGGGTTGGGGTGTAGTCGAAGTCGGCACTGGTCATGATGTCCTGAATGCCGGATTTGAAACCGAGGGTAAAGGATTGCGTCCGGTCGTCGATGCGGTCTACCTGTTCTGCGGTGACGGCGAGGTTGCTGCGGTAGCGGGTGTAGGCGCCGGTGATGTTCATGAAGAGTTTTGGCGTGAGTTCGTAGTTCCAGCGCAGACTTCCCACGATATTGCCCCAGCTGTATTTGAACCGCATATATTCTTTGTACATGTATCCGTCGGTCATTTTGAAACGAGCGTAGAGGGCATCGTCGCCCATGTAGTAGGAGGCGTAGAGTCGGCTGCGGTCGCTGAAGCGGTGGGTGACTTTGGCGTTGAAGTCGTAGAAGTAGTATCCGCCGTTGAGTTTTCCGTTTTCGCCTTCTTCACGCATTATCAGTGCGAGAATGGGTTGCAGGAGGATGTCGCCGTAGGTGCGTCGGGCAGAGACGGAGAAGGTGGTCTTCTCTTTGATTATTGGGCCTTCGACGTAGGCTTTGGCAGAGATGAGCCCTATGCTGACACCGCCGTGGTATTCTTTGTCGTTGCCGTTGTTGGTGGTGATGTCGAGGACGGACGAAAGGCGGCTGCCGAAACGTGCGGGGAAACTGCCCTTGTAAAGTTGTATGTTCTTCACGGCGTCGGAGTTGAAAGCAGAGAAGAAGCCGCCGAGGTGGTTGACGTTGTACATGGGTATGCCGTCCAGGAGGAAGAGATTTTCGTCGGGGCCACCGCCACGGACGTACATGCCTGCAGTGCCTTCACTGCCGTTCTGCACGCCTGGGAGGAGTTGGATGGCCTTGATGACATCGGTCTCGCCGAAAAGCATGGGCATGGCTTTGACCTGCTCGACGGGTATCTCGATGCGGCTGGGGATGGAGCTCTCAATGTGTTCGACACGCTCGCCCACTACCCTTACTTCCTTCAGTGTGTGGGAACTGATGAGTTTGGCGTCGATGCGGTGGTTGGCATTGAGGGCGATGGAATGGAACTGGGTTTCGCATCCCACGAAGGAGATGCGGATAACGGCTGTGTCGCCCTTGAGGGTGAGGCTGTAGCGGCCATGCTGGTTGGTGACAGTACCTTTGTGCGAAAGGGTGTCATAGATGGTGGCACCGATGAGCGTTTCGCCGGTTTTGGCGTCGGTGACAGTGCCGGTAACGGTGTAAGATTGCTGTTGAGAGTTGCCTTGTGCCCAGCCAAAAGAGGCGGTTAGCATTAATAAAATGAGAGGTAATACTCTATTCATGTATGTTCGGTGTTTTGAATGAATGATGTTTTTCTGTATAGACGCAGGATTGATTGATTTCTTACAATGGGGTCACATTAAATCTTCGGAGTGTACTTGGGCGGCAGGGTCGGGGTTGGAACGGGTGGCACGGGGTTTGGGCTCGTCTACTCCGTCCTGTTCATCGTCGTCGAGGTAGTAGTGGCTGTCGGGGTCGGAATGGTTGGTGTGGGGTTTGCGGTGACGGTGGCGGATACGCTTATGCTCTTCGATGGTCTCGCCCGCCACAATGCCCGTGGGAACGGCGATGATGGAGTAGCCGAGCAGCATGACGATGGTGGAGATGAATTGGCCGGTGCCAGTGACAGGGGCAATGTCGCCGTAGCCGACGGTGGTGATGGTGACAACAGCCCAGTAGACGCCGCGTGGGATGCTGGAGATGGCGGGGTTGGAAGAGCCCTCAATGCCGTACATGGTGGCGCCGAGAATCACGGCAATGATGAAGACGAACATCATAAAGATAAGCACTTTCACGGCACTGCGTCGGAGAGAGTTCAACAGGAACCGTGCTTCGCGGAGGAACCGCTTCATCTTGAATATGCGGAAGATGCGGAGCATACGCATCAGACGGAGTACGGAGAGGGTGCTGGTGGCGGGTATCAGCAGGCTGAGCCAAGCGGGGAAGATGGAGAGGAAGTCGATGATGCCATAGAAGGAGAGCACGTATTTCCACGGTTTGTCGAGGCAGTAGATGCGCAGATAGTACTCGAAGGTGAAGAGGATGGTGAAGAGCCAGCCGATGGCACGCATGGTCCAGGAAAACCAGGCGGCGGTGCCCGACATGCTCTCCATCATGATGGTGATGATGTTGATGCCGATGAGAATCAGCAGCCAGATGTCGAACTTTTTGCCTGCCGGGGTGTCGGCTTTGAAGATGATGGTGTAGATTTGCTGTTTGGTCAGCGATCGGTAGCGTTTGGGAAGTAATACTGTGAACAGCGCACGGTGAAGCACGTCGCCGATAAAATTGACGATGCGGGAGGCTATCTCGCCGTAGGGGATGTTTGCAATCCAATTGGCTATTGCCTTTAATGCCCTTTTTATCATTGTCGGGTGATATTGTAGGTTGATTATTTGCTGTTGATGAGGATGCCGAGCGTGCTGCAGCAGTCGGGGGAGAGCGACTGGAGGGAGTCGGTAAGGTCGGCGTGGGTGACTTGGCGGTAGATGTCGGGTTCGTTGTTGATTAACTCGGAGTTGCCAATCATCTCGTAATAACAGAGACTCAGCGCACGGTCGTTGGCTTTATATTGCGAGAGGAGGAAGTTGTTCTCGTACTTGTTGGCGGCTTTCTCCATCTCGTATGCGATGCCGGAAGGATTTGTGGTGAGGTCGTGGAGGAGCAGGTCGAGCTGTTCGGTGACGGCGAGCTGGGCCTGACGGATGCTGTCGGGGTTGCTGTCGGTCAGTTTGCCACTGACAACGAACAGGCCGGGACCGAGGTCGCCGGTGATGTAGGCATTGATTTCGGAGAAGAGATTGCTGTCGCGCACCAAACGGCTGTAGAGGCGTGAAGAGTGTCCGTTGGCCAGCAGGTCGCTCAACATATCGAAAGCGTAGTAGTGTGGATTCCAGCGGTCGCACATGTGCCAAGCCATATAAAGTGCGTTGGCAGGCACTTCGCGGTTGACCATCTTTGTGCGAGGCTCCTGCTGTGTGGGCTCGGGGGGATAGGGTCGGAGCCTGACAGGGGGGAAGTAGGCAGGGGTGTCGCGGCGGATGTGGCCAAAGGCCTCCTCGGCTAGGCGCAGCGCCTTGTCGGGGTCGATGCCGCCGGCTATGGCAAGGATGGCGTTCTCGGGGCGATAGAAGCGGTTGTAGAACTGCCGGACATCGTCGAGCGTGGCGTCCTGCACATGCCGGATGTCGGCGCCGATGGTGCACCAGCGGTAGGGGTGACGCTGGTAGCAGAGCGGACGCAGCAGCATCCATACATCGCCGTAAGGTTGGTTTACATAACGCTGGTTGTATTCCTCGGTCACCACCCGTTGCTGGACATCCAGCACTCGCCAATGGTCGCCCTCGGTGTCCCAGTTGCCGGTCATGCGGTCGGATTCAAGCTCAAGGGCCTGTTGGAGATATTCGGCGGGGACGGTGAGATAGTAGTTGGTATAGTCGTTGTTGGTGAAAGCGTTGCATTCACCACCCATGGCATCGACGACACCGTCGAAGTCGGGGAAACGGCGGGTGCCGCCGAACATGAGGTGCTCGAACAAGTGGGCGAAACCAGTGCGCTCGGGACTCTCGTCGCGAGCCCCGACACAATACATCATGTTGACGGTTACCAACGGTGTGGTATCGTCGCAGTGCGCCAGCACCGTCAACCCATTGCTCAGCACATGCCTTTTGTATTCTATCATAAAACGGCTATAAAACGGCAGCAATCAATAATTATTGTATTTTTTCGTCAAAAAAAACGGCTAATCAAAAAAAAACACGTATCTTTGCAAATTCAAGTAATCGGTCGGTCACCCATTAAGCGAGATGTGACTGACCGTGGCTTCGCCATGGGATAACCTAGGCGGACATGAGACTAAACAAAGCTTTTTTACACGTAGAGATGAAGAAAATTGCTGTTGCCGGAACGGGTTATGTGGGAATGAGTATTGCCACACTTCTGGCTCAACATAATGACGTTACTGCCGTTGACATTGTGCAGGAACGTGTCGACATGGTCAACCGCCGCCAGTCGCCGATACAGGATGACTATATTGAGCTCTTTTTCAATGAAGACAAGGCCTTTGGAACGGTGGGCACTCCTGGTGCGAACCGCATGCTGAAGGCTCCCCTCACCCTGAAGGCCACCACTGACTGGGAGACGGGTTACCGCGACGCAGAATATGTGGTTGTGGCGGCACCCACCAATTACGACAGTGCAAAGAACTTCTTCGACACTTCGGCAGTGGAGGATGTGATAGAGAAGGTTCGGCAGGTCAACCCCCAGGCAATCATTGTGATTAAAAGCACCATCCCGGTGGGCTATACCAAAGGGATGAATGAGAAGATGGGAGGTCGCATCCTGTTTGCTCCCGAGTTCCTCAGAGAGTCGAAGGCCCTGTACGACAACTTATACCCCTCCCGTATCATTGTGGGCTTTGACCCCGAAGACCCGGCCATGGAAGAGGCCGCACGGCAGTTTGCCGCCATCATCAAGGAGGGTGCAGTGGAGAAGGATGTTCCTGTCCTGCTGATGGGTACAACCGAGGCCGAAGCGGTGAAACTGTTTGCCAACACCTATCTGGCGCTGCGCGTCAGTTTCTTCAACGAGCTGGATACCTATGCCGAGCTGAAAGGTCTCGACACACAGCAGATTATTGACGGCGTATGCCTTGACCCCCGTATCGGGACACACTATAACAACCCCTCTTTCGGCTATGGAGGCTACTGCCTTCCCAAGGACACAAAACAACTGCTGGCCAATTATGCCGATGTGCCACAGGAATTGATACGCGCCATCGTGGAGAGCAACAGAACCCGTAAGGATTTCATTGCAGACCAGATACTGAAGAAGGCTGGCTATTACACATATTACAGCAGCAATAACAGCTGGTCGCTTGCACAGGAGCGGCCATGTGTGATCGGGGTCTATAGGCTGACGATGAAGAGCAACAGCGACAACTTCCGCCAGAGCAGTATACAAGGTGTGATGAAACGTGTGAAGGCCAAAGGGGCAACGGTCATCATTTATGAGCCGACGTTGCCGGACGGGAGCACCTTTTTCGGAAGTGAGGTGGTGAACAATCTTGAAGCCTTCAAGCAGAGGAGCCAGGCCATTGTGGCCAACCGATACGATGCCTGTCTTGATGACGTGGCCGATAAAGTATATACTCGAGATATATTCCGCCGGGATTGATGGAACACTGGTATGTCTACCGCTGCCCTTACGGCAAAGAACTGGCGTTGCAGCAGAATGTCCAGACGATTTTCGGTGTTGAGTGTTTTGTACCTACCGAAAAGGTCCGCCAACGCGACAGACATGGCAAGTTCATCTGGGTGCAGCGCAGTGTGCTGACAGGTTATATCTTTGTCCATATTGAGCAGGAGCGTCAGCAACTTATCCCCCGAAGGTTGATCTCGCTGCGCACGATGGTCAGAATGTCGGAAGGGCTGCTGGTCCCCGTCATCGTCCCGGACCGCGAGATGGCCAGTTTCATCCGCGTGTCGGGCAACAAAGAGGAGAAGATAGCCTATCTCGACCCCTCGAAGCTCGACTTTAAGAAAGGAGACCGTGTGCGTGTGATAGGCGGCAGTTTTGTCGGAGTGGAAGGTATATTCATGCAGATTGGCGGCAAGCATGAAAAGCGCGTTATCATCCAGATAGAAGGACTGATAGCCGTGGCCACAGCCGCCATCCCCGCCTCGCTGGTGGAGAAGATCGGATAAGTGGTATTAGATGTTGTAGATTATTAGCCTCTGACGCCTCTTGTCTGTCTTTCAGTTGCCCATTCCATAAATACAGCAGGTTCAAAGAAATATGAAAGGAGTCTGGTATCATTAGAGAAAAAGATGAGCTGAGTACGGTAGGGGATAAGAGGAATATCTGGTGATTGTTTGAGTTGAATATAATTAATTACGTAATATAATGAGCGCTAACAATTTGGTTCCATTTGGCATTAAGATAAGAAGGGTGACGGGTATCCTAAAAGATGCGGTGTTAAAACCGAAAAAAATAGTAGACCCCAGACAGACGTATTACCCTGACAGTCCGCACAAGACAAAAGCTGAGATAATCAAGGATTGGATACGGTATTGTATGAGATATGGGTACAAGATGTATGATTACTATCTTTATGGGTTGGATGTGAAAGGTGCGGATCCGTTTCAGTTTGTATCTGAAAGATTCAATGTGGAGTGGTTGATGGCGGTGCATGAGCAGGATAATCCTAACTACGTCATCACGATGAGGGACAAATGCCTGTTTGCCCAGATAATGCATGATAACCATATGCCCATACCTGAGACTTATGGCATGATATTGAATGGCCAACTTCACTTGCAGGGTGATTACTCCAATCATGTTCCAATGGAGCGGTTGCTTGAGCGTGACAGCCATCTTTTGTGTAAGCCCGTTAACGGGTTCAGTGGGGAAGGAATTGTTCCGATACGTGTGAAGGAAGGCAAACTGTTCCACAAAGGAGAAGAGTTGACAATAGAGAGATTCACATCTATGGTGTCAGGCGACACCTATCTGGTGCAACATTTTGTGGAGAATCAGCATCCTGCCATGAAGGCACTCTTCCCCAATGTACTGAACACGATAAGGGTGACTATGGTGCGCACAGACGAGGGTATTGAGTTGCTCGGAGTGATGTGCTTGATGGGTAGTGCCAATTCGGAATACAGCAACTGGCATTTCGGTGGAATATGTATCAGTGTGGATGAGGAAGGTCGGCTGCGTAAATATGGTTTCTCATACAGTGACAAACGAATCACCCGACATCCTGACACTGGAGTGGAGTTTGAAGGTTACCAACTACCATACTATAAAGAGATGATAGAGCTGTGTACCAAAGCAATGGATGTGTTTTATGGAATGAAGACAATAGGATGGGATATGGCAATCACTGAGGATGGTCCTGTCTTTATCGAGGGTAACCATCGTTGGGGAGTTGTTGCACATCAGATGGTGGATCATCGCGGGTGGATGGACAAGTACCACCGTTATTTTGAGATTAAGAAATGACAAGACACTAACACGATTTGTTATGGCTGTGCAGAGAATCAAAATTCCTTTCAAAGACAAAATCCAGAATACTTTTGGGACTTTAAAGACTTTGCTCATACATCGTAAGAGGATAATAGACCCATCCAAGACGTATTATCCCGAATGCCGCCATAAATCGGGGTTGACGATGGCTCGAGAGCATCTGAGATATTGTATGAAGTATGGATGCAGAATCCATGAGTACTATTTATATGGTTTGGATGTTGTTGGAACAGATCCGTTGGATTATATTACGGAGAGTTTTAACATGAATTGTCTTGCCCATGTCCACAGCCGTGTTAATCCGAATTACACTATAACATTGAGCGATAAATGTCTGTTTGCTCAGATTATGCATGATGCCAATATGCCAATACCAGCTACATACGGTATGGTACGGAATGGGCAACTTCGATTACAAGGGGATTTCTCAAATAGTGTACCTTGGGAGCGAATACTGCAAACAGATTGTCATCTGCTATGCAAACCAATTAGAGGTTTCAGCGGCAACGGCATCATCCCGATAAAAGTGGAGGATGGAGTCCTGTATCACAAGGGTAATGCGTTGAGTTTGGAACAGTTTAGGACGATGCTTTCGGGCGACACATATTTGCTTCAGCATTTTGTTGAGAATCAGCATCCAGCGATGAGAGCCTTGTTTCCGAATGTGTTGAATACTATCAGAGTAACGATGGCGCGGACAGAAAAAGGAATAGAACTGTTGGGCACAATGTGTTTGATGGGTAGTGCCAACTCGGAGTATAGTAATTGGCACTTTGGGGGAATATGTATCAGTGTGGACGAGGAGGGTAAACTTCTGAAATACGGGTTCTCGAATCAAGACGGACGTATCGTGAAACACCCGGATACAGGAGTGGTGTTTGAGGGATACAAGTTGCCTTATTACAAAGAAATGATTAGTCTATGTACAAAGGCAATGGATGTGTTCTACGGCATGAAGACCATTGGATGGGATATGGCAGTGACGGAGGATGGCCCGATATTCATAGAGGGCAACCACGGGTGGGGTATAGCAGCTCATCAGATGGTAGACCACCAGAGTTGGGGAGAAAAATACCGCAGAGCCTTGGACTTGAAATGGTGATATTATGCAATATCTGAGAATAGGAGAGGTTGATTTCCCTCAATTGGGACTGGGTCTGTATTCCATGCATGGTGAGGTGTTGAAGAATGCAGTGGATGCCGCATTAGAATTGGGGTATTCTTGGCTGGATACAGCATACCGGTATGAAAATGAAAAGGCATTAGGGGCGCTGTTGAGTTGTCATGAAAAGACCGGTTTGAGGGTTTCGTCTAAACTAAGTGGTTTGCAGTATGTGGGAGAGAGAAAGTATTTTTATCTGAACAAAATATCTGCAAAGAGAGCCCTGAAAGGTACACTGTCTCGTTTGGGCGTGCAAAGCATTGATATGTATATGTTGCACAGCCCTTTTCGGTATTTTGAAAAGGCTTTTTCGGATTTGCTTAGATTAAAGGAAGCCGGATTGGTGCAGACAGTAGGTGTCAGTGGATTTAGTGAGGATCAGTTGCAAACGATTCATGCCTATTGCGGTGAGTGGCCTCAGTTTAACATGATAGAATGCCATCCATTTTATTCGAACAAGGATGTAATAGGTTATTGCAAGGAACATGGTATCCAAGTGATTGCCAGGTCGCCTTTTGCACATGGGCATATTCTGCCAGAATTGCAGAAGGATTCTGTATTAGGTGAAATGGCAAAGAGCCATCAGGTAGATATTCCGCAGTTGGTATTAAGATGGATTGTGCAGCAGGGCATGGCAGTAATGACGAGAAGTGCAAACCCGAAACATATTAAGGATAATATGCGAGTTTTTGACTTTGAACTGTCTGAACAGGAATGCGGCTATATGGATGGGTTGAATATTAATAAATCATTTGGCGCGAAATAGGTTTTTCGTCAGTGGGTTTGTCTGCAGAATAAAAAAGTTGGATTTCTTATGGTTAAGGTGAGTTTTGTTGTGGCGGTATATAATGTTGCCCCCTATATAGAACGGTGCGTGAGAAGCCTTTATGAGCAGACGTTGGACGATATTGAGATAGTTCTGGTGGATGATTGCTCGCCAGACAATAGTATAGAGATTGCTAAAACAGTTTTGGAGGAGTATCCGGAAAGAAGGGATCAGGTAAAGGTGTTGAGATTTGAGCATAATACCGGACTTATAGAGGTGAGGAAGAGAGGATTGGAATTGGCAGAGGGTGAATATGTGATAAATGTGGACGGCGATGACTATACTGAGCCATTGATGGCAGAAAGAATGTATAGCAAGGCAAAAGAATGTGATGCGGATATGGTGGTATGCAATTTCTACAGGGATGAGAATGGGAAAAGCTATTTTCTTAGAGCTGTTCCTGACGAAGAGGTGAATGGTGGCGGAAATATCAAGGATGATATAATAAATAAGCGATTGACCCCGTGCGTTTGGTGTAAAATGATGAAGAGAAGCCTATTGCGTAGCAATGAAATGGTGTGGCCAGTGAGAGGGTTTTATGAGGATGTGGTTATCAGTACGGTAGCGACTTATTATTCGAAAAAGATTGCATGGGTGGAAGACCCCTTATACCATTACTGCTATTGTGAGACATCTTTTTGTGGCACGGAAACTCCTGAGCGTAGAATGAAAAATCAGAATGATCTCAAGCAGAATCTTGAGGTAGTGGTGCGTTTCTTGTTGTCGAAAGGTGTATACGATAAATACAGAGAGGGAATATACAACCATATGTTTTATGCTAAAAAACAGGTGCTGCCATTTGTGAGTGAAAGGAAATACAGAAAGCTATGGTTCAATACGTATCCGGAATTGAATAAAATACTTCTCTTCGGGGATGATGTGTATAAGTCTTCGTACCGTGAGAAGGTATGGATGCTGGCAATGACATTGGGACTATACCCAAGATTTAAGAGGCTTCTGGAATCAAAGTATTTATTACCAAACAGACGTTGGAGAGCGTAACGGTTATGTAGTCATAGGCAGAGACAGATAGTATAGTAATGTAGTTATATATGGGTAGAAGATTATCGCTTGAAGAGGTACAGGCAAAGTGTTTGGACATAATGCTTGATGTACATGATTTTTGCTTGAAAAACGGGATAAAGTATTCAATGTCTGGTGGTACGTTGCTTGGTGCAGTTCGTCATAAAGGTTTCATACCATGGGATGATGATGTAGACATTTTTATGCTGAGGCCGGATTATGACCGATTTGTCAGTACGTATGAGTCGCCAAGGTACGTATTAATGTCGATGGAAAGAGATAAATGGTACAGTCTGCCATTTGCCCATGTGGCTGACGTGACGGAAACAGAAATTGAGTGGATGAATGTACCTTTCTGCCATGAAAATGGAGGGGTCAAGATAGATATCTTTCCAATAGAGAGTGTCTCAAATATTAGGGAGGAATACGATGCACAGTTCGATAAGTGTGTAGAATTAGGGCATTATCACTATTATGCACGTAAGGCGTTGGCCCGGTTCTCAAAGAAGCAGTCGTTGCTTGAGAATTATAAACTGCTCAAAAAAAAGATACGTACATTGAATGGCAGGGACGCCATCAGATATTGCCATTTGATTGACGAGAATGCACGGCAATACCCATTTGGTTCCACCGATTATATTGGTTTGACTTGTCTGCCTATATCCCGGACAAGGCAACGATTCCGCAAAGAGGTCTTTGACGATACCGTACTGCTGGATTTCGAAGGCCATAAGTTTTGCGCAATGGCAGGATATATTGATGTGCTCCTGGAAGCCTTCGGCCCCGACTATATGACACCACCTCCGCCAGAAGAGAGGTATCAGCATTTTATTCATTATTGTTATAAGGACTAAGGATGGTTCATTTGAATCAAGACCTCGAAACGGATAGCTGTGAGGAACAAAAACATAGATTAATGAATAGTGGCAAGCAATTGAATTTGAGGGATATTCAGCAATTAAGTTTGGAAATACTGCTGGATGTGCATGAGTTTTGTGAGAAAAACGGAATAGTGTATTCTTTGGCGGCGGGTACATTGCTCGGTGCTGTGAGACATAAAGGGTTCATTCCGTGGGATGACGATGTGGATGTCTTTATGCTTCGCCCCGAGTATGAGAAGTTTATTGCATCCTACAAGTCGGAGAAATATAAACTATTGTCAATGGAGACCGACAAGGATTATTTCCTCTCGTATGCCCATGTGGTGGATATGGACCGCACGGTGATAAAATATAATTATGCACCATTCTATAGGAAGAGTTGTGGATTGAAGATAGATATCTTCCCGTTGGATACGGTTTCTGACGACAGGGCTGAATATGATGCCCAGTTTGACAGGACGCTGGAGATAGGCAAGTATTTCTATTATGCACGGATGGCTTATTGGCAATTCTCTTTGCGGAAGCCTTTCATGTATAATTACAGGTTGTTGAAGAGAAAGGTGAAAACAATGAACGGTCGGTCGGTGTTCAAGTACAACAGGATGGTGGATGCGAACACGAGGCTGCTGCCGTTTGGGTCAACGGAACATGTGGCGTTGATGTGTCTGCCTCTGGAACAGTCAAGGCAGCTATTCTGCCTGAAGGATTTCGACGACACGCTGTTGCTCGATTTCGAAGGTTACAAACTCAAGGCGATGAGCGGGTATGACAACGTGCTAAGGTCGGCGTACGGTGATTATATGCAATTGCCTCCAGAGGACCAGCGGCATGGAGTACACGATATGGTTATTTGTTGGCGAACAACCACAGGTGATAAAGCGTAGAATTACCACGTGAAATATGTGTTTTTTTGTATGAAGAAGGTTATCACATACGGGACATACGATTTGTTGCATCAAGGACATATCAATCTGTTGCGACGTGCTAAAGCACTGGGCGATTATTTGATTGTGGGGGTGACCTCGGACAGCTTCGACAAAGGGCGTGGAAAGTTGAATGTACGCAATAATGTATTGGAGCGGGTAGAATCGGTAAAGGCCACAGGCTATGCCGACGAGGTGATAATAGAAGACTATCTTGGCCAAAAAATAGATGATATATTAAGGTATGGAGTTGATATCTTCGCGATAGGTTCGGACTGGATAGGGAAGTTCGACTATCTGAATGAATATTGTCAAGTGGTATATCTACCAAGAACAGAAGGGGTATCATCAACACAACTGAGGGCTGCGTCGCAAAGCATCGTTAGGATTGGAGTTGTCGGATCGGGTCGAATAGCAAAGAGATTTGTGCCGGAAACGGATGTTGTGGATGGCGCATGTGTTACAACCGTCCTGAATCCTGACGAAGAAGAGGCAAGAAGATTTGCCAATGAGTTTGGGATAGAGCCATCTTGTAAGTATGAATCCTTTTTAGAAAGGGTAGATGCTGTATACATAGCTTCACCCCATCTTTCCCACTATTTCTATGCAAAAGGCGCATTGTTGGCGGGCAAACATGTGTTGTGCGAGATTCCAATGACGTTATCAGGCAAGGAAGCATGTGAATTGTATAAACTTGCTGAGGATAATGACTTAGTGTTGCTGGAGGCCAACAAGACCGCTTTCTGTCCAGCATTCGGACATGTGGTGACTTTGGTGAAAAGCGGTATTGTGGGAGATGTGGTGGATGTCCGGGCTTCATTGTCCAAGATGGTTGCTGCTCCTACACGTGAATTGGATGTGGCGCAAGGAGGAGGTGCGATGAACGAACATGCATCATTGACATTGCTCCCCGTAGTCAAATTACTTGGAAAAGAATTCAACAACATCCAGTTCTATTCAAAAATGGGAGACGGGGTCGATATCTATACTAAAATAGGGATTAGTTACCCGCATGCAACGGCTTCAGTGACATTGGGTGTCGGTGTGAAGACAGAAGGCGACCTTGTCATTTCGGGGACAAAAGGATACCTGTATGTCCCGGCACCATGGTGGTTGACGGATTATTTTGAGGTGAGGTACGAGGACAGGACTAAGAACAAGAAGTATTTCTATAGTTATGATGGCGAGGGATTAAGGTATGAAATACAAGAGTTCATATCAATGATTATTAATAAACGACGGGGCTCGTACAAGATGAAAAAGGAGGAGAGTATTTTGATTGCCGACATCATAGAACAGTATCATAATGGTAATAATCTAACTATTATATGATAAAGAGGATTCTTGTAGTAGGCGGCTCTAATGGGATTGGGCTAAGCATAGCTGTGGAGTTGGCATCGCGCAAAGAGGTGGAGAAGGTGTATGTGGTTGACAAGGCCACCTTTCCAAATGAGTATACGAATGAGAAGATAATGCCCTACCGTTTCGACCTGACAAATGACGATTACTCACTCTTCGATCAATTTAGTGACATTAACGCATTGATGGTTACTGCAGGTTTTGGTAGACTGGCTCTATTCAAAAATGTCCCTGAATCATATATCAAGGATTCCTTTGAGGTGAATACGATACCGGTGTTGCGCCTGGTGAAACATTTCTATCCTCATTTGGAGGGGAAGGAGGACTTCTATTGCGGCGTAATGGTGAGTATAGCCGGGTATATGTCGTCCCCATTCTTTGCTGTATATGGCGCTACAAAAGCAGCGTTGAAGATATTCATTGAAAGTGTAAATGTTGAACTGGAAAAGGAGGGCAGCCCCAACAAAATACTCAATGTCTCGCCAGGGAGTATAAAGGGGACAAGCTTTAATGCAGGGGAGACGGATTTGTCCCAGACACAGGATTTGGCAAAAGAGATTATCGCTCACCTGGAAAACAAGGATGATCTTTTCATCCCCCAATACGACGAGATTTTCAAAGCTGTGCTTCAGCGATACAACGAGGATTTCAGAAGAGAGGGGTCGCACAGCTATGACTATAAGTTGAAGAGTGGACGTGTGAAGTGAAAAAGTGTAGATAGTTAATTATCATTATTGTATATGCCGTTTTCATCAGATACAAGGTCGAAGGCCCTTTCTATTTTGACCAAAGTATACCGAGCTGTTGCTTCATGGCTGATTGTCCGGCCCTCGCAGTTCATCCAGCTGTTGAAGGATAAGAGCTTGTATAAGCACAAGACGTATTACCCCGAATACAAAGGGAAACGGAAATCGTCCAAACGTGTTTTCATTGAACAGGTAGGGCAGATTCTTCGCTTTGGGAAAGTGAATAAGTTCTATTTCTTGTATGGTTTTGATGTGAAATCTAAGGCAGAGATGGAATCCTATGTACACTATACTCCATTTCAGCTTCGTAGAGGTGATTTGAATCTTTCACTATACCAAGATTACTCATGTATATTAAGGGATAAGCTCGTCTTCTCCATCTTTGCAGAAGGAATAGGAGTGCAGGCCGCCAAGACACTTTTTTATTCAGCTGGAGGCATGCTCTACGATTACAAGACAAAGACGGAGACCAGAGCCATAGTAGCAGCAGTAATGGAAAACAACCGCCTGTTTTGTAAGCCATTGGATGGTGAAGAAGGTAAGGGCATCTTTATTGTGGAAGAAAAGAATGGCTCTCTTTTCTGTGATGGCAATCCTGTTTCGGTGGACGACTTGTTGTTGAGATTGTCTTCCAGAAGGTATCTTGTGCAGACATTCATCAGCCAGCACAAACTGATGGGTCAACTCCACCCTCAGTCCATCAATACCATCCGGTTGGTGACGGCAAGAGGATTGAAGGATGGGAAAATACATATACTGCCCTCGATATTGCGAATTGGTACAGGAGAAAGCGTTGTTGACAATACATCGCAAGGGGGAGTGGCCGTAGGAATAGATATAGAAACCGGATACCTGAAAAAATTTGGTTTCTACAAGCCTCAGTATGGATTAAAGACAGACATCCATCCAGACAGCAAGATTCGGTTTGAGGAATTCCAGATTCCCTACTTCGATGAGGTGAAGCGCAAATCGGTCTATTTCCATTCCATGTTGCCACAGGTTCATTCTGTGGGATGGGATATAGCTGTGGGAGAAGAGGGTCCGATATTTGTAGAAGGCAACGACAACTGGGAAATTAACGGTCCACAGAGTTGTAACGGCGGGATGATGAAGGAGTTCAAAGAATACTTCTTCTATTGATTCAGCCGGATACATTCATGGATGGTTGGTGTTGTGATTGTTCAATTCTTCTTTGAAGGCTGTTCAATGAAAAAATGTTATTGAACAACCGTAGACCAGTAGCCGAGTATGAGGGATAGTGATATGGGGATTTTAAGTGTTTGTCAACATTGATGCAGAGATAATAATAGGAAGGGATAATGAGTTTGATTAAAGCTATCGACAGATTTGTTTTGAGCCGTACGCAGCAGACAGGGTGGGATACATTTTACCTTTTTGTGCGGGGAAGGAAGTGGCGTCATGCCAAAAGGTATGCCCGTCGGTTTCTTGGCGAAGATATTTCGAGGAGACAAATACTGTATCATAGTGTCAAGATGAGCTATGCTTATATCCGCTACGGATGGTGGTTTGATGAGTATTTTATGTACCATTTCAATCGATTGTCGCATAGTGGAAGAAAGGAGTTCGTCCCAGATATCCAAAAAGAGTATTTTTGCGACAAGGTGAATGCTCGCGAGATTCATGAACTGTTTGCCAACAAGGGCGCAACGTATCACTATTTTTCTGATTATTACCACAGGGATGTGTGTCCTGTAGAAAGTTGGGAGCGGGATGAGGTCGCGTTCAGTGCTTTTGTCGCCAAGCATGATGCATTTATTATAAAACCGATAGATGGGACACTTGGCCGGGGTGTCAGGATTATACGTGGTGAGAGTTTGGCAGAATTAAAACAGTTGTTGGCTGAAGAGTACCCATCTGGATTCCTGGCAGAGGAGTTGATAAAGCAGCACGAGCAATTGGCAACTTTGCATCCCGAGTCAGTGAACACAATCAGAATCACTACGCTGAGGAAAGGGGATGAAGTTTATGTTGCACCTCCATTTATTAGGATGGGGCGTGGAAATGAAGTAGTGGATAATGCCGCCCAAGGAGGGATATTTGCTGCAATTGACAGAGAGACAGGTATTGTACTTCAGGCAGCAGATGAGCAAGGGAATGTATATATTGAACATCCAGAGACTGGAGTGGCTATTGTCGGGTTTAAGATTCCCGAATGGGAAAAGGCTTTGGAATTGGCCAAAGCGTTGTCAAGAGTGGTGCCGGAATGGTATTTCGCTGGATGGGATTTGGCCTATACTGATAAAGGTTGGGTGATGGTGGAAGCAAATTCAAGAGGTCAGTTTGTTTGTTTCCAGACTTCCACACAGATAGGATTCAGGAAAGAACTGGAAAAAACATTGGGGAAATCATTGAAAGCATATTGTAAGCATGTCAAGGTACATCAATAATACGGGTCTGTTGTTCTGGCTTAAGGAGAAACGCCGCTGGTATAGGGATATTTCCAAGTTCAGGAAAGAGGCAAAGCGTAGGTTCGCCATCGAGAGGCCTGAGAATGGTTCTTATCAGGATTATCTCAAGGCGCTGGTTTCACACAGATTCTCATACGATGAGTATATGCGGTATGAGATGTGGAAGTTGACACCGGCTGAGCGGGCAACGTTCGTTTCGATGGCAGAGATGGAACAGGTGTATCGAAAAACGAGGTCACCACAAGTAAGGTCTGTTTTGGACAATAAGGTGCGAACGTTAGAGGTATTCCGCGATTATGTTTATCGGCGATGGCTCTATGTGCCAGACACTACTATGGAGGAGGTGAGGTCGTTGATGTCATCAACAGATTGTGTAGTAAAACCTGTTAAAGGTCATTCGGGAAGTGGGATCCGTAAAATCCACCGAATCACAGATACCGATTGGGAGAAGTTTTATCACGACTTGAAGAATGAGCAGGCTCTGGTTGAGGAATGTATATATGCCTGTTGTGAATTGGAAAGCTTTCATCCGGCCTCGTTGAATACAATCAGGGTGGTGACTATATCGAATGAAAAAGAGACGAGGATGATTGGGGCCATATTGAGGATGGGGGTAGGAGATGGTTTTATTGACAATACCCATGCTGGTGGCTTGTTTGCTCAGATTGACGTGGGAACAGGTGAGATCATAAGTGATGGAGTGAATACCGATGGACGGCATTGGACGAGTCATCCGGATACGGGCAAGATGATTAAAGGAGTGAAAGTCCCATTTTGGGACAAGGTGATAGCCACATGTAAGGATGCTTCAAAGTTGTTGTCAGGATTGTGCTTTGCAGGATGGGATTTGTGTGTTCATGAGGACGGCAAAATAGAGATTATAGAAGTGAATGCTTCACCTCATTTTGATGGGGGGATGCAGCTGCCGTTGAAGAAAGGTGTGCGAGGATTGGTTAAGAAGGATTTAATGGAGTTGTACGGGATTAAGAACATATTGTAATGGTTACGATTATTGGTGTGGGCGATATCATGCCTGGTGGTGTGCTGGCCGGGGTAAATGAGGGGTATGTATCGCAGGAAGTGCTGGAGATGTTGCGAAAGGGTGACATCCGTGTGGGAACACTGGAGACTGCGATAGGAAACAGTCCTACGTTCAACCAAGAGAAGATGTCGCGCAAAGGGGATGTGATTTATGCCCTTGATGCTGACTTGATAAAGTTGAAGCAGTTAGGGATGGATGTGGTCAGTCTGGCCAACAACCATTACTTCGACTTAGGGGCAGAGGGAGCTAAACATGCTATTCGTTTGCTCGATGAGATGGGTATCAAGCATGTCGGTGCCGGCAGTAATTTGGAAGAGGCCTCTCGGCCGGCTGTAATAAGTGTGGGTGGGAGAAGTGTCGCTTTCATCGCATTCTGTGAATGTGAGGAGGAAAGGATAGGCTGGTGTCCCGTTGCTACTGAGAATATGCCAGGTGTCAACCCGCTGAGAGAGGGATATGTGTGTGAAGAGATTAAGCGGTGTAAGGGTCTGTATGATTATGTGGTTGTGTTGCCACATTGGGGAAAAGAAGGCCAGACAATGCCTACAGACCACCAATATCGGTTAGCGAAATGTATGATGGCGGCTGGCGCAGATTTGATTTTGGGAAGTCATGCCCATTGCGTTCAGCCTGTTTTCCATAAAAAAGGTAAGGCTGTGGTTTTCGGTATGGGAAATTTCCTGTTCCCGGACAGGTTGATTGCTCCGCCACGCTCCACCTACTATTCCGCTGTGCCATTGGATTACTCGTCGTTGCCAGTGACGGATAGGTATCCCTATGTGGAAGAGGTTACTTTCAAGAAATGGAGGACGAAAGCCCGCTATGGCTGCTTGGTAGAGTGTTGGCTGGAGGAGCATGGGACTCGGGCAAAAGGAAAGATGACTCATCTTACAAAGGATAACCATTTGGAGTTGAGTAAAGGCAGATATGCTTATCAGGGTCAGTTGAATTTGGCGTCGGTGGCATTAAGGAGCAATTGCTTCGTTCAATTGTATGCAATTCAAGCGTTGATGAACAAGACGAAAAGATTGGTGAAGAGGGTGAAGAAATGCTTTCATTAGCGACGTTGCCTTAGTATTAATGGGGACTTCTATTAAATACCTCTTATAGGTGAGACTATCAATAACACGGTATAAGCCGAAGGCGCAGTGCCGTGACACTCAGACATCAGAGAACTGAGTCCCAAAGGGACGTGAAATATATACAGTTTTTATAGAACCAACTTAAGCCGACAATTTTCATAATTTTTTTTTAGGAAGTATAAAAAAAAGCGTATCTTTGTAAGATGAAACAGTGGGGATATTTCCCCTATGGTTTGATTGTAAATGCCTGATATATTGGCTTGTGCAATGTATTGGGAACAATTTGTATTATAGGTGATTCTTCTTGAAAACTTGTTGTGGAATTTGATTATTCAAGATAGGATGATCTGTCGACAATCAATGGTTCTACACTTTGTTTCGATATGATAAGAATCTTTGCTCTCATCAAGTGGTTTGTTTTATTCGACTGAACCTTAATAAAGATATTATTTCCCAATGAATCGTATCATATATCCTCTTGTAATTCTTTTTGTAGCATGCTTTTGCTCCTGTGGTGCACCGCGAGAAATGGCGTATGTGAGTGATGCTGAGCGCGACAGTGCTCAGCAGATTTTGTCCACCTATTCCAACTCTATCCATACAGGCGATCAGTTGTATATCTATGTATACAGCCAGACCCCGATAAGTGCCGTCCCATTCAATCAAGAAACACATTTGGTTGCAGTTGAGCAGAGTCGTTTGAACAGAGTGGGAAATACTAATCATGCCACAAGAATGTCAGAAACCTATAGACGCAAAGAGGGCCGTCAAGTGGAAGGCTATCTTGTGGATCAAGATGGATATATCATCTTTCCTGTGATAGGGAAATTGAAAGTGGACGGGATTACGTACGACAGTCTGCAAAATAAACTTCAGCAACTTCTCATAGATGGAGAATATGTTCTGGATCCGGTCGTTACTGTCAGTCCGATGAACTTTAGGGTCTCTGTTGTAGGGGAAGTGCGTAGGCCACGTGAGTTGCATGTCACAGGAGAGAGACTGACTATTTTCGAGGCTTTGGCTATGTGTGGAGACATTACCGAGTATGGGTTACGAGACAATGTGGTTGTGATGCGAGAGAAGAACGGAATGGTAACGCCTATAGAGATAGACCTCACCAAGAAAACCATGTTCGATTCCGAAGTCTATTACCTACAGCAGAATGACATCGTCTATGTCCAACCGACTATGAAAAGACGTAGGCTGGCTGATCCACGACAGACGTATCAAGAATCGGTTGGGCCATACGCCAGTTTAGGCGTTTCATTGGCTCATTTCGTGTGGCGTCTATATAGAAGATTTGTGATTGATAGCCGAGGGCTGTTTCATTAGGCGAAGTAACAAATTTAAGAGATAGCCATCCATCAGATTCGTTGTTGGAGAATATTTGAAGAATTATAGTTGCCTTTTTAATTGTAAACTGAATTATGAAGAAAATAGCAGTTGCAGGTACAGGTTACGTGGGTCTTAGTATTGCTACATTGTTAGCCCAACACAATGAGGTCGTTGCTGTAGATATTGTGCAAAATAGAGTTAGCAAAGTCAATAATAGACAATCGCCAATACAGGACGATTATATAGAGCGTTTCTTTGCAGAAGATACAAAACTGCAACAAGGGATTATTGAGAAGGATTTTATTCTAGAGAAGCCACTTCTATTAACGGCGACAACTGATTGGGAGAATGGTTATAGGGATGCTGATTTTGTTGTCATTGCAGCCCCAACCAACTATGATAGTGCAAAGAATTTCTTTGATACTTCGGCAGTAGAAGATGTGATTCAGAAAGTGCTGAAGGTTAACCCCGCCGCCATTATGGTGATAAAGAGTACCATTCCTGTAGGGTATACCGAATCAGTAAGAAAGAAATACAATACGACAAATATTATTTTTGCCCCCGAGTTTCTTCGAGAGTCGAAAGCGTTATATGATAACCTATACCCATCCCGCATAATCGTTGGGTTTGACCAAAGGGACACTTGTTTGAGAAGTGCTGCCCAGATTTTTGCTACCCTCATAAAGGGTGGTGCTGTAAAGCAGGATGTCCCTATTCTTTATATGGGATCAACTGAAGCAGAGGCTGTAAAATTGTTTGCCAATACCTATCTGGCACTTCGGGTTAGTTATTTTAACGAATTAGATACTTATGCCGAATTGAAAGGACTCAATACCCAGCAAATCATTGATGGAGTATGCCTAGACCCTCGTATTGGAAATCACTACAATAATCCAAGCTTTGGATATGGAGGGTATTGTCTCCCTAAAGATACGAAACAGCTTCTTGCCAATTACGCTGATGTGCCGCAGGACTTAATTCGAGCCATTGTAGATAGCAATAGTACTAGGAAAGACTTCATAGCAGATCAGGTGTTGCGAATGGCTGGGTACTATGATGAGTATAATCGAGGAGATTTTAAAGCAGGGGAAGAGCGGAAAGAATGCATTATCGGTGTTTATCGTTTAACGATGAAAAGCAATTCCGACAATTTTCGGCAAAGTAGTATTCAGGGCGTGATGAAACGAGTAAAAGCCAAGGGTGCTAAAGTGATTATCTATGAGCCCACATTAGAAAATGGAAGTACATTTTTCGGAAGTGATGTGGTGAACAATCTGGAAGAATTCAAAAAACAATGTCGAGCGATAATAGCGAATAGATATGATAGCTGTTTAGATGATGTGAAAGATAAGGTGTATACAAGGGATATATTTAAACGCGATTAATAATAATCGCCTAGTATTGTGATGTTTATATCTTTATGAGATATAAGATATGAAGCAAAAAGTCGATTTCTTTAATGACATAGAGACCTATATGATAGGTCTTTTGAGATATGGAGTTCTGGATGAGAGACCAGAGCAGTTGTTACCGTCTTCAGAAGTGGATTGGGATAAGATGATGGATATAGCTGCGACCCAGGGGATATTGGCTTGGGTATGGGATGGAATATGCAAACTACCTAAAGAAAATCAACCATCGCGATTGTTGGCGATAAACTGGGGCTTGTCAGCCCAGGAAATTTGGGACAGATACAATTTGCATGTGCATGTTTTGAATCAGATGCTAGATATTTGTACACAGAATAGCATTAGATTGCTTCTCTTTAAGGGTGTTGCGTTATCAAAATTATTCCCTAAACCAGAATCCCGTCCAGCAGGAGATATAGATATATACTTGTTTGAAAACTACAAGAAGGGTGATGAATTGTTTGCACATTATAATGTAACCAAGACAAATAAACGGACAGGATTTGATTATCAGGGAGTCCACATCGAAAATCACCGCATTTTTTTGAACACGTATACAAAATTGCAGGTTGATGCAATTAAATATCTCGAAAGTACATTAAACGATGTTGTTCATACTGAGTATGGTTACTACATAATGAGTCCGATAGCCAATATTGTCTATCAGGTAATGCATTTTGTGGCTCATTTCGATGATGATTCAGCTTCTCTTTCATTGAAATTTGTTGTGGATTTTGGTGTCACGTTGCAGAAATATTATGATAAGGTTCCTGCGGAAGACCTCAAAAAAGTATTAGAAAAGCTGAAGATAGTTGATGTTTTTTGTTTGATGTTGAGTATGGTCGAAACGGTGATGTCGCTGAAATTTGAACGTTATCGTTTTTCTGCTATTTCATCAGATGATGAGGATGCTGTTCTTCAGTTAATCATGCGTCGGCCTAAAGAATTCGTGCCACTAATAGAGAGGGGGTTTAGTGATAGAGTGAGGTTTTATCATGCTCGATATAGGCAATTTGATAGATTATTCAAATACCTTCCTATTTCTCGTTGGGGATTTATCATGAAGTCTATGCGGGAACTAATTTCAATAAGTATACGTAGGATATTCCATTTACCAGAAGGCAAGTCTTTGGTGTCAACAGTTCGTGATGTTTTAGGGAAAAGGTAGATTTAGAGTATCTGACTCTGCATTTTCCATAATGATTTTTTTGATACATGTCTGTTCTATCCCAAATTTATAAAGAATTAGCATATCGAGTCCATTTGGTGACGATTAAAATGTGTCCTCGTCTAGAGATGGCACGATGCTACCATAAGGTTTTTGGAGTCTTTCCTAATTTCAAAGAGCCAAAATCGTTGATAGAGAAGATTTACTGGCTTCAATTAAACTCAGATACCTCATTATGGTCTTTGTGTGCTGATAAGTATAGAGTAAGAGATTATGTGGTTGAAAAAGGGTTGGGGAATTATCTCAATGAGTTGTACGGAGTATGGGAGAATGAGGATGACATTGATTTTGATTCATTACCTCCACAATGTGTTCTGAAGACGACGAATGGCTGTGGACAAACATTTTTTTATGATAGGGGTATTCTGAATAATGATGATAAGGCGAGAAAACAACTGGGGAGATGGTTGCGACACCCATTTGGAGTGTCGGGTGGGGAACTACATTATTTGAAGATTAAACCACACATTATTGCCGAGAAACTTATACCAATTCCTCAAGGAGAAGTTTCTTTGACAGATTATAAAATTTGGTGCTTTGATGGAGAGCCCTTCTGTATTCTTGTTGTCTATAATCGTAAGGGTGCAACTGTTAATCTTGCATTATATGATTTGAATTGGAATCCCATGATGCAATATTTAAAAAGTACAAAACACGCCATCTGTGATCCAGACGCATCAATTCCCAAACCTGATTCCCTTGATGAGATGGTACAGATAGCAGGAATACTCTCAAAAGGTTTTCCAGAGGTAAGAGTAGATATGTACGAGATAGATAAGAAACCAGTTTTTGGTGAAATGACTTTTTCTACAGGTTTTGGCTATTTTACTGATAATTTCTATCGTATTCTTGGCGATAAGGTTGTTTTGCAAAAAGGTTGCAGAAGATAGGAAATCCTTTTAAGATCGATTTCTTATCGCAGTGTATTATTAAGGAAGAGGAAGCGTAATTTCATTTAACATTATCAGTGATTAAGTGAATTGAACTTGTCTAAATATTAATTATGGAGACGAGGCTTTTTGTAAACAATAGATTAGCTAGGATTTCGATTCTTTTATCGATTGTAATACTTTTGAATGGGTGCTCATTGTTGAAAAATAATTCAGCAGTTCCGTTCTCAGATTATCTCACTCCGATGATGTATGGAGCCAAGGGCGATGGAAAGAAGGACGATACTGAATCATTGAGGAGAGCGATTTATGAATCAGATCGACAAGGTAAGGTATTATATTTTCCGTCTGGATATCAATTCAGAGTTGCAGGAACGCTAAATTACTATCAGGGGAAATACCATTCATATAAGTTGAATATGTTGGGATGTATCCCCATAAAGAATGGGTCATATACCCCTTCAAAATATGGGGGGATTGTTGTCGATAAAGGTGTTTCTCTGTTCAAATCAGCAATTATTCAGGGTAGTATTGAACGAGTTTGTTTTGTGGGAAAACGAGATTTGAATGTTCGTTTTTTTGATCATTGTAAGTGTGATGGTTTCGTAATGCATGGGTGTAATATTACGAATTTCGGGGTTTTGTTCAGTGATACAGAAGTACATTCAGTTAGTCAGATTACGCAGAATACCTTTTTGACGTTGTATTATTTTTCAAAGAATGAAGATACTTCCAGTGGGTTTATGGATTCTTCGATTTCATTCAATTATATCAATGGCGGCGTAGAATTGAATGATAATTCCTGTTTTGAGTGGGCATATTATAATGGGGCAACGGTCTCAAATAACTTTATTGATTACTATCGAACCATTTATTATCCAAAGGCTACTAAAAAACAAACATTTGTGGGTCCTTTGAGCTATTCCAACCAGTATCAAGTATTCCGCTACTTTTATGCTGCCGGAAGTAATAATTTGCAAGCTATAACATTCTCTTCTATGGGTGATTCCTTCAATTGGAACAATCCCGATACTTTTAAAAACCCACAAAAATTTGCGCCTTTAACATATATAGGGAAAGATGGTAAAACGTATGACATCCCGCCGTATGTTGCGATATGTCATTCTGCTTGGAACATTTCAATTAAAGATGCCAAAGTTGAACGTAATATGAAAAACCTTGTGTTCATTTATTCTGGACTGACAGAGTATGAACATAATCGTTTTGAGGTTTCTTTTGTGGGTAACAACCCTTACAGAAAAGGCCAGATATGCTATAAAGAAGGGGATCGGAAACCTTTATATAACAATGGTAAATATCTCCAGAACGAAGTGAAGATTGAAGGTATAGTAGAAGAGGTGGATAAGTTACCTGACTTATCGTTGGGTTGGAGTTCTTCTTATTATGGACGAATTGTACAAGTAAATGGACAGAGTTATAGGGCCGTAAATGAATTTCAGGATGGGAAGTGGAAAGCAGTATGGAAAAGATGTGAAATAAAAGAATAGCCAAGTGTTATTACCATGAAGATAGCATTAATTAAAGAAACAAAAAACCCAGAGGACAACCGTGTAGCTTTGTCTCCTAAGCAGGTGGCTGAGTTGAACAGACAATTCCCCCAGCATAAGATTGTGGTGCAGGCCAGCGACATCCGCGCGTTCTCCGATGACGAGTATCGAGCTGAGGGTGTTGAGGTATTGAATGATGTTAATGATGCTGATATCCTCTTTGGTATCAAGGAGGCAAAGATAGAAAGCCTGATTCCGAACAAGCACTATTTTTTCTTCGGCCATATTGCTAAGATGCAGGAGTACAACCGACCTCTGTTGCAGGCTTTCATGCAGAAACATATCACTTTCTGCGACTATGAATATCTTGTTGATGACAACAACATACGGGTTTGTGCATTTGGTTGGTGGGCTGGTGTAGTTGGCGTTTATTATACGCTTCGTGGTTATGGTTTAAAGCACAAATTGTATGAATTACCTAAGCCTGACCGCCGTTTTACACTTACCCAGTTGATAGAATCACTTAGGAGCATCCAACTACCAAAGGTGAAGTTATTGGTTACTGGTGCAGGGCGAGTGTCTCAAGGCGCTCAGCATGTGCTTGAGAACATTGGCGCCCACAAGATGACAGAAATGGAATATCTTTCGGATGATCAGATTGATACTTTGTCCTATTGTGTGGCCGATGTGGATCGATTGGTGAAGCGCAAGGATGGTGCTGCATTCTCTTGGAATGATTTTACTCATAACGCCAGGGAATATGAAAGCGACTTTATGCGTTGGGCCAAGAAAACCGACGTGTTGGTGTGTGCCCACTTCTGGGGGCCTGAGGCTCCTGTCTATCTGAGTGAAGAGGATTTGCGCAGCAAGGATATGCGCATCCGGATGATTGGAGATGTGACCTGCGACATCAAGGGTAGCATTAAATCCACGGTACGTCCTTCCACACATGATAATCCATACTATGATTACAATCCTATGACGGAACAGGACGAGCCTGCTTTCTCGTCACCTAATAACATATCGGTAATGGCTGTTGACACCTGTCCCAATGCCTTGGCTATGGATACTAGTGCCTATTTTGGAGAGATGTTGACCAAGCATGTGTTTGAGCCTTTATTGAAAGGCGAGCATTCCGATGTGATTGACCGCTCCATGATTCTGAAGGGAGGTCAGTTAACGCCGAGATTCGCCTATTTGAAAGACTATTCGGAAGGGAAATAAGAACATGTTCAACTTAGATAAATTTATTGCCGACAGTGTCATTCATCGCTCAACAAGTATGTTTGAGGATGATATCCAAGCGAATGCGGATTTTCTAACTCAAGAAATACAGGGAAAGTCTGTATGTGTCATTGGAGGAGCTGGTAGTATCGGCTCGTCATTTATCAAGGCAGTACTGCGGTTTCGGCCCGGGAAGTTGGTGGTCATCGACCTCAATGAAAATGGGCTTGCAGAACTGACCCGCGATTTACGTTCTACAGAAGGTTTGTTTGTGCCAGATGAATACCGTGCCTATACACTCAATTTCGCTGATCCAATTTTTGCAAGAATTTTTAGAGAGGAGAAAGGTTTTGACATAGTGGCCAACTTCTCCGCTCACAAGCATGTGCGCAGTGAAAAGGACAAATACTCCGTGCAGGCACTTATCGAGAACAACGACATCAAAGCCAAGAGGCTGATGGATTTGCTATGCGAGTTTCCACCCAAGCATTTCTTCTGTGTGAGCACCGACAAGGCGGCCAATCCTGTGAACATTATGGGAGCCAGCAAGCGCATCATGGAAGATCTTGTGATGGCTTATAATGGCAAGTTCAAAGTGACCACTGCCCGATTTGCGAATGTGGCTTTTAGCAATGGCTCGTTGCCGGATGGCTGGCTGCACCGGTTGCAAAAGAAACAACCCTTGGCTGCGCCCAACGATGTGAAACGCTATTTTGTTTCTCCAGAGGAGAGTGGACAAATCTGCATGTTGGCCTGCATCCTTGGAAATGGCGGTGAGGTTTTCTTTCCAAAATTAGGCGAGGACCAGATGCTTACATTTAGTGCTATCTGCGATGATTTTGTGGCTGCACAAGGTTTGACGAAGGATGAATGTGCATCGGATGAGGAGGCTAAGCAAAAAGCAGCGAGTATTGATTATTCTCAATTCTCAACTCTCAATTCTCAAATAGAATACCCAGTTGTCTATTTCAAGAGCGACACTACTGGAGAAAAGGGCTATGAAGAGTTCTATGTCCCAGGTGAGAAGATTAACATGAAACGTTTTAAGGCGTTGGGCGTAGTAGAAGAGACCACACGTCGTCCAATGGACGAAGTGAATGCTTTTTTTGAGAAATTGGAGACACTGTTTGCAGACGACTTTACCAAAGAGGATGTGGTTTGCGCACTCAAAGAGTTTATCCCTAATTTTGAGCATGAGGAAAAGGGGAAAAATTTAGATCAGAAGATGTGAAAGGGTGGGAACTTATAGAAAGTGAATATGCTTTTCGATGCCCATGGTTAAAGGTGCGGAAAGACAAGGTGAGAGTTTCAAATGGTATTGTCATTGATGATTATTATGTGGTGGAAGCATCCGATTGGGTGAATGTAATTGCGATTACTGAGGATGGTCGGATTATAATGGAGAAGCAATACAGGCAAGGAATACGGAAGATTTGTTATGAACTTCCTGCTGGGATGGTTGAACAAGATGAGGAACCGCTTGTAGCCGCCAAGCGTGAACTTGTAGAGGAAACTGGTTATTCAGGAGGTAAGTGGCATCTCTTTGGAAAATATGCCCCTAATGCGAGCGGAATGAATAATGTATGCAATACATTCATTGCTTGCGGAGTGAAACCTCAAGAACAGCCACGTCGGGACATTACAGAAGATATTTGTGTATCGTTGATGACAGAAGATGAGGTAAGGAATCTGCTTGAAAAAAATGAGATAATTGAAGCTGTCATGGCAGCACCTTTATGGAGATTTATTAATCGAAAAAAGTAATACTATGGGATATAAAATACCATTATTTAATTTAAACTTTGACGAAAGAGAAGCCCAAGCGGCTTTCGATACCATTCAATCGGGCTGGATTTCCACAGGCCCGAAGAATGAACAATTGGAACAGATGTTCGTCGAGATGTGGAAAGTGGGTTATGCAGTGAGTATGACCAACTGCACAGCTGCCTTGCATGTGTGCTGCAAGGTATGTGGCCTTGGTCCTGGTGATGAAGTGCTCGTGCCTTCTCTGACATTTGCCGCTTCGGTGAATAGCATTCGTTATGTAGGAGCAACACCTGTGTTTTGTGACATTATCGGTCCTGAGCATATTAACATTGATCCCAGTGAAATTGAAAGGAAGATTACTCCCAATACCAAGGCAATTGTGGTCGTTCACATGGCGGGATTTCCTGCTCACATGGATGAGATTATGGCAATAGCTCATAAGCATAATCTTAAGGTAATAGAGGATGCTTGTCATGGACCACTCTCGGAGTACAAGGGCAAGAAACTAGGAACGCTTGGTGACTGCGCTGCTTTCAGTTTCTTTTCCAACAAGAATATCTCCACTGGTGAAGGCGGTATGTTTGTTACCAACAACGAAGAAATGGCGAAAAAAGCTCGTCTGTTGCGTTCACATGGCATGACGACGATGTCATACCAACGCGCCAGCGGACATGCCACCACTTACGACATCCTTGATCTAGGTTACAATTACCGCATGGACGACATTCGTGCTGCTATCGCCATTGAGCAGTTGAAAAAACTCCCTGCTGACCTTGACACTCGTATTAAGGTACGTCAGCGGTATGTGGAGCAACTGTCCAATGTGAAAGACGTGGTGGTGCCGTTTGCCGACAACAAGGAGTTTGTGAGCAATTACATCATGCCAGTAGTGTTGACCAAAGGTGATACGGCTTATCGTGATGCTATTCGTGATAAAATTCATGCAGCAGGCATCCAGACCAGTGTACATTATCCCGCCGTACACAGATTTTCCATATACAAGGATTACCCCGCCGTGTTGCCCCAGACGGACTATGTGACAGACCACGAGATTACCCTGCCGATGTACGCTGCACTTTCAGAAACACAAATTGATATCATTTGCCAGACAGTTGAGCAAGCGGTAAAAGAGATTTCATGATTCCTATCATTTTAACGTTAATTGTCACGAATTAAGCCGTTAATTATTCATTAATTTCTCTTTTGCATTCCATGGTTGATCTTTCCAAATACGCCAACAAGGTTTACAAAATCATTGGTTCCGCGATGACTGTCCATTCTGAGTTGGGTTGGGGTTTGTTGGAGCAAGTTTATCAAGAGGCTTTATACCTTGAACTACTTGACCGTGGCATTGCCAACGAGAGGGAACAGGAAATAGAAATTTACTATAAGAAACATCTGCTTGAGAAAAAGTACAGGATGGACATTGTGGTTGGTGATATTATCGTAGAATTGAAGTCTGTTACCAGCCTGGTCTCGGCTCACCGTGCGCAGTTGTGTAACTATCTTCGCCTGACACGCAAACCAATTGGTTTGCTTATTAACTTTGGCGAAGAGAGCCTGGTTGGAGAGAGATGGGCTTATGATACTGATACCAATGAGTGCTTCATCGTTGACCACAACATGAAACCTATCGACGATGCAGATTACGTTAAACTGCTCGATGATGAAGACAACATTTAATGAAGTAATACATTGTCGATTACATGGCAATAAACGTTGAGAGATAGACATATAATGCTCATTAATTGTCCGTATAATTTGACCATTAATTGCTGCACGGGAAAGAATAATTAAGGAGAGATTATATGGTCTATTACATGGCAATAAACGTTGATAGATAGACATATTAATGTTCAATAATTGTCCGTATAAATTGACCATTAATTGCTGCACGGGAAAGCATAATTCAGGAGAGATGCTATGGTCTATTACCTGGCAATAAACG
>JAEEGL014057080.1_pt1 | contig 30591 bp, 24 predicted proteins | sample 9134231 | NCBI WGS metagenome assembly JAEEGL01 (sample SAMN16246548, study PRJNA631951) | gut metagenome | biome: gut microbiome; feature: rumen; material: fiber-attached | host: Bos | place: Iran: Karaj | collected 2018-10 | reverse complement strand
GTCCCGTTGTTCAATGATGGGAGCTGGCAGGTGACGGTACGGCTCTCGCCAGGTGCCAGCGAGAAGTAATTGTCGCTCCAATAGGCGGGGCAGATTAGTTGTCCCTGCTGATCCTTAGCTTTGAGGCAAATCATGAACGCCACCTTGTCGGTCGGGTTGCTGACGGTCGTCTGGTAAAGGTTCTCAGCAGACTGTTTGACCGATAGCTCACAGGTCTGCGTACACATACTGTCGAGCATAGCATACGAGGCATACTGCCTGATGGGGGTATGCACCCAGGAGGTCTTCCCCCAGTCGTAGACATCGTCTTCAGCGGGGAGGAAGTACTCGTTTGTAGTTATCTCTTTCCCCTCATCGTCCGTCAGTTTGAGGAAGAGGAAGGAAGCGGCGCCGGCGGTGTCAATGTCGAACACTTTGACCACCGTTCCGGGGGCTATCTCTACCTGGCGGCTGTCCTCAGCGGTCTGGCCGTCTTTCATCAGCTTCATCGAAGCCTTCATGCTGGCTGGCTCTAGCGTTTCGTTGACGGCATAGACGGCCTTGGCGTAATAGTCGTAGATGAGCTGTACGGGAGCGTTGGCTTTCTTCACGCCGTAGTAGGAGGCATTGGGCTGCAGATAGTTGTCGTAGAGCTGCCAGTAGATGCCGGGTCTGGCCGAGTTCAGCATCCATTGGATGATGCCGGTGGTGTGGGGCCAGCGTACACGGAACGACTCGAACATCGCTTTCGTGCTCTCGTAGTTCAGCATGTCGGCACGATACAGATACTCGTCGATGTCTTTTGCGTCGCCAAAACGGTTGTGAATCACTTCATTGAGCTGCTTTAGCGAGTTCATATCTGTGCCCGATACCGTACAGAGAATGTTCCACCGGCTGTCAATGGGCCAGAGCTGTTTGCCCAGCATCTTTTCCAGCGACTCCCTCACGGGCAACTGGGCACCGATGCCTGTTTCCGTGTTGAAGCCGAAAGCACCGCCAGGAGCTTCGGGCAGATACCAATAGGTCGGGCCGACATATTCATAGGGGCCTGCCATCTTCGTGCCCGATTTTCCAGAGAGGGTGCTCTCCACCTCCTTGGCAGAGATGAGGTAGTCGCGGTCGTCCTCTTGGCTGAGGAACTGCCGGTACTGCTCTTCCAGCTCGGGTACGGGCAGCATGTCACTACCCACGAACCAGCCGATGATGGAAGGATGATGGCGCAGCCACATCACCTGGTCCTGGAAGGAAGCGGCGACGAGGGAAATGCTCTCCGGGCTGATGATGCCGCCGTAGTGCTCGTCGCAGGGCGCACCCAGATAGTCCTCCCATTCCCAGTGGCAGCTCCAGCCGACGAGGATGAAGAGTCCCAGCTCGTCGCAGAGGTCGTAGAGATTCTGCGACGTTCCCCAGAAGCCCTCCAGCCGGACGGTGTTCATGTTCATGTCGCGTACATATTTTAATTGCTGGCGGTTGCCCTCCGGCGTGTCACGCAGATAAATGTCGTCGGTCCATCCGGCGCCGCGCAGGAGCACCTTCTTGCCGTTCAGCGTGAAACCGCGATAGCCCTCGTCGGTCAGGTAGCTGTGAATCTCGCGGATGCCGAAACGCACGTCCTCGGCATCGGATACCTTCCCGTTCTCGACAAATTCCACATGCAGGTCGCAAAGCTCCGGCTGGCCCATGTTGTGGCACCACCACAGACGGGGCTGGTCGATATGAATCTCCTGCGGGACGACGACGCGCTTCTGCTCACCGGCAGCGAGGGTCACGGGACAGCTGAACGCATGACCGTCGGCTGTGCCCTGCAAGATACCCTCGACAGGCTGGTCTGAGAGGTTCCTCAGCTCTGTGGCAACGGTGAGCCACGCCTCATTAAGTGTCTCGGTATTGACCTTCGAGCGCACGGCGGAATGTGATACCGCCACATTGCCGCAGGTCTTTACCCTCACTTCGCGCCAGAGACCCATGCTCTCGTCGGCAGGGCGGGGATTCCAATCGACGAAGCCGGTGTTCGGCTCTCCTGGCTGGGCACGGAAAACCTCTACGGCCAGCACGTTCTGTTGTTGTACGTGCCTGGTGATGTCAAACTCAAACTGTCGGAATGTGCCGTACATGTCCTGGCAGTCGGCAATCTGCTGGCCGTTGAGCCATACATTGGCACGGTAACTGATGCCGTCGAAGTAGAGCAACGCGTGCTCGCCTTCGTTCAAGTCTGAAAGATGGAATGTCGTACGATACCACCAGCTCTTCTCAAACTGCGTCTTGTCAATCCTGGCATAGTCTTCGGCGGTCAGCGCCTCTGGCTCGATGCCGTTAGCCGTCAGCACTCCCATCAACGTTGAGGGGACCTGTGCCGGTATCCAACCGTCGGTATTGGCGGCGGGAGTCGAAAGAATGTCACCTGTCTGGGCAATCTTCGCCGATGACTGCACCTGCCAACTCATGGTAGGCTGTGCAGTCTGTTCTGTGCATGCCGTCAGAGCTACGACGAGCATCATTCCACATATTATATTAATTATCTTCATAACTCTACTCATTCCTCATTCTTCATTTCATAGCAATCCCGCTCCCAGCATTGCCGCGTTGGGCAGTGAGGAAGGGGCAATACGCGTGGCAGCTACATTGGCAGGGTAGGGGAACGACTCGAGCGACTGGCGCATGGGAGCCTCAAAGAGCGGGAAGGCACTGGCTATGCCGCCACCGATGATGATGGCCTCAGGGGCGTAGGTAAACAGAATGGCCTTGACGAGCTCGCCCACATTCTGGCCGAATTCCTGCCACACGGTTAGGGCCTCTGCATCGCCAGCCTGGGCACGCTTGCCGAAGTTGGCTCCTGTGTCGCCATGCAGCTGGCTGAAGAAGCGGCTGCTGCAATAGAACTCGTAGTCGGCATCCTTGAAGGGCAGTGACCCAATCTCGCCTGCACCCGTGTTGACACCGTTGTAGAGCTTTCCGCCGATAATGATGCCAGAACCGATGCCCGTGCCCATCGTTAGGCCTACCATATCGTTGGTGCCCTGGCCCTCGCCATAGCGCCATACACCAAGGGCGAAGCAGTTGGCATCGTTGTTTACGGCTACAGGCACGCCGAACTCCTTTTCCAAGATGTCTTTCAGGTGTACTTCCTTCCATGCCGGGATATTGGCAACGTTGTAGACGATGCCCTGTCGGTAGTCTACGACCGATGGCACGCCGATGCCGATGCCAGTCACATCCGGACATATCAGCTGGGCTATCTGTCGTTTCAGCTGGCTGAGCACTACTTCCTCAGGCTCCTTTGCCGGACAAGGCTCGACGATGCAGTCCACCAGCTTAGCTCCGTCTATAAGGCCCACACGCATGTTGGTGCCTCCTAAATCGATGGTTATCTTCATAGTTCCCTTGGATAATGGTTGATGGTTAATGGTCAAATTCCGACGACGTGTTTGTAGTGATTGTCATCGGTCATGTAGCGGGCGCCATGCCGTCCGTAGGGGCTGACGTAGGAAGGCTCGTAGCCTGACGGCGGCGGAGTGACATGCCCTATGGGCTGTGGATAGTTACAATAGTTGCTGCTGGCCAGTTCAGGGTGGCCCTTCAGTTCGGTCTTTGAGGTCTGAGCCTGTGAACCTGTGGAAAACAATTGTCCTGCCACAAGGCTGATAAAAATGTGCCTTTTTATCGCAATCATGTTGCAAAGATAATAAAAAGTTAGGAGACAAGAATGAGGAGCAAGGAGTTTTTTTCCTGTCCATTAAGCAAAAAAAAGTTAACTTGGGGAAATAACTCCTTTCTCCTAACCTCTAACTCCTAACTCTTTCGTATCTTTGCACTCCCATTGACAGAGAATTGCTAGGGAAGAGATATGCTGGAATTGAACGATGTGCTGTTGAGGGGAGAACCCCGTACCCTCTCGATGATGGCCCTCGAGGGTCGGCTGACGTGCCTTACCCGAACAGGGGCTGTTCTGGCTGACACACCTGTGCGCTGGCTGCATGCCATGATGGGCTTTGAGCCTGTCGTAGCAGGCTTCATCAGCATTGACGGGGAACCGCTGACACCCCGTTCGGCAGCGAAGATGCGGCGCCTGATGGCCTTTGCACCCGATGCTTTGGAAGCTGTAGGCGAAATCAACGTCTTCGAGCCGCCATCGGTGCAGGATGTCTTCTCGCTGAAGGCTAACAGCCAGTTGGCTATCTCCAATGGCCTGCTGGCCGAGGAAATGAGACGGACGGGCATTACGGGCGCGAAGGCACAGCTGCTGGCAGTGGCAGGATTACTGAACCGCCATATCCTGCTGGTCGACCGTCCGCTGGCCGGCTCGCTGTCCTATTTGCACCAGCAGGCAGGGGCTGGAAAGATTGTGGTAATAACCAGCAACGACAACGATGTGGTCAGAGGAGCTGACAATGTGGTGGAATTATGAACCAATAAGATAGTGCGATGATGTATTTAGGACAAATGACGATATGGGGCTGGCTGCTGGTGGTGCTTTTGCTGCTGGTTGCCGGAGCTTTGCTGTGGCTCGTCGACAGCCGCTTTTTGAAGAAGATGCCTGGTGTGCATGTCAGCCTGCCCAAGCTGTCGTGGAAAATATGGCTGGTGGTAGCAGCCTCTATGCTGGTCGTTGGCTTATTGACGGCCGGGTGCATGGTGCTGAGTCTGCACGGCCACAGGTTCTTTCTGCTGCTGCTGATAGTCTTTTGCTGTCTGCTGCTGTCTGCCCCGAAGTCTATGGAGGCATACCTGCGCAGCCTGAAACATACGGAAGCACATCGGCGCTATCTGCTGGCCAATGGGGCATCGCACCTGGAGAGCATCATCCCCAGTGTGCGTCGGGCATTACGGGCAGCCCTGCTGCCATTGCTCTGGCAGCGCACGTCGGCCATGCCGTTGGCCATGCTGATGCTGATGTTCGGCTTGAAGATATGTAGCGCCACCTGGGCAGCGGCCATAGTCACCGCAGTGATGACATGGATTGCTGTCTTAGCAGCCTCAGTACTGGCGGCGGTGCTGCAGATATGGCTGGCCGACCGCCTGCTCTTTGGCAAAAGGAAACCGGAAAGCCGTTAGCCCCTATTGCTCCAAGAGGTATTCCTTGAAGGCCTCAAAGTCGTTGGGCATGGCTACGCTCTGCTTCTCCCCACGCATGAAGGCTGCAAGGCGTTCGGGTATTTCCACGTCGATGCCCAGTATCTCATCTACCTTCTCCTTGAACTTGGCAGGATGGGCCGTTTCGCAGAACACGCCCACCTCGCCGGGCTGTAGCTGCTCCTCCAAGGCACGATAGCCGCAGGCGCCGTGCGGGTCGAGGATGTAGCCCGTCTCTGCGTAGCATTTGCGCATGGTCTCCTTGATTTGCTCATCGCTGTAAGTGGCACCGCTGATAAGGCTGGTGATGCGCTGGTGCGTCTCCTCTGCCGTCAGCTTTCCGCCCTCTGAATAGAGGTCGATGATACGTGCGAAGTTCGAGGGGTCGCCCACGTCCATGGCGTTGGCCAGTGTCTGCTTCGAGGGCTTCGGCTCGTAGCGGCCTGTCTGCAGGTAGTTGTAGAACACATCGTTGGCATTGTTGGCTGCGATGAACCGCTTTACAGGCATGCCCATGGCGTGGCCGAAGAGTGCAGCGCAGATGTTGCCGAAGTTGCCGCTTGGCACACACATCACTATTTCATTGGCTGCATCGCCCATCTCCTGCATCAGTCTTGCGCAGGCATTGAAGTAGTAGAAAGCCTGCGGCAGGAAGCGGGCTACATTGATGCTGTTAGCCGAGGTGAGCATCATGTGGCGGTTCAGCTCCTCGTCCATGAAGGCCGTCTTCACCAGCCGCTGGCAGTCATCGAAGACACCGTCCACCTCCACAGCGGTGATGTTCTGGCCCAGCGTGGTGAACTGGCACTCCTGAATGGGACTGACCTTGCCCTTGGGGTAGAGCACGTAGACATGGATGCCCTCCACGCCAAGAAAGCCATTCGCCACGGCGCTCCCCGTGTCGCCGCTAGTAGCTACAAGCACGTTCACCATCCCGTTTGGCGCGTTACCATCGCAACCCACAGAACCCTGGCGCAGGAAGTACTGCAACAACCGCGCCATAAAACGGGCACCTACATCCTTGAAGGCGAGGGTAGGGCCGTGGAACAGTTCCAGCGAGTAGATGTTCTCTTTTACTTTCACCACGGGGCAGTCGAACTTCAGTGTGTCGTAGACCAGGTCTTGCAGGCAGTCGAGGTCCACGTCGTCGCCAAAGAACTGGCTGGCCACATTGTATGCGATGTCCTGAAAGCGCATCTTCGGCATGTTGTCAAAGAAGGCTTTAGGCAGGCGATATATTTCTTCGGGCATGTAGAGACCTCGGTCTTCGGCCAGTCCTTTCACGACGGCTTTGTGCAGGTCGGCCATGGAGGCCTGATGGTTAGTGCTGTAGTATTTCATCTTCTAAACATTATTATATATATTTGCTGCAAAGGTACGAAATTATTCACAAACTACCATCTATCAGGCAAAATTATTTTTCAGAAAGTTTTTTTTTGTTTCATTTTCTTTGTACTTTGTAACACAGAAAACAATTTGGCAGGCAAGGTGATGGCCGAATCCTTTTTTATGACTATCTTTGCGCAATAATCCTAAAAACCATTTTATTTAAACCACATGAAAGCAAAGACAATCATGACGGCAGTGATGATGGGAGTGCCCCTGATGGTGGCGGCGCAGAACCCTGTCATCCGCAATCAGTTTACTGCCGACCCTACTGCGCGCGTGTTTAATGGCAAGGTCTACCTCTACCCCTCGCACGACATCCTGCCGCCCGCCGGGCAGCGTCAGGACTGGTTCTGCATGGAAGACTATCACGTTTTCTCTTCAGAGAACCTGACAGACTGGACCGACCACGGTGTCATCGTTACCCAGAACAAAGTGCCCTGGGTGAGACCCAATTCCTATTCGATGTGGGCCCCTGACTGTGTTGAGAGGAACGGAAAGTATTATTTCTACTTCCCTTCCGCTCCTGCTGAGGGTAGGGGTGGCTTCGCTGTCGGCGTAGCCATAGCCAACAGCCCCGAGGGACCGTTCGTTCCCGAGCCGGAGCCTATCAAGGGTATCAACGGCATTGACCCGTGTGTGCTTCAGGCTTCCGACGGCAACGCCTATATTTTCTGGGGCAACGGACGCTGTGCCAAGCTCAAACCCAACATGAAGGAACTGGCCGACGACAACCCGAAAGAAACCGTCAAGTGGGGCAACCGCGAGATGGAGATGGTTGGCGTCCAATGCCTTAAAGACCTGCCCAACCGTCAGGCAGAAGGACCGTTCGCTTTCGAATACAACGGCAACTATTACCTTACTTATCCATACGTGAGGGAAAACACCGAAGTCCTCGGCTATGCCATGAGCAAGAATCCGATGGGTCCCTATGAGTACAAGGGCCTGATTATGGCCGAGCACGCCAACGGCTGTTGGACCAACCACCACAGTATTGTGAACTACAAGGGCCAGTGGTATCTGTTCTATCACCACAATTTCTTCTCCCCGAAAGACGATAAGCGCCGTTCCGTGCAGATTGAGAAGTTGTTCTTCAATGCTGACGGCACTATCCAGGAGGTGAAGCCCACTATGCGTGGCGTGGGTATCAACAAGGCTACGGAGAAGATTGAGATTGACCGCTACAATACTGCTGCCGGCGATGTCACCAACGAACCCGTCGATACTACCCGTGCTTTCAGCGGCGGTTGCGCCACCATGCCTTCGAAGGGCAGCTGGATTAAGTACGACGATGTAGACTTCAGCTGTCTCACCGACGGCTATATGCTCGTTTCGGTGAAGGCTGACGACGACACCGAGTTCTGCATCCGTGAAGGCAGTGCCAAAGGCAAGGTCATCGCACGCATCAAACTGACGGTGAGACCGCCAGAACCACCAGCAGGCGGAGCCGGTGGCGGTATGCCGATGATGGGCCGCTTCAACCGCGACCTGCGCAATCAGTGGCTCACACAGGCTTACGCCCTGGAGTACGCTCCGAAGGGTGTCACCAGCCTCGTCGTCACCAACGAGGGCAACGGTGCCCTCAGCATTGACTGGGTACAGTTCAAGAACCGTCCCAAGTACTTCTCGCCTGTCACCACACCGACGGCACAACCCGACAACGACGGCTTTATCCGCCGCTGGATGCTCCTGGATCCCATCGACAAGCCCAATAGCGGCAATACCGTCTTCACCGACAGCTACCTGCGCGAGCACTTCAACAGAGAGTACTTCAAAGGCCAGCAGACCATCCTGCCGAAGGACGGTCAGAAGGTCAAGGCCGTGTTCAAGCAGGAGCAGGCTCCCGCCGGCTTCGGCCGTGGCTTCGGTCAGGCTGCACCCGCCCAGCCCGAGGTGAAGACTGTCACCCAGACGCTCACCTGGCATGCCCTCGACAGCGAGAATTTCAACGTGAAGCTGTTCCGCTTTGCCGAGAAGTACGGAGAGAAGGTCTACGGCGTACTCTTCTGGGCCGTCACCATTATTGAATGTGAGGAGGACATCGAGAACGTTCGCCTGGCTGTCGGTTCCAACTCTGCCTCCATGTGGTGGCTGAACGGTGAGGAGGCCCTGCTGCTCTCCGGCGACCGCCGTATGGTGAAGGACGATGCCATGTCTACCCGCCTGACGCTGAAGAAGGGCAGCAATATCCTGCGCGGAGCCGTCATCAACGGCCCTGGCATGAGCGACTTCTGCGTCCGCTTCCTCGACGAGAAAGGTAACCCAGTAAAGAACTATACAATCAAAGCACAATAATTATGAAAACAAAATATCTGATAGGTTTGTCCTTTATCATTTCTCATTTGTCAATTAGCCCTGCAAGGGCGCAAATAGGCGCACCCTATATCCACGACCCCTCGACGATAGCCGAGTGCGAGGGCAAATACTATACTTTCGGTACCGGCGGCGGTGGTCTCATTTCCGAAGACGGCTGGACCTGGAACAGCGGTGCTGACCGTCCCGGTGGAGGTGCTGCCCCCGATGTCATCAAGATTGGCGACCGTTACCTCTGTATCTACGGTGCCACAGGTGGTGGCCTGGGTGGTGGTCATAGCGGCCGCATCCTCACGATGTGGAACAAGACCCTCGACCCGAAGTCGCCCGACTTCAAGTGGAGCACCGCCGTGGAGGTTTGCTCCAGCGACGGTATGGAAGACCAGGACGCCATCGACCCGGGCATCATGCTTGACCCCACGACAGGCCGTCTGTGGGTAAGCTATGGCACCTATTTCGGCACCATCCGCCTCATTGAGCTGGATCCGACAACGGGCTTCCGCAAGAGCGGCAACAAGGAGAAGGACATCGCCATCGACTGCGAAGCCTCGGACCTCATCTACCGCAATGGCTGGTACTACCTGCTGGGTACACATGGTACCTGCTGTGACGGCGTAAACTCCACCTACAACATTGTGGTAGGCCGCTCGCGTAGTGTGGAAGGTCCCTATATAGACAATGTGGGCCGCGACATGTACCACGGTGGTGGCCGCATGGTCGTAGCCGCTGGCGACCGCAAGACGGGTGCCGGCCACTTCGGACGTACCATCCTTGACGACGGTGTCGAGATTATGTCGTTCCACTGGGAGGCTGACTTCGACATGGGCGGCCGCTCCACGTTGGCCATCCGTCCGCTGCTTTGGAAGAACGACTGGCCCTACGCCGGCGAACAGGTGAAGGCTGGTGTGTATGAGATTGAGAGCGAGCGTCGTGGCTATGCTCTGGAGCTGGCTGTCGATTTCGTCCGCATGAATGTGGCCCGTCAAGGTGGATTCGGAGGCTTCGGCCGTCCGCAGCAGAACGCTGCTCCCCCGCAGCCCGTTGCCAATCAGACACTGGCCGAGGTGCAGGGCAGTTGGCCGAAGGGCGACATCCCCGTGCGCATAGGCGACTACATGTTCCGTCCCTGGCAGAAGTGGGAGCTGGCCACCACGAGCAAAGGCACCATTGCCGGACCGCTCTATGTCATCCGCATCGAGGGCACCAACCGTGCTCTGACCGCTACTGCCGACTTGGAACTGACCACCAAGGAGTATGCTGAACTCGACGAGCAGCTGTGGCGCATCGAGCAGCTCACCGACGGCACCTACCGCATTATGCCGTATGTCATTCCTGGACAGGAGGGCAAGAACCAGAAGTACTGCCTGTATTCTGCCGGCGACTCCACCCCGACTTTGGCCGAGTATGACTTCTCAAGCGACAACTCGAAGTGGAACTTCCGTAACCACTAAAGAAGCGATCCCTATTCTATCCCGTATATAGAATAATCTGAAAACTGCCTTATGAAGCCCTGCGGAAACAATTCTGCAGGGCTTTATTATAGGCAACAATATAGCAGTTGACCCAGGAATTCTTCTCCGGCGGTAGCCTTTCCCCTCCCATCAAGGGCAGGGGAGCGCCATGCGGAAAAGTAAATTCAGGTCAACTGCTATATTGTTGCCTTATTATATAGTATGGCAATATTTTTCGAAAACCCTGCAACTCTGCATTGGGGACGTACAACCAATTTGGTTTCAAATGGTTGCCTGGTGTACACTTTGGCTAAAACTCTGCATAAAGTCTGCAAAAGTCTATATGTGCACTGCCCGCTGACGTATACTGCCGCCATTTAGAAAAATACTGTTGCCATTGTGGAAAATACTAACGCCGTTTGATAAAATGCTGCCGCCGTTTTGAAAAATACTGCCTCCGTTTGGAAAAATACTGCCGCCGTTTTTTCGTCCCAAGTGCTGGGACAAATTGAATGCTTTATTGCCAGATTCTTTTAGAATGCAGGGCTAATGCAGGGTTTGCTGTATGGTGTACACCAGACAACTTTCTGAGAGCCAGTCGGTTGTACTCCGTCAGTGCAGGGTTGCAGGGTTTTGTTTTGGCAACGATATAGCAGTTGACACTTAATCAATTATTCCGCATGGCGCTCCCCTCCCCTTAAGGGAAGGGGAGTGGCTACCGCCGGAGAAGAATTCCTGTGCCAACTGCTATATTATTGCCTTTGTTTTTGGCAGTGATATAGCAGTCGCCCCTAGTCTAAACACTCCGCGAGGCGCTCCCACCCTTCAAGTGAAGGGGCAGGGGTAGGGCCTGTATCTATAATCTCGGAGAACGATCAGCCGATAACAGATTTGCTAACAGGGTATTCTTGCCTCGCAAGAGCGGCATAGCCGAGTCCAAAACCCATCCTTTCCCTTGAGTGAAGGAGAGCGCCTTCGCACAAATTGGTCAACAGCTATATCATTCCCCAATAATAGGAGTATACTCCTGCGGGATGTGGGTGCTCTTGATGCGCCACTCCTTGGGGTATAGGTTGTTGGCGCGCGAACCGATGTTCTTCACTTGGCCGAGTGTGTGGCCCATAAAGCTCACGTCAACAATGCCACGAGGGGTTTCGGCTGGCAGCATGAGCGCTTCGCCGCGAAGATAGGCAATGGCCTGAGAGTAGGTGAGGTCTACGGGATGAGCGGTGGATGGAGTGGGGTGGGTGGAGATTACTTTGAGCGTAGCGTCTTTTCTCCTTTCACCTTTTTCCATACTCCACTCGCCTTTTTTCCGCAGCACAGCCACAAAGAGCCCCTCGCTGCGGGTGATGCCGGGGATGAAACGATAGACGGGAACGTCGAAACCAGGAAGCAGTGAGCCGGTGATGTTCCATTCGGGCTGTGTCGGCACGGGCAGAATGTCGGCATCGAAGTGTTCCAGTATCCAGCGTACGTTTTCTTCGTTCTCTTTAATATTAAATGTACACGTACTATATATTAATAGTCCTCCAGGACGCAGACATTGCCAGGCATCGCTGACGATGTCGCGTTGTAAGCTGCTACAGCGCTCCACCGCCTGCGGACTCCATTCGCCGATGGTCTGTGGGTCGCGACGGAACATACCTTCGCCGGAGCATGGCACGTCGCAGAGAATGATGTCGAAGGAGCGCTTCGACGCACGGTAGTCGCGCGGGTAACAGTTGGTGACGGTGCAGTCGGGATAGCCCCACTTCGTGATGTTCTCCAAGAGGATGCTGGCACGCTGGCGGACAGGCTCATTGGCCCAAAGGCGGCTGCCAGGGGGGAGGGCACTGATGGCGCAGGTCGACTTGCCGCCAGGAGCGGCGCACAGGTCCAGAACATTTAATGAAGAAGAAGAAAGAAAGACTGAAGAATGGCGCTGGCTTAAAATGTGGTGGATGAACATGGAGGCGGCCTCTTGCACATAGTAACAGCCAGCATGGAGAAGCGGGTCAAAGGTGAAATTAGGCCGACGGCCGAGATAGTAGCCGTGTTCACACCAGGGCACAGGCTCGTCGCCCTTGGCTTTCTGTCCTTCACACTTCCTGGGATTCAGGCGGATGCTGACGGGCGGCTCCACGTCGAAGGCTGACAGATAGCGGGCGAAACGGTCTTCGCCCATAAGCTGTCGCGTACTTTTTATAAACTCCTCAGGTAGTGTCACCATAGTTCCTCCTGTTGAGGCTCCTCTTCTTCGACGGTCTTGGTTTCCGTCGGTTCCTTTCTCTTGCCGTCCTCGTTGAACATACCGTAGGTGGTGCGCAGCACGATGAACTCGGTGCGGCGGTTCAGCTGGTGGCAAATCTCTTTTTTCTCCTCGTCGTCGAGGGCGTTGATAAACTCCTCGGTCAGCTGGTCGTCGGCTTTCAGCCAGTCATACTTCTCGGTAAGTTTCTTCTTGATGGTCTTAGGCTTGCTCTCGCCGTACCCCACGGGGGTGAGACGGTCGGCGGCAATGCCGTGCTCAATGAGGTATCTGACCACGCTCTCTGCCCGTCGCTGTGACAGGCGCTGGTTATAGTCGTTCGAGCCTCGGTTGTCGGTATGGGCACTCAGCTCAATGGTGACGTTGGAGTTCTCGTTGAGCAGGGTGACAAGCTTGTCGAGCGACTCTTCCGACTCGGGGCGCAGCGTGGCCTTGTCGAAGTCGAAGAAGATGTTGTCGATGAGCACCGGAGCTGAGATGCTGGCCAGGGGGAACTGCAGCACATACTCTTCCGACTCCAGCACGGGTTCCACTTGCAGCTCCTCCTTGTGGTTGAGGAAGCCCTTGCAGGTGCCTAGGAAGACGTAGCTGACGCCGGGCTTTATCTCCTCGACAAAGGAGCCGTCGCCGCGTACCGAGATTTTCTTGTTCGTGCCATCGTTGCCCACCATGTAGACCAGGCCTTGCGTCAGTTCGTAGCCGTCCTGCTCATAGACCCAGCCTTTCACGGTCTGAATAACCTCAGATTTCTCAAACGAATAGATATGATCCCAGCCACGGGCATCGCCTCGGTTGCTGGAGAAATATCCCCGGTTGTGAAGCCCCTCGAAGGTCATGCCGAAGTCGTCGCCGGCTGAGTTGAGAGGCCAGCCGGGGTGCTCTATCTCCATTTCCGACTCCTCGTCCTTCGCTTTGCAGATGTAGATGTCAAGCCCGCCGAAGCCAGGATGGCCGTTACTGCTGAAATAGAGGTCGCCGTTGGGGCGGAAGGTGGGGAACATCTCGTCGCCGGGCGTGTTGATGGGGGCACCGAGGTTTTCCATGCCCAACGGACCGCTGCTGGTCAGCTCCACGCGCCATATATCGTAGCCGCCCATGCCGCCGGGCATGTCGCTGACGAAGTAGAGCCATTGGCCGTCGGGCGACTCGGCAGGGTGGGCGAAGGTGGAGAGCGTGTCACGGCTGAGTTCCAAGACGGTGGCCTTGCCCCACGAGGCGTCACTGCGTTTCGAGGTGGCAATCTGAGCGTAGCGCGGATAGTTAGCGTCTGTTTTGCAGATTGTTAAGTACATGGTCTTAAAGTCCGACGAGAAGGTGCAGGCTCCTTCGTCATCCTCTGAGTTCAGGTCGCTTTCTATGGGTTCCGGCTTCGACCACTTGCCCTTGTCGTCCTTCTGCGAGAAGAAGATGTCGGCATTCTTCGTGCCGGTGATGCCACTCAGCTCGTCGCCCTTGGCCTGATTGCGCGTGCTGCTGAAAAAGAGTTGGTCGCTGTCATCGCCAGCCAGGGCGGGGGAGTATTCGGCACGGCGGGAATTGAAGAACTCTTGCTTCTTCACCGTGTAGCCTGAGTATTCGGCTTCGGCCTTCCACTGCGGAGCCATCCGGGCCGACGTGAGTCCTGTCTTGACTAACGAAGTGAGCGTTTGACCGGATTCTAACGAGTCCATGAGCTGCAGGAAAGTCTTCTCGGCATCCTTGTAGCTGCCGTTTTTCAGTTGCAGCTGGGCGAGGTGGAAGAGGGCGGTGGTGTCGGCCTGCTTGTAGCGAACGGCATTGTTGTAGGCGGCTAAGGCACGCTGTGTCTGGTTGATACGGCGGTAGCAGTCGGCCATCTTCAATGCCCGTTGGCCACGAAGGGGGCGCTCCTTGGCAGCGGTCTGGGAATAGGCTTTCTTGTACATGGCAGCTGCTTCATAGTACTCGCCAAGCGCGAAGAACTTGTCGCCCTTCTTCATGGCCGTATCTGCCCCACAGCCAGTGAGCAGCACAGCCGTCAAATAGAAAAGTATGGTACGAATTCTTCGCATCACTCTTACAAATAACGCAAAGCCCTCTCGTTTTATTGCACTGAGGGATGGCTAAATCGTCGGGATGCCTGCATTTCAAATCTGATGGATGTCCACATAGCCGTTAGTCACAGCGTAGATGGTGAGTGCACTGACACTTTTCAGGCCTAGTTTCTCCATGATGTTCTTGCGGTGGGTGATGACGGTAGAAAGGGCGATGTGCAGCATGTCGGCTATCTCCTTGTTGATGTAGCCTTTTACAATGAGGACCATCACCTCTTTTTCGCGGTCGCTTAGTTCGTGTGCCTTCTGGTTTCTGACTCTCGGGGGCAGGTTGCGCCCTTCCTTGTGGGCATATTGCTCCAGCATGATGAGCGAACGCACCAGTTCCTTTTCGGGAACGCTGACAAGTATGGAATGGAACTCGGGAAACAACAGGTTGTCCTCAGCCGATATGGTGAGTACTATCGTCTTGTGCCGGTGCTGCAGAAAGAAGTCCCGGTTTTCCAGTACGATGTTCATGTCAGTGAAATAGTGAACATACTGATTGGGGTAGTTGGCAGCCAATTCGGCATAAGACCCAAACACATCGACTACCATCATGGGCAAAAAAGACTGCAACAACTGCTTTAATCCAATTGCTGCCAATGTGTTAGAGTATACTATGGCTATGTATGGTTGAACTTCCTGCGTCATAGAATGTGCAAAGTTAGTAAAAAAAGGGGGAATAAAAGCGTTTTTTCTGACATTTTTTATTAATAATGGTTAAAATTTAGCCATTTTAGCCACTATTAGTAGGAATAATTCAGAAAATTAATTATCTTTGCATCGTGTTTTTCATGGTATTAGATTATTAAGGTTAATTTCTGAAGATTGGTTGTCGTGAGACAAGCAGTCATTCAACAATCACTTGCTGACAATTGTCATTTTATGCAAGTGAAACAAAAAGGGAACCTGTGAAGGTTCCCTTTTCCATGCGCTAAAAGTAAAAAATAACTAAAAAAAGAAGTGTTCTATTGTGGCATTTCATATTTTTATGTACCTTTGTTCCGTTTTTATCTAATCATTTATTAACTAACAATTAAAGCGTATGAAGAGATTTACTCATTCAATGCTTATCGTACTGATGGCTCTGCTCGGGTTGAACATGACCGCCCAGGCAGGAGTGGTGACGTATGATTTTGCAGCTGCTGCAGCAAACCTGGAGGCTGATGTCACATTGACAGCCAGCGACCGTGCAGCAGGTTCGAACAACATGGGGACGGCTCTTGTATTTGCCAACGAGCTACAAGACCTGTTCCAGGATCAAATCGGCTTCTTCTTCCGCAATGAGTGCACTGTGACACTGTCGAAGGAAGAGGGAGGTCTGGCTATGGTAGGTACTAAAGACACCTACATGTCAGTGCTGAACTTGAAGGCTGGCGACAAGGTGACCATCACCTATCCTGTCGGTTCGATTCTGTTCTGCGACAAACCCGGACAGAACAACCCCGAAGGCCTGACTAACGTGGAGGGCATCACCGAGCAGTGGGCAGCCCTGAATTCAGACCAAGCCTACACCATGCTGGTCGACGGAAACTTCAATTTCCAGTGGAAGAAATCGAAGACCGTCATCACGAAGATTGTGGTGGAGAGTGCTGCTGAGGACAACGGAGCCATCTTCGACTTCAATGCCAGCAGCCATGCCGTTTCATCGTCTGAAAGCGGTGATGGCGACATCCTGGAGCCCTATGTGGAGACGGTCAATGGCGTTACGCTGACTGTTTCACCGGCTGACGAAGGCGTATCTAACCCCAACCGTTTCTGGGGAACAAACGCTGGCCCGCAGCTGCGCTGCTACAGCGGCACCATCACCATTGAGTCGGAGAGCACCATCAAGTCGATTGAGTTCGACGCTCCCAGCAAGTTCGACCTGACCCCCGACGTAGGTGAGCTGAGCAGCACTACTTGGAGCGGAGAGGCCACGAAGGTGGTGTTCACCGTGAATAAGAACACGCAAATTAACAAGATTACGGTAAGTGCCGATGCTGCCGTGATTCCTTCCCTCCCCGTGGCTGCCACCATCGCCGAGTTCAAGGCACTGGAGAAAGGTACTGAGGCTACGCTGACTTTGGCACAGGCATACGTGACTGCCGTAAGCGGCAACAACGCCTATGTGCAGGATGCTACCGGCGCTCTCTACTTCTATAATACCGGCCTGACACTGGAAGCTGGCACCGTGCTGAATGGTGCTGTCACTGGTAAGCTTGACGTCTACAACAGCCTGCCTGAGTTCGTGAAGACTGCCGACACCAATGCCGACGGTTTCACTGTAGCTGAGGGCACTGCCACTCCGAAGGTGATCACTGTCGACGAGGCATTGATGGCTGAGAACGTCTCCATGCTGGTGAAGATTGCCAAGGTCGACATCGTAGAGGAAGACGGTAAGTACTATGCCGTTAGCGGCGAGGACAAGATTCAGATCTACGACCAGTTCAAAGTGCTGGGCGCAGAATTCGTCTATCCTGAGAAGGCCGACATCGTGGCCATCATCGGTATGTACAAGGGCACACCGCAGCTCTATCCTCTTGACGAGAACAGCATCAGTGAACCATTTGTCATTCCCGAAATCACCGACGGCAAGTACATCCTGGCCAACGTGGCATCTGCAAAATTCTGGGGATGCGGCAACGACTGGGGTACACGTGCCTCGCTGGTGAAGCATCCTGAGTATGTCACCCTGCTCAAGCAGCCCGACGGCACCTACTTCCTGGAGTCGCAGGTTAGCAATGGCGGTAACGCTATCTATTTCGAGGGCGACTACATGGATAACGGCAACCCCAAGCCTCTGGTCATCACCGCCCTGGAAGAACCATTTGGTTATGCTGACGATGCTGAGACACAGCCTGTCTTTGCCTATACCATCGCTACTGCTGACGGCCAGTACTTTGGCTACGACGGCACCTCGACTGTGCTGGGCAAGAACATCGACATCACTACCGAGGACGGTTTGGAAAGAGCCATTTGGATAATCGTTTCTGAAGCACAGGCTTTGGAGACTATGGAAGATGCCGACTTGGAAGATCCCTTCGATGCCACATTCCTAATTCAAGACCCGAACTTCGGCCGTAACAACCGCTATTACGATGCCTGGACGAAAGAGGGAACCGTCAACAATCCCGGTGGCGACAACACCAACTTCTGCGTTGAGTCCTATCATGCCGACTTTAGTCTTAGCCAGACCCTGGAGAACGTGCCAAACGGCGTATACAGCATGAAGGCACAGGGCTTCTACCGCCAGGACGGCGAGGATAACGACAACCTGCCCGTATTCTTCATCAACGACGAGAAAGGCACCTTCCCCGTGAAGACCGGCAACGAGAACAGTATGGGCGATGCCTCCAAGTCGTTCAGCAACGGACTCTACACCATCGAGCCAATCTATGTCGAGGTGAAGGACAACACCATCAACCTAGGTGCCAAGCTGGAGGGCAACGCTGCACTGTGGTGCATTTGGGACAACTTCGAACTGACATACTTTGGTGCTGATACAGACATCATATCCGCGAAGAACGCTGAAATCATTGCCCAGTTGGAAGAGCTGCTTGACAAGGCTCTTACACTGCTGGAAGAGGTTGAAGTAGAAAGCGTGAAGACCGCTTTGGCCAATGCTATCAAGACTGCAGAGGAGGTATGGAGTTCTTCTAATCCTGCAGATTACGAGGCTGCACTTGCCACTCTGACTGCTGCTGTCGATGCCGCAGAGGCTAGCACCATCGCACAGAAGGTGCTGCCCGCCATGAAGGCCCTGGTCGATGCCACCAACGTCTACACTCAGGAAGCTCTGGACGAATACTACACGAAGTGGTACAACAAGTATCAGGACGGCACTATCACCAAGGTTGAGGCTGGTGCACTGCAGAATCCTGATGTTGTCACTGGCTGGCATGCTGCCATCACCGTGGACGACTTCCTGCTCTCTGCCTGGGATACCAACCCCGACTTCAATAATGCTCCTTACTACATCAACAGCTGGAGTGTGGAGGGTGACAACGACGGCAGTAACTTCCACGTTCCCTTCTTTGAGTATTGGACAGGCGACGGCGACTCGCTGGGCGAGCGCACACTGACCGCCACGATGAACAATCTTGACGAAGGCAACTATGATGTGACCGCATGGGTGCGTGTACGCGCTAAGAACGGCTACCAGGCTCCCGCTTACGGCATCACCATGCAGGCCAACGACGGCGCAGAGGTGAACGTGGCTGCCGGTAAGCAGATTGGCGACTCGCAGTTCTATCTGGATACCTTTACTGCCAGTGGTACTGTCGGTGCCGACGGCGTGCTGAAGATCAAGTTCAATGTGGCTGCCGACAACAACATCAGCTGGCTGTCATTCAAGAATGTGGTGTTTAAAGCCGCTGCTGCTGCCGATGATCCTGAGCTGAAGGCTCCCGAGGGCTGGACCAGCCTCATCAGCAATGGTAACCTGGCTGGCGACGACGTGGCTAACTTCTTCTCGAAGGAGGCTCCCGCCGGCGAACCCTCACCTTCCATCATCACTCCGGGTGCTGGTAAGAACGGTAGCCGTGGCATCACCGTGCAGTCGGCCGACAGTCCTGCACAGGGCTGGGACACCCAGTTCTTCATTCGCTTCAACGAGAAGCTGCCCGAGGGCACCAAGCTGCACGTCGAGTTCGACTACAAGGCCGACAAGAATGCATCGGCCAGCACGCAGTCGCACACCGAGCCGGGCAACTACATCCACTGGGCCGCTATCGGTACTGTGAGCTTCACACCCGAATGGCAGCACTACAGTGCAGACGTGACCCTTAGCGCTGAGATGAACGACATGCAGACCATCGCCTTCAACCTCGCTGAGGAGACCACTGCCACGCTCTACAGCTTCGACAACTTCGGCATCTGGATGCAGAAGCCGGCTCCTGTCGATGACTGGGTGAACATCCTTGCCAACAGCGACCTGGAGGGCACCGATGCTTCCAGCTTCTTCTCAAAGGAGGCTCCTTCTACCGAAGTGGTTCCCTCGACCATCTACGACGGTGCAGGTGTCGACGGTAGCCGTGGCATCAAGGTGACCTCGATTGCCGGTGCAGCCCAGGATTGGGACAGCCAGTTCTGGATCTACCTGCCCTGCACGCTGCCCGAGGGTACTAAGTACCTCGTGGAGTTCGACTACAAGGCCGACAAGGATGCCAGCGCCGACACGCAGGCCCATGCCGAGCCGGGCAGCTACATCTTCTACTCCATGATTGGCTCGCCCAGCTTCACCACCGAGTGGCAGCACTACAAGAAGAGCGGTAGCATCAGCGCAGACCAGGCTGGTAGCGGTACCTTCCGCTCCATCGCCTTCAACCTCTCGAAGGACAAGGCCAACGACGTGACGTTCTTCTTCGACAACATCAAGTTCTGTGTCGAGAAAGACTTCTACGAGACAGGCATCTTCGAGGTTACTGCTGTGGAGAAGACTGCCGAAGGCATCTACAACCTCCGTGGCCAGAGGGTGGACAAGCCCGTCAAGGGACTGTACATCGTGAACGGACGTAAAGTCATGATTAAGTAATATACATTATTATATTACGCGCACGAGCGACGCTCCTTATCAAGGAACGTCGCTCTTTTTGCAAAAATATACAGAAATCTTTGGCTGTATGCAGGAAAAAGCGTATATTTGCAGTTCAAATGAATAAATATACACAATATGAAGGTTAAGAGCAGCCGCCTGGAGGCTATCCGCCTGATTATCTCCAGTCAGCAGCTGGGCAGTCAGGAAGAGTTGATGGATGCGCTCCAAAAGGAAGGCTTCACTCTGACGCAAGCCACGCTAAGCCGTGACCTGAAGCAGCTGAAAGTAGCCAAGGCATCAACACTGCGTGGCAACTACATCTATGTGTTGCCCAATGAAACGATGTACAAGCGGGTAAACACGGCCTCCAGCATTCGCGAAATGATGCAGGTGCCTGGTTTCCTCAGCATCTGCTTCAGCGGCAACATTGGGGTCATCAAGACTCGCCCTGGCTATGCCAGTTCCATAGCGTTCAACATAGACAATGGGAATCTACCGCAGATTCTTGGCACCATTGCCGGCGATGACACTATCTTTGTTGTCATCAAGGAAGGTGTATCGCCGGAGGATGTCATCACCAGCTTAAGCAAGGTGGTGCCTAACATTAGATAGAAATATGGGAAAAGATACTGAAATAGACGTTCTGGTGGCTGGTCCCGAGCATGAGGTCTACGTAGACACGATACTAGAGACTATTGCTGAAGCTGCCAAAGTGCGCGGCACAGGTATTGCCAAACGCACACACGAATATGTAGCTAAAAAAATGCAGGAGGCCAAGGCTGTCATCGCCCTGAGCAGGAACGACGGCCGCTTTGCCGGGTTCAGCTATATTGAGACCTGGGGAAACAAGCAGTATGTAACCACCAGCGGACTGATAGTTCATCCTGACTTCCGAGGGATGGGACTGGCAAAGCGCATCAAGGACATGACCTTCACGCTGGCGCGTACACGCTGGCCCCATGCCAAGATTTTCTCGCTGACCAGTGGCGCTGCCGTGATGAAGATGAACACCGAACTGGGATACAAGCCTGTAACGTTTGCCGAGCTGACCGACGACGAGTCTTTCTGGCGCGGTTGCGAGGGCTGCATCAATGTGGATGTGCTCCACCGCACCGACCGCAAATACTGCATCTGCACGGGCATGCTCTTCGACCCCGAGGAGCACCTGCCGGCTAAGATTCCCGAGGAAGTGCTGGCTCGCATCCGGCATTTGGAGGAGATAGAAGAATAGAAGCCTTTCTTTCCATACTCCTCCCTGTGAGATATAGACTTTAAATAGAACATATTAAATAAAAGAACAATGGATACAAAAAAGAAGAAAGTGGTTGTCGCCTTCAGTGGCGGACTTGACACCAGCTATACGGTGATGAAGCTCAGCCAGGACGGGTGGAATGTCTATGCAGCCTGTGCAAATACCGGCGGATTCAGTGCTGAACAGCTGAAGACGAACGAGGAGAACGCCTACAAGTTGGGTGCCAAGCAGTATGTGACGCTCGACGTGACACAGGAGTACTACGAGAAATCGCTGAAGTACATGATTTTCGGCAATGTGCTGCGCAACAACTGCTACCCCATATCGGTAAGCTCGGAGCGCATCTTCCAGGCCATCGCCATTGCCCGCTATGCCCGTGAGATTGGTGCCGACGCCATCGCCCACGGCTCAACGGGTGCCGGTAACGACCAGATTCGCTTCGACATGACCTTCCTGGTCATGGCTCCCGGCGTGGAGATTATCACGCTCACCCGCGACAAGAAGCTGACGCGCAAGGAGGAGGTCGACTTTCTCGTGGCCGGCGGCTTCCCTGCCGACTTCGCGAAGCTGAAATACTCCTACAACGTGGGTATCTGGGGAACCAGCATCTGTGGCGGCGAGCTGCTCGACCCCACGCAGGGACTGCCTGAGGAAGCCTACCTGAAGCACGTCACCGCCAAGGAAGACTCGCTGCTGAAAATTGAGTTTGAGAAGGGCGAGATAGTCGGCGTGAACGGCGAGCATTTCGACGACCGTGTAAAGGCCATTCAGAAGATTGAGGAGATTGGCGCCTCGTATGCCATTGGTCGCGACGCCAATGTGGGCGACACCATCATTGGCATCAAGGGTAGGGTAGGCTTCGAGGCCGCCGCCCCCAAGCTTATCATCGAGGCCCACCGCCTGCTGGAGAAGTCCACGCTGTCGAAGTGGCAGCAGTACTGGAAGGACCAGGTGGCCAACTGGTATGGCATGTTCCTCCATGAGAGCCAGTATTTGGAGCCGGTGATGCCCGACATCGAGGCCATGCTGACCTCCTCACAGCGCAATGTGACGGGCACTGCCATCCTGAAGCTGCGCCCCTACGGCTTTGAGACGGTGGGCATCGATTCGGTGAATGACCTCACCAAGAGCAAGCTCGGCGAATATGGCGAGACCCAGACCGGATGGACTGCCGACGAGGCCAAGGGCTTCATCAAGGTCAGCTCTACGCCGCTCCGTGTGTACTATGGCATTCATCCTGATGAAAAAAGGTAAAAAGGTATAAAGGTAAAAAAGTAAAAGATAATGGAACCGAAAAGATTTTATCTCTCAGACACTGACAAGAAGATTGCAGGTGTGTGTGGCGGCATTGCCGAATATTTCGCAGTCGACTCCCTGCTGGTGCGCATTGGCTTCATCATTCTATTCTTCGGAGTAGGATGCGGGTTATTAGCCTATATCCTGTTGTGGATTCTTGCTCCAAGAAAGAATAATCTGCTAAGATAGTGAAAATGATTAAAGTAGGAATATTAGGCGCTGCCGGCTATACGGGCGGCGAGCTTATCCGGCTGCTGCTGAACCACCCCGAGGCTGAGATTGTCTTTGCCAACAGCGAGAGCAATGCCGGCAATCTGGTGAGCGACGTGCACGAAGGCCTGGTCGGCGACACCGACCTGCGATTTACCGCCGACATGCCTTTCGGACAGGTCGACGTGCTCTTCTTCTGCTTTGGTCATGGCAAGAGCATGCAGTTCCTTCAGGAACACACCATTCCCGATGGCGTGAAAATCATCGACCTGGCGCAAGACTTCAGGGTCAGGAGTGAGGAACTGGGAGTCAGCAGTTGGCCTTGGGTCTATGGACTGCCGGAAATCAACAGGAATGAGATCATCCTGGCGCAGCATGTGGCCAATCCAGGCTGCTTCGCCACTGCCATCCAGCTGGGCCTGATTCCTGCCGCCCATCTGAACCTGCTGAAATATGATGTCGCGGTGAACGCCATCACGGGGTCAACGGGAGCAGGTCAGAAGCCCGGAGCGACCACCCACTTCTCCTGGCGCAACAACAACCTGAGCATCTACAAGCCCTTCACCCATCAGCACCTGGCCGAGATACGCCAGACGCTGGCACAGGTGCAGGGCCATCTCGACGTAGACATCGACTTCATCCCCTATCGTGGCGACTTTACCCGTGGCATCTTCTGCACCGAGGTCATCCGCACCAAGGCTCCTGCCGACGAGGTGATAGAGGCATACAAGGACTTCTACGCCGATGCCCCGTTCACCCACTACACCGACAAGCCGATAGACCTGAAGCAGGTGGTCAACACCAACAAGTGCCTCGTCCACATCGACGCTTTCGACAACAAGTTGCTTGTCACCACTGCCATCGACAACCTGCTGAAGGGTGCCGTAGGCCAGGCCGTGCAGAACATGAACCTCATGTTCGGCATCGACGAGACTGCCGGCCTGAGGCTGAAAGCCTCCGCATTCTAAGCAACATATCTATTCGACTAAAAAGCTTCGTTTTATCTAGAATTGACAGGCTAGAAACATTCTTAAATTATGAAACTATTCGACGTTTATCCGCTTTTCGACGTAAACATCGTCAAGGGCAAAGGCTGCAAGGTGTGGGACGACAAGGGACAGGAGTACCTCGACATGTATGGCGGGCACGCCGTCATCAGCATCGGCCACTCGCACCCCCACTATGTTGAGAAGGTGACTGAGCAGCTCCAGAAGATAGGGTTCTACTCCAACTCCGTGATTAACACCCTGCAGCGTGAGCTGGCCCAGCGGCTGGGAAAGGCCAGCGGCTACGACGACTACCAGCTGTTTCTCATCAACAGCGGCGCCGAGGCCAACGAGAATGCACTGAAGCTGGCCTCGTTCAAGACGGGCAACACCCGCGTGCTCTCCTGTGAGGGAGCCTTCCACGGCCGTACCTCACTGGCTGTCGAGGTGACCCACAACCGCAAGATTGTGGCCCCCATCAACGACAACCACCATGTGCGCTTCCTTCCGCTCAACGACCTGGAGCCGTGGGTGCGCGAGTTGTCGCGCGGAGGCATCGCCGCCGTCATCCTGGAGTGCATCCAGGGCGTGGGCGGTGTGCAGATGGCCACGCCCGAATTTGCCCAGAAGCTGGCCTACGCCTGCCAGCGCTATCATGTGCCCCTCATCGCTGACGAGATACAGTGCGGCTATGGTCGCAGCGGAAAATTCTTCGCCCACCAGTGGCTGGGCATCCGCCCCGACATCATCACCATGGCGAAGGGCATCGCCAATGGCTTCCCCATGGGAGCCGTGCTCATCAGCCCCGACTTCCTGCCCGAATACGGTCAGCTGGGCACCACCTTCGGCGGTAACCACCTGGCCTGTGCCGCCGCACTGGCCACCCTCGATGTCATGGAGCAGGAAAACCTGGTGGAGAATGCCCGCGTCATCGGCGACTACCTCATGGAAGGCATCCGAGGCATGGGCAGTTCCCACATCAAGGAAGTCCGTGGTCGGGGCCTGATGATAGGCATCGAGCTTGACATGCCCCACAAGATGGTGCGCAAGCCCCTCATCCGTCATGAGCACTGCTTCACCGGTGCCGCTGGACAGAACACCCTCCGCCTGCTGCCGCCCCTGTGTCTCACCAAGGCAGAGGCCGACGACTTCATCGAGCGCCTCATCAGGGTACAGCCTGAGGAAGACTAATTCCCCAAAAAGTTATCAGCAGCTATGAAGTTCGGACTAAGCGATAGCGTTATTGAGGAACTGAGGAATGTTTTTCGCCGTCATGCAAACATTGAGAAGGTTCTGATTTTCGGCTCCCGGTCGAAAGGCGATTATCGTCCTGGTTCCGACATAGACCTGGCACTTATCGGCAAGGATATAGACTACCGCCAGCTGCTTGACATCAGTTGCGAGATAGATGATTTAGAACTACTTTATTCCGTAGATTTACTTGACTACAACAAGAAAATAGGAACTCCCATTGGCAATCATATTGCACGTGTAGGACAGACGTTCTATGATTCAGTAGCATAGCTTATCTTTATAGTAAATAAATACTTAGCATGGATACGATTAAGAAAATCTTTGCAAAGAAGCTGCTTGAGGTGAAAGCCGTCAAGCTGCAGCCGCAGGAGCCGTTCACATGGGCCAGCGGCTGGAAGTCACCCATTTATACGGACAACCGCAAGACGCTCAGCTTTCCGCGTCTGCGCTCGTTTGTCAAGCTGGAGCTCTGCCACCTCATCCAGGAGCACTTCCCCGAGGCAGAGGCCGTGGCCGGCGTGGCCACGGGAGCCATCGCCCAGGGTGCGCTCGTGGCCGACGAGCTGGGCCTGCCCTTCAGCTATGTGCGCCCGAAGCCGAAAGATCACGGCATGGGCAACCAGATAGAGGGCGAGATAGCCAAAGGCGCCAAGGTGGTGGTGGTGGAAGACCTCATCAGCACCGGCGGCTCCAGTCTGAAGGCCGTTGAGGCCCTGCGCCAGTATGGCGTGGAGGTGGTGGGCATGGTGGCCTCGTTCACCTATGGCTTCCCCGTGGCCGAAGAGGCATTCCGTCAGGCCGGTGTTAGCCTGCTCACGCTCAGCGACTACGAGCATGTGGTGGCCGAAGCTGTCAAGACCGGCTATATCAAGCCCGAAGACCAGCCCGTGCTGGCCGAGTGGCGGCAGAATCCCGGCGAGTGGAAAGGAGGTGCGGTGTGACCAAGTTTGAAAGCAGCGTCAAGTACATTCCCTATCCGCAGGAGAATGTCTACCGCAACATCAGCGACCTGAACAATCTGGAACGCATACGTGACCGCGTGCCCAGCGACAAGATTCAGCATTTCTCCTTCGACAGCGACACCGTCTCGGTCAATGTCCCCCCCGTAGGACAGATCACCCTGCGCATCGTGGAGCGCGAGGAACCGAAGTGCATCAAGTTCGAGGCTGCACAAAGTCCCATGCCCTTCAATCTATGGATACAGATACTGCCCGTCGACGAGCAGAACTCGAAGATGAAGGTCACCGTGCAGGCCGACATCCCCCTGATGCTCAGGGCCATGGTGGCCGGTCCCTTGCAGGACGGCGTCGACAAGGTGGCCGACGCGCTGGCACAGATACCCTACGTATAAAATGAAGAATAAAGAATTTGCCACCGCATCCAAAACAAGTGCGGTAGCAAACTCTAAACTATCAACTCTAAACTTTACATGAAACTCTGGGAAAAAAACTATGAGATAAACGCCGAGATAGAGCGGTTCACCGTGGGCCGCGACCGTGAGATGGACCTCTACCTTGCCCCCTACGACGTGCTGGGTTCCATGGCCCACATCACCATGCTCGAGCGCATCGGCCTGCTGGGTAAGGACGAGCTGCCTGTGCTGTTGCGTGAGCTGCGTGCCATCTACGGTCAGTGTCAGAAAGGTGAGTTCGTCATAGAGGAGGGAATTGAGGATGTTCACTCGCAGGTGGAGCTGATGCTCACCCGCAAGCTGGGCGACATGGGCAAGAAAATCCACTCCGGCCGCTCGCGCAACGACCAGGTGCTCGTCGACCTGAAGCTCTTCACCCGCCACGAGCTGCAGCTTGTGGCCGAGGCTGTGAAAGACCTCTTCGACCAGCTCGTCAAGAAGAGCAATCAGTATAAGGACGTGCTCATGCCAGGCTATACCCACCTGCAGGTGGCCATGCCCAGCTCCTTCGGCCTCTGGTTCGGGGCCTACGCCGAGAGCCTGGCCGACGACATGCTCTTCCTGCATGCCGCCTACCGCATGACCAACCGCAACCCCCTCGGCTCGGCTGCCGGCTATGGCAGCAGCTTCCCGCTGAACCGCCAGATGACCACCGACCTTCTGGGCTTCGACTCTATGGACTACAATGTGGTCTACGCCCAGATGGGGCGCGGCAAGATGGAGCGCAACGTCGCCTTCGCCCTGGCCACCATTGCCGGAACGATGGCCAAGCTGGCTTTCGACGCCTGCCTGTTCAACTCGCAGAACTTCGGCTTCGTCCGTCTGCCCAAGGAGTGCACCACGGGCAGCAGCATCATGCCCCACAAGAAGAACCCCGACGTCTTCGAACTCATCCGCGCCAAGTCGAACAAGCTGCAGGCCCTGCCGCAGCAGGTGACGCTCATCATGAACAACCTGCCCTGCGGCTACTTCCGCGACCTGCAGATCATCAAGGAGGTCTTCCTCCCTGCCTTCGGCGAGCTGCTCGACTGCCTGCGCATGACGGCCTACATCATCAACCGGATAGAGGTGAACGACCACATCCTCGACGACCCGCGCTACGACCCGATGTTCAGCGTGGAGGAGGTGAACCGCCTGGCAGCCGAAGGCATGCCCTTCCGCGATGCCTACAAGAAGGTGGGGCTCGATATCGAGGCCGGAACGTTCGTCCCCGACAAGGACATCCACCACACCCATGAAGGGTCTATCGGCAACCTCTGCAACGACCGCATCGAGGCCCTGATGGCACAGACGATGCAGCAGTTCGGCTTCGACCGTGTGGCCGCTGCCGAGCAAGCCCTCTTAAAGGAAGCATGAAGCACGAACCATTTGCCGCCGCTGCCCTTTTCCGCCGGGCGAAGAGGAGCGCTCCAGGCCGTCTGAGCGCAGCATTCTTCATGCTTCTCTCTGCACTCTTCGTCTCCAGCTGCGAGACCGAAAACATGTACTCGTCGGCCTACTGCCGCTTCACCTTCAATGCCTCGCTCTATCCCTCGTCGGCGCTGACACGGGCCGTGGGCAGCACGGGCGGCGACTTCTGCATCGTGAAGGCCGTCTACAAGAGTGGCGTGCCCCACCTGCTGCTGACACCCAACCGAGGCACCTTCGCCCCCACCGACCTCGACCTGACGATGAACACCGCCATCAGCGGCGAGCGCATCAGCTATGCCGCCATGGGCTATCGGCAGGGACTCATCATCGGCCGCTCCCTCTACGGCGCCCTGCGCTGCTACGACCTGATGTGCCCCAACTGCGACAACAACTACGAGCTGCGATGGAGTGACGACCAGCCGCTGGACCTCTTCTGCCAGAAATGCCACCGCACCTACAACATCGACGGTGACTACGGACCCGTGAAAAGCGGCGACGAAGGCAAGGCGCTCACCCTCTACCGCAAAGTCAGCTACTCGCCCGACAACGGAATCCTCCTTGTCAGCAATCCATAGCATTCGTCCTTCTATTTATTAAATAGCTCAACTTCCTGAAGTATGAAAACGACCACAGATTGCACAGATTTGAAGGATTTTCTTTCGATTTTAGCGGCCAAGCCGCGATGCTGTTTGGATGACACAGATTCCATGCGGCTCAGCTAATCTGTGAAATCAAGATGAAATCTGTGAAATAGCGACAACCATGCGCAACAAAAATCTGTGAAATCAGTGTAATCTGTGGTAAAATAGAACCAAACTTGAATTAGACAATGAGAAAAACCATTTTGCCAGTGCTTGCCGCCACCTTTATCTGCGGCATAACGTTGGTGTCATGCTTTAAGACAAGCGTGAAAGTGCATACAGAGGCAGAGGCAGATGCCAGCCAGTTCGTGACTTTGACGGATGCCGTGCCCGATGCCATCCTCGAGATACGCTATTTTGGCACGTACAATTTCGTGGGCACACGCATCGACGGCTACGAGGAGCCGACAGCACTCCTGACCCGCGTGGCTGCCGACAGCCTGCGTGCCGTGAGCGACGATGTGAAAGCCCTGGGCTACCGTCTGAAGATCTACGATGCCTATCGTCCGCAGAAAGGTGTAGACCACTTTGTGCGCTGGGCAGCCAATATCCCCGACACGCTGATGAAGCAGTACTTCTATCCCGACCTGGACAAAAGCGTGCTCTTCGAGCAGGAGTACATCTATGAGAAGAGCGGCCACACGCGGGGCAGCACCGTCGACCTGACCCTCTTTGATATGACCACCGAGAAGGAGCTGGACATGGGTGGCACCTTCGACTGGTTCGGCCCCGAGAGTCATCCCGATTTCTGTGGCAATCCCGAGACGGGTGAATATACGGGCGACAACAGCAAGAGTCCCACAGGGCGCACCATCACCCCCGAGCAGTTCGCCAACCGCATGATTCTCCGGCAGGCCATGCTCCGTCACGGCTTCAAACCCCTCGACAGCGAGTGGTGGCATTTCACCCTGCGCAACGAGCCATTCCCCGACACCTATTTCACCTTCTCCGTGAAGCAGCTGAAGTGAGCTGTCCCCCAGCATATCGTAGAAAAAAAGATGTTCCATCATTTAGGCAACGATTAGCCGAAAAACAGATTCTCTGACAGGATAGAGACCCCACCCCTGGTTGGAGTTTTTGTCCGCTCCCTGCAGACCAGCATCTTGGGATTCAGCGTGAGATAACGCCTGACAATCTGCTTCATGAAACCGGCACATCTCTCAAAAACCATCTACAGAGGCATTCCCGTCTGGCTCTCCAGTGCCAGCAGCACACCGAAACAGCGGCTATATTTGTAAAATAAGTTAAATAACTGCCTTCTCATGCAGGATTTCATTATCTATTCTGTTATACAAATATAGAGTTTGATTTTTCTGCAAATAGTATGAAACAGACCATTATCTTTTGGACATGCGCTGCGGTTCTGTCTGTAGCAGGACTGACCAGCTGTAGTGATAGTGACGATGAAATACTCGTGGAGGATTACAACAATTACAAGAGTGCCATAGTTGGAACTTGGTATTTGGCAAGTCATTCGAGTGGATGGGGAGGTAGAACCGACTACAATGAAGGTGAAATCCTTGTTACTTTCACACAAAATGGGGAGGTAAAGGTTATCAATAGAAGAAAAGACCAACGCCCTATCCCAACAAGTACATTTACGTACTCGATTAAGAAAAATGATAAATCCATATTTACAGGTGAGCCAAGTATTGCTATATGTTTTAACGACTCCAGTTTCTATTATTCCATCGACTTTGATAAGGGAGTTCTATATATTTCCGCAGAAGCCTATGATGGCGATGGTTACGAATTCAGGAAGATTAATAGAAGGATAATAACAGGGTGAGAAGGCCCCAATAGGCCAACCGCAGTCCTGACATTTGTACAACTGTACACCCTTGTGTATGCCATTCTTTTTGGCAATGATATAGCAGTTGACCTGAATTTACTTTCCCGCATGGCACTCCCCTCCCCTCAAGGGGAGGGGTAGGGGTGGGGTTTCTAATATCCTTCAGCGAATCTCTTATCGTCTGTTCTTCTCGTTGGAAAAAGTTACAGACCCCACCCCTGCCCCGGCTTCGCCCCACCGTCGCTTCGCTCCCCAATTGCTCCGGCCCCCGTCGCTTCGCTCCCCAATCGCTCCCTCCTCGCGATTGCCTCGCAATT
>JAEEGL010873972.1_pt1 | contig 30591 bp, 28 predicted proteins | sample 9134231 | NCBI WGS metagenome assembly JAEEGL01 (sample SAMN16246548, study PRJNA631951) | gut metagenome | biome: gut microbiome; feature: rumen; material: fiber-attached | host: Bos | place: Iran: Karaj | collected 2018-10 | reverse complement strand
ATGTGGCGCAGGTCGCAAGCCAACTGATAGGTCAGCGTATCGCGGTCGCCAATAGTCGGTTCAAACCCGTGATTGTTCACCTCCCAGTACTTCGCAATGATGTCCTTGAAAGGAATGCCATGATAGTCCTGAGGGTATGGTTGAGCGGTTAGCGTTGAGCGGTTAGTGTCAGTACTATCGTCCTCTTGAACCTCTCCTGAAACCTTTGAAACCCCTTGAACTTCCTCAATCTCAAAGATTTGAGGGGAAAGGAAGAGCAGCTCCTTCTCCGTCGTGGTAAAGAACACCCTCGTGATGTCCTTCGCACCCTCATCGTAAGGCACTCCCAGCAGCTCGCTTGCCCACTTCAAGTTCTCCTCTTGACTCATCTCTGGCTGGCGACGGAACACCAAGTGATAACCCTTACCACGAGCGCTGCCCTCCAGCATCAGCAGTCCCAGTTCCGCTGCTTTTGCCAAGATGTTGTCTTTCACAGTCTCCATCTCTTCAGGAGCGATGTGGTCGATGTCCATCCCTACCGTTGTACTCATGCGTTTCGAACCTTTCAGCGAACCGTCCTCGTTAGGCAGGCAGCTGTAGTTCATCTGCAAGAGTTTCGTCTTCTGACCCTCATCGCCACCACGCACCGCTTTCATCACCGTCTTCTGTCGGACTGAATTACGGAGATTTCGGTACTCCGTTTCCGTAAGGACGGGGCGCATCATTTTCACCCCATCCTTATAGTAAATCATGTGTACACTCATAGTCGTTAGAAATTAGGATAACCAAGTTTAGCGTTCAAATAACGTAGTCCTGCCATGGTCCATGTCATGTAGGTGCGAACTTTCTTCTCTCCCTTCAGCGAGTAAGATACAAAGGTACGCAGACGAGCCAGGTCACGGTCCTTCAAGTGGTCGCTGATGTTCCAATGACCGCCTCGACGGTACTGGATGCCCATGTCGCGCACCACGCTGTTGAAGTCGCAGACCGTCATGTTGAAGGTCTTCGCCACTTGCGTAGCAGTCAGGCAGTCCTCAGCGTCAGCATTTAACTCAGTCAGCGCCTCACCCATGATGTGGTCGGCAAGTCTGAGGATCTCCTTCGGTTCAGGCAGACAAAGCTGTTGGTGGCGTGCCTGTTCTTGAAGTTCCAGTTCCTGCCAGCGAAGTACCAGTTTGGCACGAGCCTCGTCGTTGAACTTCGTGGCGATATACAGGCACTCGGTCTTGGTGAGTTGGTAGCAGGGTACTTCGCGTGTTCCACCATTAGGCTGTACGATGGTTCGCGATGTCAGCTCAAAATTGCGCCCACATATTTTCTCCCACGCAGGTTCCATGTTTCTAATGGCCCTCATCACGTTCTTGTGTTGTTTACCAGTCAGCTCGGCAATTTCGAGCGACGTCATTGTCTGTGGTGTGTCGTTTCCGACAATTTGTGTATTTAATACGATTTCTGTATTCATTGTTGTGAGTTGATTTAGTGAGAGAAGTTCAGAATCTTTGCGCATTTACCCGGGAACATCCTCATCACTTCAACTCAAGGTTAAAAGATTAAATGATTTGGATGTCACTAGCTACGACATCCTGAAAATACGATCCGTTCGATTCGTGTGTCTGGAATCGCAACGAAGCCGCTACGATTTTATCCGTCTCGAACTTACAGAGAGCGAGGTTGCCGAACATCGCGCAGATGTACTCATCCTCGAAATCACCACCAAGCTCTTTGAGCCTGATCATCGACTTGGCCAACTGGCCGTTGTCGGTTTTCTTACTTGGCACATACACGGGTTCGGTCTGTGCCATCACTTTCAAAATTTTTGTTACCATACGTTTTTGTTTTTAATGAAATATAAAAAGGTTCGCACGTGAGTGTGCATGAGTTGTTGTTCCAATATGTCAAAGATCGAAGAGGATTTTTAAATCCGCTGCAAAGTTACGCACAAAAAAACACCCGACGGAGAGAATTTCCATCGGGTGGGAGTTAGTGGGAGTTTTGGTGGGAGTTTTGCCCTTTTACCAAGAAGTGGTGGGAGTTTTGGTCGAAAATGGTGGGAGTTTTAGGGTTTTGGTGGGAGTTTTGGTGGGAGTTTTAGTTTTTCGTTACTTTTTCTGATAAATAGCTCGCCATCAGCATGGCTATTCGGCGATATTCCATGAAGCGGGCACCGACAACAGGCGCATTGTTCTCAGTCCACATAGCAATAGGCTTAGCAAAACTCTGCACCTCCATACGGCTCAGCTCTTTCGCATCAGGCAGATATTGGAAATCAGGTAGCAACGACTTCACACGACTGCAGAAATCCTGAAAATCACCAGTCGCTTGAACATCATAGTCCCCCATCGCACGATAGACGGCGAACCACTGACGCGCAATCTTTATCTCCGAACTGATCTTCACAATCAGTGCGTTCAGTTCCTCTTCAGTCAGTTTCTTGGCTGCTTTGCGTTTCTGCTTCGTGCGACGAATGCTCTGCAACAATGAGCGTGAAGAAGCCCTCGTCGAAGCCTTCTCCACACCGACCACTACTGCCAGTATCCTCGCATCCATATCCTCAGTCAGCAGAATGGCATCATAGTTCTCGTTCTGAGGAACCAACCATCGCAGTCCCTCCTCGTCCGTGAAAAGTGATTTCACAGTGCAGCGTCCGTCAATCATCGCCAGCACGTTATCCCCATCACGAGCTACCGCACCAAACTGCACCCTCAGCCTATCCCCAGCCTCATAGCCGGCATCCCTCATCGAATCCCCCTCAACCGGTATATACATCTCTGGGTTCATACCCAGCAACGCCTTCGGAAACATCACATAGTCCGACATATCATCATCGCCAGGCTCTGTAGGGTCACCACAATGGGCAGGAAAGCTACTCAACCGCACAGGCGTGTCGCACAACTGTGCATCCACTCCAGCCGCTTTCAGCAACTCCATAATCTCTTTCAATTCTTTCTCATTCATAATTCTTTTTGTTTTATCTATTAAGTAAGTTAATAATTTAAAGCGAGTGCAAAGATAGTTGGTGGCTGTTTCAAATCGTGAAACAACCACCAACTTTTTTCATGTTTCTGCAAAAATGTTCCTGATTCCGCTATTTCGCGTTACCCTCATTCTTCACTTTTGCACGATTGATGACTGTTGTCTTATCAATAGGTGAACCCATCGTCCAGTATTTATAGTCATCAATATAGATGTATGGGAAATAGTACTTTCCCCAATGTTCATACACCCCGTGATTTCGCTGCATCTCTACGAAGTAGATAAACTCTTCTTCGCTCAATGGGCATTGGCCCCTCACGATGTACTCGTGAGGGCACCAAGGCATCGTCTTTGCAAATGTCCATTCGCAGCGAGCAATAAAGTTACGCAATCTTTCAATATCCATCAGATGTTGATTTTATTTAATCTGCAGATATAACATCTACTACGTTATCATGAAAGTCGTCATCAAGAACGCACATAGAATGATTACAATCTGGACAATTAAATGGTGTTTCTTCCTTAGCCGTATCTGGGATAGGGATAGAGAAGTCCCAACTCATAAGAACACCCTTTGCAACACTGAAAACCTTCCCACATTTGGGACATTTTATTGTATATAGCTGTGCCATAATAATTATTTTTTTGAATTTCGCTTAATCTTGATAGTCAGGTGTACTTGCTTTTCTGGGTGCGCCTCTTCGTTGATCTTGCAGATTCGGCACTCGAAGATGTTGTTCCAACCCATTTCAAGTAAGTTGGCCAACGTCTCATTCTCACCACGAGGAATGTAACCAATCTTATACTCCTCGCCATCTTTCTCATAGACTACCATCACGGCATTCAAATCGTGACGGTTATCCTTGTCACGCTCAAGCTTCAGAATTGTTCCAACTTTCAAGTCATCCCAAACTTCATCAGCATCGTGATACATTCTGCCAGCAAGGTGGCAATCCATGAAATACTTCTTCTTTGCTTCCATAAATCAAATACTTTAAAGGGTTAAACATTTAATTTGACGGTGCAAAGTTAAAGAGCGGTTATTTCAAATCGTGAAACAGCCTTGATTTTTTTTCATTTTTTTCGAAAAAATAGCGAATATTTGTGGATTCTCGAAAGATTTCCTTATCTTTGCAATGGTTTTTAACCACCGTCAGCTATGACGAGCCCGGATTCGTTCCCCCTCGTGCTGAAACAAGGGCGTCCAATTGGATGCCCTTGTCTTTTATTTGTTCTATGTTTTCATTCCACTGAGAATCATATTTGTTTCAGTTTCGGAAAGTTTTCTTCTTCTAGCACTTCTTTAGCTGCTTCCATCAGTTCCGGACGAGGTTCCCATACAAAGAATCCGTTTTCTGCTCGACCACGAGTCATCGCTGTTGACCAGAAACGTGAATGCCCATTAGGATCTACAACCGCAAAATTCAACATGCGTTGCGTCCTTCTGCCCAATTGAATGACACAAGCATTGATGGAGTGCCAGTTGATGCCAAACATAACTTCCAATTCCTGCATTGCCTTCCTTTCTGGATATACCTGCAAGTAGCATTGTAACACGTTCTTGATACTCTTCGATGCGTTCTTTATAATTTTTGCCCAGATCTCCTTCGAGATCTCCAAGTCAACGCTCCAGTAACCATCCTTCTCGTAGGAACAATAGGTCACGTATTGTCTATCCTCGATTAATTCCATAGAAGAAGACTTCCCATTAAATGCATGCGCTTTGTATTTGAGAGGGTGATAGCTCTCCATAGTTTGTTTGTATTTCAAATACCATTCTTCATTGAATCGAACAAATCCTTCCTCATCCACTCCATCAAAGATTTTGTAAGCATTGATGATATTCATCTTGTCTGCATCTGATAGTGTTGGGAGCCATTGTGTTTCAAACAATGCCCTCAGACCTTCCTTTGTATAACCACTGATACGACGGTTCTTAATGAAAGCCTGCACAGACTTAATCAAGGCATTAAAATCGGAGAAATGCGTATTTTTGAAATCGAGTTGTGTAACAGGCACAGCCATATTCGACAGCAGGTCATCGATGGTCAACTTTGTTTCCATCTCATCCTCGCCCATCATTTCAATGATTTCAGCATTGATGGCTTTTCGTATAATTAGTATTGGTTCCATAGAATTATACTATCTAATCTTTTCTTAATGTCTGCAAAATCTTTATTCAAATCCAAAGTACGGATATATAGCGTATATCCATCACGATGTCTAATTTGTGCGTCTTCAAAATCAGCATCTTTTGTTTTAGCATAGAGTAGCATCCCGTCTACATTGTGAAGATGGTCTCTATCATATTCATCCACGTAGGTACGAATTTGATACAGATGGTTGTTCCTGAGCGTCTCTTTTCCGTATTGTTCCTGCATGATTTTGGAATAATACTTAGTGTCGATAATCAATGTTCTCTCTCCCAATGACAGGAGCAAATCAGACTGCATGATTGGTAACACGGAGGTGTCTGTAGCCTCCTCCACGATATTCCAACCAATCTGGGCTGCACTCGCTTGGGTCTCAGGATGGTGTTTCTTGTAATACTCCAAAACAAACTTCTCAAACAATCTGCACATATGGTCGTCTGAGAACTCTCGCATTTTGTACTTTCCCTCTTCCGTAGTCATCAGCCATTCACTTACTATGAAATAGCAAAGATACAACAGCATACGATAGTTCCTGTTATTACGATCAAAGCGCAGCGTATTCCAACGGATGGAGTGAATATCTATAGGCAGCACATTTTGAAAGAAAAGCATCAACTTTTTCAGTTGTGACTTTCTCTCTTTCTTTACATCCGAGTGCCTAATCAATATGAATGCAGTCGTGACGAGAATTTGATTGTAAACGTTGTTTTCAGACAGTTCATCGTAATTGCAAGCAATCTGGTGATTGTTTCGCATTCTGTTTGCAATGGTACCTTTAATATCAATCTTACCCTTAACAGTTTGCATTGATTCATGACGAACCGCGTACTCTCTATAAAGTCCTTGTTTCAACTGGTACGATATGCCTCTTGTCAATATCTCAGCAAAAAGGTCATAGATATCATCAAAAGATTCGCCCTTTATTTCGACATAGTTATTCTGCCTAAGCTCTTGGAAAGCATAGGCCAACATATAATAGATGTTACGAATTAATATGCCTTTATCTTCTGTCATTTAACTGCTTCCCTCAGACGCTGTGATTCTTGATTAAATTTCACATCATTATCAAACCAATATTCTCTGAGCATTGGGATGATATCGTATTCAACGATGCTTTCTAAGCTGTAATGATAGCCTAAGTTGCAGAGATAGCTATGACCTATACAAAAACCTGCTCCAAGTGAATCATCGCTCTCAATGACTTTATTCAAGTCTATGATTGCTTTAACAAGTTTCTCAAGTTGCGGATCTGACAGTTTTCTGATATATTCTTTAAACTGAGGTGATTCAAACCCTGGCTTCATTTCGAAGAAACTGAATCGACGACGCAAAGCATAGTCAATCATGGCCAGAGAGCGGTCTGCCGTATTCATCATACCTATGATATATAGGTTGTCAGGTACTGAGAACGACTCGTCTCTATATGAAAGTTGTATAGGCTTATCTCTATAATCATTCTCTATCAACATCAACAGCTCGCCAAATATCTTACTTAAATTGCCTCGATTGATTTCGTCAATAATGAAGAAGTAATCATGTTCCCTGTCTGCTGCAGCTCGCTTACAGAAGCGATAGAATACTCCATTCTTCAACTCAAAACCTCCTTCTTCATTTGGCTTATAACCCATCACAAAGTCCTCATAGCTATAGTTCTGATGGAACTGAACTTGCACCACTCTATTATCATCCTTTTCGCCCATCAATGCATAAGCCAGACGTTTAGCGGCAAATGTCTTTCCCACTCCTGGAGCTCCTTGCAGAATCAGGTTTTTCTTCCTTAGTAATAAGCTTTTCAACTGGTCGTAATCGTCAAAGCTGACAAATACCTCATCAAGGAACTTCTTCTTGTCGTAAGATTCTTTCTTCTCATTTGTAGGCAAAGGATTCTCTCCTCTCACCAACTCCATAATGATGTCGTACTCATCTGCTGATACCTTGAAGAACGTGCCTTGTTGGTTCCTCATGTACTCCATTCCTTCAAGCTCAGAAATGCTCTTTAATGCAGAATAATCGATAGGCGTGGGTAGTACTTCTTTCTTCTTGAAAGTGATTACGTTGCCATCATTTGCTTTCGAGACCTCTAGCAATCCAACAATCTGCTTGGTGGGTGTAGACTCGTATCCAATTACTATATCACCTGCTTTCGCATTGAGGAAATGTTGCTGTATTCTACGTGGATGACCATTCTCATTATAAAGCGTATATTCTTGTTCCTCGCCTACTTTCATATTCGAAAGGCTCCATATCTTGGGATTCGCAACCAACCACCAATATTGCGTGCCTGTAGGTATTTCTGGTACGAACTCCTTACCTCCCTCTACCAAACGATTCAACTTTTTAACATAATCCTTGTACGGAGTGATATTGGTGATTGTCTTTACTACTTGTGGTGAATCAGTTTTCCATTCTCCTCGATTTGTCCAATTGACTTTTCGAATATGGAAATACTCTTTTCGACTGTTATCGTAGATATAATCAGAAACCACAACTCCACGTCCTATAATCAAAGATCTTCCTTTCTTTGCAAAAACAACATCGCCTGGCTTCATATCGTAGATGAAGTTATACAACATGCAAGCATCATTCTTGTGACTCGTGTTTGTTCCGTAATACCTGTTGAGATCGTCCAGATAACCATCAGTATATTCTGTTAAGTTACCTAATTTATCCCATCCAATACCCATAATTCCTTCGTTGTAGAACTCATTCCACAACCTCGCTTGATCTCCAGGGGAGTACATCCAATAAGTAATTCCTGATTTTGTTTTGTCTTTAGGTGTATCTCTTTGGCTTGTTCCGTCATTAGCGGTATAAGCATCATATGAAAATTCTGCGAAGTTAGAGCAGTCTGGGATTGTTCCTTTTTGAATCTTCTCATTGAGACTCTGCATAACACTTTCGTATTTTGCAAACGGAACAAACTTTCCATTGAATGAAGCAATGTCCAATACAGCCAACTTTTCTCTATTGTGGCCATCTAATGCAAGATATCTGTCTGGTCGAATCCAAAATAGACCAAATGTAATATTATATTTGATGAGGAATTGGCCATTTAGTGCATCATAATCATCACGAATATCGTTGTCGAGTACAGCACCCTCAAATACTCTCCACAGTCTTTCAATATCTCCTTCTTTTCTGTCCTTCCCATAGCCAATAAAGCTACTAAGCATATTGTTCATTTCTGGAACGCCATGAAAATCCTTTGGTGTATCTGAAGCTATGCCTAAGAATTGCTTAAACTTAGCACAGATTTCTATTTTTTTGTCGTACGTAATTTGGCGATTAATGATTCCAAAAACGGAGAAAGGGTCAATGTCCGGAAGTCTTTCTTCACTTGGTCCAACCTTCAAATGTTTGACATAACTATCCAGATCATCATAAATCCAGTTAACTAACGGCTTCCTATCGTTTCTGAATTGCAAGAGTTTTTGTGAAAACTCTTTATAAAAAGGAATCCAGGTAAATATATTTTTTTCTTCCATATCTCGTTATTTGGTTTTGATTAGTTTTAGTTTCGCCTGCAAAGATAGCGACAACCGAGAGAACTACAAAATAAATCGCATTTATTTTTAGTTCAGAGGGGCATTTTATCTTCGACGACGTCAAATTTACGCCTTATTTCTTATTCTACCAAATCTATCAATAACCTATAATCATTATCTACTAAGCTATTAACCTATTAAGCTATAAAGCTAATTTATTCCATCACCAGCCAACAGATATCGACGGCTTTCACCAACATGATGAAGAGGGACGTAAGGCTGTCCTCGATGATTTTTTCTACTTTTGCAACCATAATTCATTCGTTTTTTGAGTTAAACATCAAATTGACGGTGCAAAGGTAGGTGTGTGTTGTTTCAAATCGTGAAACAACCACCAACTATTTTTCTTTTTTCTTAAAAAATGTTTCTGGTCTTGCTAGTTTTCCCCCGCTGCTTCTCGATGCATCTGCCTGATTTCGTCTGCCAGCCACTGAGGCTGAAGGATGCGGATGCGTGCTCCGAGGCCAAGGAGATGCGTCTTGAAGTCGGGCGTGGGGCGCAGGCTGAACCCGAAGTCTGTGTAGTCGTCACCCTCGGCCACAACGTGCTGGCTGTGGTGCAGAGGCAGGTCGTCCATGTAGTATTGCTCCTGTCCGATAGCACGGATGACAACATGCTCCAAGGGTGTATTCCCGCCAGTCCACACGCCGAAATACTCGCTGAAGAAGGTCTGGGCATCGAAATCGGACGCGATTTCAAACTTCACATCGGTAATCGACAGCGAGCGGATGCGATCGAACGAAAACACGGTCATATAATCCACATGTGAAGCATCAGGATTATCCTTGTAGAAATGTCCCAACACATACCAACGTTGCTTGAACAGCTTGATGCAATAAGGTGCGAATTCGAACTGACGGCACTCCTCGCTGCCATACCGCTGATAGGTGATGCAGATGCGCACACTTTGCTTCATGGCCTCGATGATGCGCTGCAGGTAGCCACCATCGAAGGGTGCCGACTCCAGCAGGATGCGGTTCTGCAGCGACAGACCCTCGCTAACGATGTTGCTCACACTCAGCGTCGAGAGCATCCAGCTCTGCACAGAATCTTCACGCAGCACCTCCGGGTTGGCGATGAAGTAGCAGTAACCATCGTTGCGGTCGCAGTCGATGATGATGCCGAACATATCCTCGATGGCCATCTTGTGGCGGTAGAACGTGGTGCGGCTCATCGGCACACCGCCGCTCATCTCCGTCCGCATCCATCGCTCATTGATTTCGTCGAGCGTAATACGGCGACTCTTGCGGATGGTATTCACCAACCATATATATTCCTTAAACAATTCGGGAGTCTTCATACATTTTGTTTGTTTGCACTGCAAAAATACTACATTATCCTCATTCCACCAAACATTTCACCATCTTTTTATGAGCAAGATGTCAACCGAAATCAGGAAAAGACATGTGGTCATTTGGTCATGGTCATTTGGTCATTTTCGATTTTCGAAACTCGGTCAATGCTCACTATAAAATATAATTTTTAATTATATTATTATAGTGGCCGTTTTTTGGCAATCTGTTTTCGATTTTGACAAATGACCAAATGACCAAATGACCGCGCCCCGAAAAAAATTTTTTCATTTTAACGTAAAAAAAATGGTAAAACATTCGTAGACCGCCCAATCTTTTTCGTAACTTTGCACCGTGAAAATCAAGCGAGATTTTTGCAGCCCCTAGGGGTAACAAAAATTCCCCTTAAGGGGAACAAAAATCAGGCCTAGAGGACGGAAGCCGGCAACTAGAATCGAAACCTGAAAACAACTTACCAAATCATTAACCAAAAAATCTAAAAAACTATGGCAATCAAAATCAATGCTCGTGAAACCGAGCTCAAAATCGGAAAGAATCCAGGTTATTACTACGTGATGACTCCTGAGCTGTACCTGGCGCTCAATCAGAAGAAGGTAATCCGCGAAGCTGCTCTTCGTAGCGGTGTCAGCCAAGGCGTGATGCAGGCTTGCTGGGACGCAGCAGGCGAGGTGATCAAGGCATGGGCTACCGAAGGACACAGCGTGGCACTCCCAGGTCTCGGAACCATCCGCTTCGCAGTACGCGCACAGGCAGTGGCGAACGTGGAGAAGGTAGGCGTTGACCTCATCAAGTCGAAGCGCATCGTGTTCACTCCAAGCGTGGACATCAAGAAGGAACTGGCAGCTACCAGCATCAACATCACCTGCTACGACCGCAACGGACAGATCGTGAAGCGCATCACTACCGAAGGTGGTGACGTGGAGGACGGTGAGGACGATAGCAACACTGGCAACAGTGGTAGCCAGAGCTCTCAGGGCGACAACCAGAACCAAGGCGGCACTCAAGGCGGCAACACCAGCCAGGGTGGTGACGAAGGTGGCGACGAACCGTTCGATGATGGGAACTAACCGGTTAACGGTTAAGGGTTAAAGGTTAAAGGTGTCATACGCCCCCGCCCTAAAGGGCACCCCCTCTATCTTAGAGGGGGAGCTGTGGGTGGTTCAAGAACCCCGTAGGGGTGACAGAACAAAGGATAGGGTGTCAACCCTATCGGAACGACACCCCCACCACCTAAAAGCGCTGTAAGTGCAACATATTATAAGGTATTGCGCCCCTACAGGGCGATGGGTGGGGTGTTTAAACCGAAATAGGGCTTCCGCCCTATCCTACGATATTTCGCCCTTTCAGGGCTATCAAAATGGTCAATGGTCAATAATCAATGGTCAATAATCAATGGTCAATAATCAATCGTCAATAATCAATCGTCAATAAGTAAGAATGTATGAACGAGAACAAGAAGAAAGCGGTAGTAGAAATCATCCGATTCATCATCACCGTATTGGGAGCTTTGCTAGGCTCATCTGCGCTGCAGGCATGTTGCTAGTCACGCCGCTCGTGGCGGATGTATAAATAGAAAAAGGAGGGCCGAGGCTCTCCTTTTGGGGTTCAAGGTTCAAGAGTTCTTTGTTGATTTATTTTGACTTGGACAGGTCGCTGCTTGGCTGGGCAGACATCTCGCCTGTGATGTAGATTCGTACCAGGTCCTCAGAATTGGGCTTCCCATTATAGAACACTTGGATGCTTTTCTTCAGCTTTCCTGGAAGTTTCCCTGTTCCGTCGTAAGTCACTTTGATTTCGCCTGAACCTCCAGGGCTTATGAAGTCTTTGGGGTAGTCGGCTACGGTACAACCACATGATGTGTGGACATAGGTGATAGCGAGTTTGGCTTTCCCTACATTCTTGAACTTGAATACACAGGTTTGCACTGGGTTGTCCTGTGAGAAGGTTCCAAGGTCAATGGTGGTCTTCTCGAACTTAATGACTGGGTATTTCTTTGCTGTTGCCGACATAGCAAACATGCATGCCAGCACAATCATCAGGGTCTTTACTGTTTTCATGATTTTATTGTTTTTTGATTTTCGTTTTCGTTATTTTAATGGCTTTTCCATGTGACATCACCCTTCCCTGCATCGATATTGAGTTTTCGTGCCAACAGGAAGAAATAGTCGCTCAGGCGATTGACATACGAGGTTATTCGTTCATCGACCTCGATGCCACATTCTACAAGACGGAACATGCAGCGTTCGGCTCTCCGACATACGGTTCGGCATACATGAGCATAGGCGGCTTCACGACAGCCTCCAGGGAGTACGAACAAGCGCAGGGGTGGGACAATGGTTTCCAGACGGTCGATTTCTGCCTCGACTGCGCTGACCATCTCCTCTGTCACGATGGTTTCGGGGTGTTCCTTGGGGGTGGTATTATCTGTAGCGAGATAGCCTCCCACGACAAACAGGGTTGACTGTATGTTGGTGAGGAACTCCACATCGTGATGGTCGGAGCAAAGGGTGATGAGCACTCCAATGTGGGAATTCAGCTCGTCGATGGTGCCATAGCTCTCAAGACGATCGCAGCATTTCGATACGCGCTGACCTCCGACTAAGGATGTCTGTCCCCTATCGCCCTTCCTTGTGTATATCTTGCCCATAATGGTTCTTTTCTATGTCTGTTGAGACTATTTACAGGGGATGGCGTCGATGCGTGTCTGATGGCGACCTCCAGCGAACTCGGTGGCGAAGAATTCGTCGAGACACTCTCGGCAGGTTTCCTCGGAGATGAAGCGACCAGGAAAGACGATGACGTTTGCATTGTTGTGTTCGCGAATGAGGTGAGCTATCTCTGGCTGCCACACCAATCCGGCACGAATGCCCTGATGTTTGTTGAGTGTCATGCTAATGCCCTCTCCGCTACCACACATAGCGATTCCGGGATATACTTCGCCTCGCTCGATGCCTTCTGCCAATGCGTGTCCGTAAGTGGCATAATTGCAACTGTCCTCGGTGTAGGTGCCATAATCCTTGTATTCCATACCTTTCTCTTCAAGGTAACGCTTCACAAACTGCTTCAACGGAAATGCTGCGTGGTCGCTTGCAATTCCTACTGTTTTTACCTCCATAATCGTCAATTAATTAATATTTGGGAGCAAATTTACAAATAATTCATAATTCGTGATGCATATTTAATAATTATTTAGTAATTTTGCCACAAATTAAAACTCAAAACAACAAAATTACATCTTATGAAACGACTTTTATTATCAATTGCATTGATGGTGACAAGCATTACTTGTATTTACGCACAGAAACGACTTGTGCTCTACTATTCTGAGACAGGATCGACAAAAACAGTAGCTGAAGAGTTGCAGAAACAACTGGGTGCAGACATCGAGGTCATTGAATGTGTGAAGCCTTACTCGGGCAAATTCAATGAGACGATGCAACGCGGTCAGCGTGAGATGCAGAGCGGAGAATGGCCAGAACTGAAACCGCTGAAGTCGAAACTGGCTAACTACGACACGATTTTCCTTGGATACCCGATTTGGTTCGGCACCTATGCCAACCCTATCGCATCGCTCGTGAAGAACAATGATTTCGCAGGCAAAACCATCGTCCCCTTCTGCACGTTCGGAAGCGGTGGTTTGAACACCTCAACTGACGCACTGAAGAAGGCACTCCCGAAGGCTACCGTCAAGGAAGGATACGGAGTACGCACTGCCCGTGTAGCTGCTGCGGCAAAGGAACTCAAGCGATTCTTGATTGAAAACAAATTCGTTCAAGGCACCGTGGCACCTCTGCCAGCATTCAGCGAGCAGAAACCCGTGACAGATGCCGAGAAAGCAATCTTCAACGAAGCTTGCTCAAGCTATCAGTTCCCACTCGGAACGCCTTCGACTGTTGGTAGCCGAAAGACTCCAGACGGCACAGAATATAAGTTCACCGTGAAGAGCGGTGGCTTCGGTGGAGGTGGAGGTGACTCCTCAACTATCTACGTTGTAGTAGGCAAGGAAGCTGGTGCGAAGCCTGAATTCACACAGGTCGTTCGATAATCAGGACAGGAAAACAAAGAAAAAACGAGGTCAATCGACCTCGTTTTTCTGTTGGTTAATACTTGATATTCAACTCTTTGACGATTGCGCTGATTTCGCCAAACGTGGTAAGTCGTGCAGGAACGAGCGGCAGACGGAGTTCGTTCTCAAGCAACCCCATGCTGTTCATCATGGCTTTCACACCAGCAGGATTACCATCGACAAACAGGAGTTTGAATAATTCGGTGAATTTGTGATGAATGGTGAGTGCATCCGCATAATTGCCGCTGAGCGCCAAACGTACCATACGTCCGAACTCGTTTGGCAATGCGTTTCCAATCACACTGATAACCCCCACAGCTCCCAATGTAATCAATGGGAAGGTGATACCGTCATCACCCGAGATGACTTCAAAGTGTGAAGGTTTGTTCTTAATGATATCGTCAATCTGGGTAAAATTACCACTTGCCTCTTTAATTGCCACGATATTCTGGCAGTCGTTTGCCAAACGCAGCGTTGTCTCGGCCGTCATGTTCACACCAACACGCCCAGGAACATTATACAGAACAACTGGTAATGTGGTTGCGTTGGCGATTGCCTTGAAGTGTTGATAGAGTCCCTCCTGAGATGGTTTGTTGTAATAAGGGCACACACTCAGAATACCATCGATACCCGTAAAGTCCTCCGTCTTCAGTGCATGAACTATCTCAGATGTGTTGTTACCTCCACACCCCATCAGAATAGGAATTGTGCCGTGAACCTTTTCAATAACAATCTCTTTGATTTTGTGTTTTTCCTCCACCGTCAAACATGGAGTCTCGCCCGTAGTGGCAAGAATGCATAGGAAATCAATACCATTTCCTAACTGATAGTCAAGTATTCGTCGCAATGAGTCATAGTCAACTGCACCTTCCTTTGTGAAGGGGGTAACAAGTGCAATTCCTAAGCCTCTGAATTTATTATGTGCCATATGATGTTGTTGTATTGGATGCAAAGGTACGAAATATTTATGACATATTAGGTCAGCATCTGTAAAAAATCGTCTTCCTTCACGATTTTCACACCCAGTTTCTGCGCTTTCTCCAATTTTGCAGGTCCCATATTATCACCTGCAAGCACAAAGGAGGTCTTTGCAGAGATACTGCCAACATTCTTGCCTCCATGCTTTTCAATCATCGCCTTATACTCATCACGCGAGTGACGCTCAAACACCCCGCTAATGACGATACTCTGTCCTGCAAGCTTATTCGTGTGGTCTGCAAGTTCTTCGTCGGACATCCGCATCTGAACACCTGCAGCCGCCAATCGGTCGATGATATCATTGTTCTTTGCATCAGCGAAATAACGTATGACACTCTCGGCTATCACCTGCCCCACCCCGTCAACGTCGAGCAACTGCTCAAGAGAGGCCTGTCGAAGGGCATCCATCGATTTGAACTTACGCGCCAAGAGCTTAGCTGTCGTTTCGCCTACGAAACGAATTCCGATGGCAAAAACCACACGTTCGAACGGTACGTTAACAGAATCCTGAATGGCCTGTACAGCCTTTGTGGCTGACACCACACGGTTCTTGTTATACCCAGCAACCTGTGCAACAGTCAGTGTGTAGAGGTCAGCAATATCATGAATCAATCCACGCTGATAGAAATCATCTACCGTCTCAGGTCCTAAGCTGTCGATATTCATCGCCTTTCGGCTGATATAATGCTCGATACGTCCCTTTATCTGTGGAGGACATCCGCTGTCGTTCGGACAATAATGGGCAGCCTCGCCTTCGTAACGCACCAAAGGAGCGCCACATTCGGGACAGGTAGTAATAAACGCCACCTTCTGCATCCCTGGTACACGTTGCGACTTATCGACTCCCACAACCTTCGGGATAATCTCACCACCCTTCTCTACATACACCATATCGCCCACGTAGAGATCCAATTCTTCGATGATATCCGCATTGTGTAACGATGCACGTTTCACGATTGTTCCTGCTAACTGCACAGGATCCATATTCGCCACAGGAGTGATTGCCCCAGTACGACCTACTTGATAGGTCACCTCGTTCAACCTTGTACACTCGCGCTCAGCCTTGAACTTATAGGCGATTGCCCATCGAGGCGACTTTGCCGTATAACCCAAATGACGTTGCTGACGCAACGAATTTACCTTCAACACAATACCATCCGTAGCAACAGGTAGGTTCTTACGCTCTTTATCCCAATAGTTGATAAAGTCTAAGATTTCGTCTATCGTCTTGCACTTCTTCATCCCCTCCGAGATCTTGAACCCCCATTGTTTTGCCTGCATCAACCCTTCATAATGATAATCGTTGGAGAACGGCTGTTCTTCTACGCCTCCAAACAAATCGGCCATACCACCCAAAGACGGTTGCTGTACGGAAGCGTTTTCGGGCACAATCAGATAATAGAGATAGGCATCCAGTTTGCGAGCAGCCACCAATTCGGATTTCTGCGATTTCAACGTACCACTTGCAGCATTACGGGGATTGGCAAAGAGCGGTTCCTCCTTCGCCTCACGTTCTGCATTCAACGCCTCGAACGAAGTCCAAGGCATCAATATTTCACCACGGATTTCAAACTCATGGGGATAGCCCGATCCCTCTTTCAACTGCAAAGGAATGCTGCGAATCGTACGAACATTAGCAGTTACATCATCACCCACCACACCATCTCCACGAGTCACTGCTTGCGTCAGTTTGCCGTCCACATAGGTCAATGAGATGCTCAATCCGTCGTATTTCATTTCGGCTACAATGTCGAAGTCCTCTCCCTCCAAACCGCTACGGATACGCTCATAGAAGTCGCGAACCTCGCCTTCGTTGTAGGTGTTCGCCAAAGACAACATCGGATATTTATGCGGAACCTGCTTGAACGACTGATTCAAGTCACTACCTACACGCTGAGTCGGAGAATTAGGATCGGCACATTCCGGATGTTGCTGTTCCAACTCCTCCAATTCATGCATCTTCTGGTCGAACTCATAGTCGCTGATTGTCGGCTGGTTCAACACATAATAATTATAGTTATGCTGATGCAACTCCTTCCGGAGAGCCTCTATCTGTTCCTTTGCGCTCATTCCAGTTCTCTCTGACGACAGAAATAGCCGGCAAAGGTCTCGTCAACATACGCTACCGGCTCTTTGAAGAAACCAAACACACTACTGCCACTTCCCGACATTGCTGCATACAACGCACCCATGTCGTACATCTTGTCCTTTATCGCAGCAATCTCTGGATACTTGCAGAATACGCTATCTTCGAAATCATTCTTCACCGTATCCTTCCAAGTATCAATCGGTTGTTGCAACAACTCTGGAAGCGATTGCTTTGGTCGTTTCGGAGTCACATTGCGGTAGGCATCAGCTGTTGATACATAAACATCAGGTTTGATGAGCAGTAAATGCATGCCTTTCAGCGACAATTTGATGGGATGGAACACATTGCCGATACCTGTTGCCATTACCGGACGGTTCTTGATGAAGAACGGACAATCAGCACCAAGGATAGATGCATACTTCTCCATATCCGAATCGGTCAATCCCAAACGGAACTTGTCATTGATGGCCTTTATAGTGAATGCGGCATCTGCCGACCCTCCACCTAACCCTGCACCTGTCGGGATGTGCTTGAACACATTGAAACTCAAGTCGGGAATGTCGTAATCGGACTTTAGCAACTTGTACGCCTTGATGACAAGATTGTCTTCGGGTGTACCGCCAAGTGTATTACCTGTCACTTTCAAACGATAGCCACACATGGGAACATCGTCCTCAATGACGTTCATCTCGATCGCATCCTGCAGGTTGATAGGATAGAAAACCGTCTCTAAGTCATGATAACCATCTGGACGTTTGGCTACCACGTTCAACCCGATATTGATTTTTGCATTTGGATAGTATATCATAGTCCTCTTCTTATTTAATTACACTGCAAAAATAAGAAAAGACAAGCGAAACACAAAACAAATCGGCATTTTTTTTTCTCAGAACGATAATTTAGCATCAAAAAGGGGTACTTTCTTATTCTTGACGCTTGAACACTACAGGAATCGTATATCTTGTACGAATGGGCTTTCCCCTCATTTTACCAGGTTTCCATCGTGGCATTGTTTTGAGAACCCGTATTGCTTCGTCATCACATTCTTTGTTCAACGAACGGACAATCCTAAACTCCTCCAACTCACCATCGACTTCTACCACGAAATCAATGACAGACTTACCTTGTACTCGACCATCCAATACACACTCAGGCAGTTTTACATTGTCTTTTATATAAGTCATCAAGGCATCCTCACCTTCAGGGTATTCAGGCATTTCTTCGTATGAGACAAACAGCCCCTCTTCTTCAACCTGTTTCTCCCATTCGATGGTTTCATCTACCCATTTCTTCCCCGACGCCACAAGTTCACCATTCGCACCTCGCTTCAAAACACTATCGCGGTAGGTGAACTCGGTACGACTCCATTCTTTCTTCAGCTGTACCGTATCAAACTGAGCACGAACAGCCGCACTCACCTTATTTATATATAATTGTCGCCAAACTTCCCAAGAGATGTAATCTGGAAGCCATTTCATCAGTTGCACGACTTCAGCATCATCTTTTTGCTTTTCCACAAAACGACGAGCATACACGCTTGCCTGCGTGGTCTTACTCCAATAACCCTCTTTTTGATTTACAGCATCAATAAACTTTGCAGCTGATTCATAAAAAGCATAAGGATTAGGATCACTTGCGTAATAATTCGGCATTAATGGCGAATCCTTCAGCTCAAAATGATCCTGATTGACAATTGGTTTGCTTGTCTGCTGGTTAGCTCTTGTACAGGAAATGAGAAGCCAGACGAGACAGAAAAAGGGTAATAGCTTCATAATATTTGTCTATTGATTGATTCTGGGCGCAAAGTTACAGACTTTTTCTCAATCAGGCAAACAAAAGGGGTGGAAAACTGATTTTTGCAAAAAAGAATGCCACAGATATCTCTGTGGCACAATTTCTTTGTTTTTTTAGAAAAATGGGGGTGGAAAATTAACCTACGAAATCATCATTATACCATTCGCCCTCATACACTTCGCCGTCAGTCGTGGTCAATTTACCATATCCGTTACGTTTATCGTTCTTCCAGTTCCCCTCGTATTTATTTCCATTTTCCCAAGTATAGGTTCCATATCCGTCAGCCTTTCCTCGATGGAAATGTCCTGAGTAGCGACTGCCACTCGAGAAGATATAAGTTCCCTGCCCTTCGCTCTTTCCATTTTCCCAAGAGCCGACATACTTATCACCATTAGGATATTCCTTCGTGCCTTCTCCATGAGGTCTTCCCTTCTTGAATGTTCCTGTATACTTTTCTTGGAACTCATTGATAGCGACTCCTTCACCTTCAAGCCATCCGTCCTTGAACGTACCCTCTTTCATCGAGCCGTCAGGCGCCAGATACTTGCCTTCTCCATTCGGATGTCCGTTTTTATAGTCTCCTTCATAAAAGGCACCATCCTTCCACACATAGGTACCTTTCCCACAAGGCACACTATCAACGAACTCTCCCTCGAAGGAATTGCCGTTCTCCCATGTGTATTTTCCTTGACCATTGGGCTTGTCGTTCTTCCACTCTCCTTCGTACGTACAACCGTTCACCCACGTCATCTTTCCTACACCACTTCGCTTGCCGTCCTTCCATTCTCCTTCGTACACACTACTATCGGCAAATACAAAAATTGCATTTCCTTCAACAGGTTTTTCTATTCGCTGCTCACCACATGATACCATCATCATGAAGACAGGAAGCAGCAGAAACATCTTCTTTTTCATTATTATCTCATGATTTAGCGTGCAAAATTAGTAATTTATGACGAATTGAGAATGATGAATCTCAAATAATTTCATCTTTGATGCCATAATTCCCCATTTTCGTTCATATTTGGGCAGGGTTAATTACTATTCGACGTTGCTCTCGGAGAAATAGAACTCTCTCAGCGGTTTGGTGACACGATTGCCTTTCAGCGTCACATTCTCCGACATCTTGATGTGTGCCGACGAAGCGCCGACCTTCACGGTATAGGTTCCTGGAGAGATATTCCACTGTCGCTGTCCCTCATGACTGTAGTAGCCAAATTGTTCAGTATAGAGTTTCACACGAACGGTTTTACTTTCGCCTGGTTGCAACGAAAGGCGTGCAAATCCTTGCAACTGAATGGGGTGAATCTGCTGATTATCACTCGTGGGTGAAAGGTAGATTTGTGCTACTTCATCAGCAGCCATCTTACCTGTGTTCTCTACCTCAAACGATAGGTTGATGAATTCATCTGAGGTCGAAGCAACTTTGTCAATCTGCAGATTGCGGTATTCGAAAGTCGTATAGCTCAATCCATAACCAAAGGGCCACTGAATATTTGGAGTAACAAGTATAGGTCCTGCAGCCTTAAGCGAAGGATGAACAGCAAGAGGGGAAGGATTGTTGTAACACAAAGGCGTATTCAGTTCAGTATTTGGATAACTGACAGATAACTTTGCAGAAGGTGACACTTTTCCGTAGAGAATGTCGGCAACAGCATTACCTCCTTCTTCACCTGGATACCAAGCCCGAATAACAGCTGCACACTTTTCAGCCAAACCAGACACCACTTGAGCCCGACCTCCGAACATCACCAACACGACAGGTTTACCCGTCTTGATGAGTTCTTCTACATATTGTTCTTGTTTACCTGGCAGGCGAAGTCCCTGACGGTCACGGTTCTCACCACAAAGCATCACGTTCTCACCCATTGCAGCCACGATAACATCTGCCTGCTTGGCCATAGAGAGAGCTTCTTGCAAATCTGCCTTCTCTCCCGAATCGACCTTACGATGCAGAATTTCATACTCCCAAGCTCTGATATCACCACCTTTCTTGAAGTCCGTCTCAATCGTATCTGTCCAGTCACAACCCCGTGAATACAGGAGATTGACACCTTCGGGCTTGTGCGAGGTCATTCCCTCCAACAGCTTCACAATGTGGGGATTATCACGTTCGGCTACATCCTCTACTCGTTTCCAGAAATACGACATAGCTGGATATGCGTAGTCACCGCACATCGCCCAAATGGAATTTGCGTTGGGTCCCGTAAGGAGTATATGCTTCGCGGTTAAAGGCAGCACTCCGTTATTCTCCAAAAGAACAACTGACTGCGTAGCAATATCGTAAGCGGTCTTTCGCTCTTCTGGAGTGTCGAGTTCAATCTTCTCTGTTGAATAGAGGTAAGGATTCTTGTCGAAGAGGCCTGCTCTGAATTTATAGCGAAGCACATTCTTCACAGCACGCTCCAACACTTCTGGTTTCACCAATCCTTGATCTATCGCTTTCTGCAAGTACTGATAGTTGGCACCATGAGGGAAGTCTACATCGTTGCCTCCATTGATGGCAGCAGCTGCTTTTTGCTCCACTTCATCCAAATCGGGTAATTGGTCGATTGCGGTATAGTCGCTCACCACCATTCCGTCAAAGCCCACATAGTCACGCAGGATGTCCTGCAGTATTTCACTATTCGCAACACACTTCGTTCCATGAACGGCATGGTAGCCAGGCATCACACACTTACTGCCTGCCAAACGTATCATCGCCTCATGGGGAAAGAGGATATCTTCCATCATCTCCTGCTCATCAGTATCTCCTCCACCTCCATAGCCAAGATAGTGTTTCGAACAAGCACCCACACCCTTCTTCAAGTCATCCTGTTGCAGTCCTCTCACAAAAGCCACACCCATCACAGCCGACAGATAGCCATCTTCGCCATACGATTCTTCCAGACGGTTGAATGAAGGGATACGACACACATCGACCATCGGAGAGAGGGCAAGCACACCACCCATCTTGCGGAGTGTAGTACTTGTCTGACGGGTCTTCAATGTTGCCAGTTCAGGATTGAATGAGCAAGCCTGACCAATCTGTTGAGGATAGATGGTAGAACCCAACGTGTTCACTCCTGAGAGAACTTCTTCATGGCAGAGAGCCGGAATACCATTGGGGGTATTGTTCATCAGCCAGTCTTGGATAGCAGCCACACGGTCGCGCAACTCGTTAGGATCTCTGGGCTGCTGCATACAGAACTGCGAGAAATGACCGATTCCAAACGGAATCAGTTCGCGACACTTCGCCGTATCAAGATGTCCCTGTTCGTCGAAGAGGTCATCCATATACATGCTTCTCAATTGTGCGATACGCTCTTCCTGAGGCATTCTATCGTACAGTTCATCGATTTGCTGCTCAATATCACGAGCATCGTTACAACCTGTCAGCATCGTAGCGAACACTAACGATGCCAACAGGCCGCAACTGGTCAGTATCTGTTTCATTATGCTTTTCATGATAATCTATGGTATTTACTCTACAAACACCTTCTTCGTACTGCCGTTGCTGTAACGAATGAAATAGATGCCTTTTCCTCCCTCGAGTACATGCTGAGGAACTTGAACACCATTGGCGTTATACACTGCCTGAATGGTAGGCAGCTGACCTGCGTTCTCCTTCAGTTCGATTTCCTTGACAGCTGTTTCTACAGGATCGGTCAGCATAATCGAGCGGAACTCTTCCACATCTGCTGCAGTAATACCTATCTTCGTGAGCCAGAAGTTCTTAAACTTATCACGCAGGGTTGCCCCACTCTCTTTCTGCACTACTGCGATACGCTCCTGAATAGCACTCTTGTTGCGGTTACCTGCAGGTGCAGCAAACGAGGTGAACTCATAGTCGTGATAGAGGGAATTGAGGTCGAAGCCCAACAAGCCTTCAAGCAATACTGCCAACAGACCTGTACGGTCGGCTCCGAATACACAATGGAAATGTACACCACGACCTTGACGGATGTGCTTCATCATGAAATAGAACTCCTCTTTGAAACGATTCAGCGTAGCTGCCTCACTAAGGTTGGCTGCTGTATAGTCGTTCGCTCCTGCGAAGTAGTAAGTGTCACCCTTCACAAATCCATATCCTGATTTGTTGGTTTCTCTGTCCTGATCATAATCGTCACGCCAACGAAGGTCTATCTCGGCACCGATACCCAAATCCATCAACACCTTCAGGTCGTCGAATACAGGAGCATGATAGCCATTCACTTCTCCTCCACGATACAGCAATCCGTAACGAACGACTTTACCGTCCTGAACCGTCCATCCTCCAAGATCACGCATATTGTACACACTCGGAGCATACATCATGCGGACAGGACCCTCGACATTGAGTTCTCCCTTCACGACTGTCTGTCCTGCAGATTCTACAGCGAAGTAATACTTATTGCTTGGAATGAGGTTCGTGAGATAGCAAATCGGAGCAGCATTCACAACAGCGACTTCTTTTGCATCCGTCATATCTGCATTCAGGCTATACTTCACCTTCGCACCCTCTGCCTTGCTTGCAGGAACAGGGATTCCGATTGCATGTGGGAGGTCACGACGAGCTGGAACTATTGCATTGTAAGTACTAACTACCGACGATGATGACTGCGTGTACTTCTGATTCATGAACATCCGCACTTGATAGTTCTCAATATTGCCGGTAATGCTCATATTGTTGAGGTCTTGCAACTCTATATTCGTGAAGAAGCTGGCTGCACGAGTTGCTTTCTTGAACTCTGTCATACGCCAGTTGAATACGCCAGCATAGTAAGCAAAGATAGCTCCACCATCCCAATTGATTTGGTAGGTATCGGGCTTCTCGGATTTCAGCACGGTCTTTCCTACACAAAGTGTATCTGTCTCTTCTGCAAACTCAACATAGCAAGGAATGCCTGCTCGTACATTCTCCACAGGGAACAGTTCTGCCTTACGAGCGGTTGTTGCATCGAGCGAACCGATTTCGTAAACGGCTTTGAACTTGCTGCCTGGAATATCGCAAGGAGCAGAGAATGGGATGAGCGTATTGGCTTCAAACGGATTGTTAGGAACAATCATCACCTCAGCAGGCGTGTCGTCTGTCACTGGTACAGTTGCATTCACAACGATTGGCTTGCGTTCACCATAGTACAGACGGAAGTTGTCGAGAATCAACCAGTTGTTCTTTAATGATGTTGCATCGAGAACGACACCGATATTGATTTCACTATCTTCTGTCACATTTGCTTCCAAGTAGTTCCAATAGCCTCCAGGTGTGAGCGACTCTGCCACCTTATCTATTAATAATGGGAATCCACGACCATCTACCAACGATCCCACATCCTCAACACGACTCTGACAAGCCGAAGCAAGCGTGTTGCGCGCATCGTCGAAGATGCTCTTGATAGGCTTCGTTTCATAAGCAGTCAGCACAGCGGCTGCAGAATTGGAAGGATTACCCCAAAGTACAAGGTTCAACCTGCTCTCTGCCTTCCCGTGCTCGTAGTTGTACAATGCCTGCTTCCATGCCTGATCCTGATAGAATCCCTGTACCTTCAGTGTGTACTTTCCTGCAGGCATTCCCTTCAGCAACTGAGTCATCTGAGCGCCGTCTGTAATGTTCTGTCCCTGCAGCACACCGATGCTGTTCTGCTTCATGGCCTTATTGCTGATTTTCCATCCATCTGCATTCTTGTCGAAGGTTGGGTTCTCGATGAGTGCTGTGAGGTCAAATTGTCCTGTCTCTGTCTCACCAATCTTTAAATGGTTACAGAAGGCAGCCATCAGTTTCTCCCTCGCATCTGCAATCGCATCCTCCGTAGCAGCAGCATCTTTGTAAACAGCCATTGTAGCTGTGTAAACTTCATCGAAGGCAGCATGCTCTTTCGCTTGAGCGGCAATCTGCTTATAAGCATCTGCCTGAGCAATCATGTCATCAATGGTCTCCACATCCTCTGTCTCAGTCTTCTCTTTTACTTCTGTGCTGATGTAAGTCAGACGGAAGTTGTCGAAACCTGCATAGGTAATACCTTGACTGCCTGTTGCTACTTCGTTGCGAATACCTACGGTGAGCTTGCCGTCAGAGCCTACCGACACCTCCAACTCATTGTCGTACATACCACGCTTGAACGCATCTGCGAAAGCCGATGAGTTGTCTGGCAGATAAACGGTCTTTCCGCCAATCGTATGACTTCTCCATGTGCCCGAACCTGCTGATGAGAGCCATTGGCTGGAGAGTTGAACCGGCTGAATCTCCTCATCGTTTGCATAGATATAGCAGAAGTTCTCCAGTTCCTTACCCGATTGCAACAAGGCATCGATTTCATCATTCACACACGGACGGAAGAATGCCTGAGCCTGAACTTTATAGGTACCAGGCGTAAGTCCCGTTAAGGTCTGATAGATGTTGAACACACCATTATAGCAAGTGTAAACGGGGTTGCCTGTATCTGCTGCCTTCACACCCACACTACCACCTTCCGACTTCTCTACGGTCCATCCATTCAGACCGTCGTCGAGGTTCGGATTCTGCAGCTTATCTGTCATATCACAGCTACCTAAGTAGTGGAGACGGAAGTTGTCGAATCCGGCATACGATTCACCGTTGCTCGTATCTTCGTTCTTGATACCGAGTGTCAGTTTGCCGTCTTCCTTCACAATACATATCACTTCGTTCTCAAACAGACCTGCGGAGAATGCGATTGAGAATGCGTCCGAGTTATTCGGAACAAAGACAGCTGTTCCGTCAAGACTGAATTCACTCCAAGTTCCGCTACTTGGTTTCGGCGACATATAATCATCTACGATGAACTTCACCTGCTTCTCCGTTCCGTTTGCATAGAGGTAAGTCTTGTTGACCACTTCCTCGTTCGCACGTACTGCATTCCAAGTGTCAGCATTACTGAATGGACGCGTGAAGGCCTGTGCCTGTACGCTATAAATACCTGGCTCCAGTCCCTCGATGTTCTGATAGACATTGAAACCACCACCGTAGCAAGTAATGACCGGATTGCTCGACGGACCTTTCTTCGCACCATTTCCAAAGTCACCTTCCCATCCGTCCTTCCCATCGTTGAACTGAGGATTCTTGATGAGGGCAGTCTTGTCTGTCGTATTAGCCAGATCGTCTGCAATAGCTTTCTCAAGTGCTGCCTTGATGGCCTCCACTTCTTTCGTTCCGTCGCCTTTCAGGGTTTTATTCTGATAGGCGGTCAAGATATCTGCAATCGCAGCTTTGAATGCGGTACGTACTCCATCGCTCAAGGTCTGCTTCTCAGCATCTTCAAGCGCTTCCGTGATATCTTCATAAGCCTTTACACTCTCGGATGCATCCATAATCGCATCAAGCAACGTCATGAATGTCTCAGCCGTCTTTGAGGCCTTATACGCAGTCAAAGCACTCGTCTGAGCTGCTTCCACGTCTTTGTTCATCATTCCCTCCTGAACCACATTCAACAAATCGGCATCCATCTTGTCTGTCACATTGGTGAGCGCACCTTCGTAATAGAGGCGGAAGTTATCGAAACCTGTGTATGTATCACCTTTCGGACTGGTTGCCGACAAGTTTGTCACACCAAAGGTCAGCTCTCCTCTACTACCTACTACTACCGTCAGCTCATTGTCATACATGCCACGCTTGAAAGCCTCAGCAAACGCACCCGAAGCATTCGGCAGATAAATGGTCTGCCCGTCCACCTCATGCGATGACCAGTCACTCGAAAGATTCTCTGTCAACCATTGCGAAGTGAGAGCAACTGGATGCTGCATCACATAGTTGGCCATGATAAAGCAGTTATTCTCCTGCTCTTCCACTGGGATGCTGACAGCATCAGCATTAGCCGTCGGACGCGAGAACGCCTGCACCTTCAGGGTGTACACACCAGGTTGTAAATCCTTGATGGTCTGACGAATGTCAAACACACCCTTAAAGCAAGTATAAACCGGATTGCCCGAACTGGTTGCTTTCACACCCAGACTCTGACCCGATGCCTCTAACACGTTCCAACCACTCAGACCATCGTCCAGATTTGGATTAGTGATTTTACTCGTGAGGTCTGTAGCCTCATCTTGCTGCAAAAAAACAGTTGTTGTGGCCCAAGAGGCAAGTAGTACAGCCGCAAAAGCCAAGGTTGCAAAATAGATTTTTTTCATTGTCCGTAAGTATTAATTGAATAGTTATGTTGTTGCATTATTGTTGACACCGCAAAGATACAAACAATTGTTGAGTCAACCAAATTTTATCACATTTTTTTTCGTGTACGAACAAATAAAACGAAAATACCTGACAAAACCTAAGTTACGATTTTGTCAGGCATAAAGCAAATGAATTGTTAATCATTAACACATCATTACTTTGTTAAAAATTGTTTAAATTGAGTTAATAATCCTCGCACGCATCACGCGTACTTCTAAGTTTCTTTTTGGCATTTCATTCAATCAATTCACATCTTATTAATTCATTTCGAAATTAATCTCAGCTTTTAATTGCATATCTTAATTCCTTCTTGATTTCACAATCAATCGACACATCTTAATTTCTTCTTGGCCTCCAATCAGTCGGCACATCTTAATTCCTTCTTGGCCTCCAATCAGTCGGCACATCTTAATTCCTTCTTTATCACCCCTTCGTCTTTGGGGTGCTGAACGCTTCGTAGGTTCCGTCATCGAAGAAGATTCTCACCTCGACAATCTGACGTTTCCTTTGACCAATCGCAGCCATCATCGAATCTCTGATGACATCTTTCAAATCAGAACCATTCACCGAATTCGAACCGCCTTTCAAACCAGAGTTGGAAATTGGCTTTTCATCCTGAGTTGCTGAAGAGAAAAGATCAGGTGTCCCATCCGAATTTGGATTATATTCCGTCTGGTAATTCACCTTATTTATTTTATACATCGGACCGTTACCCAGGAAAACCCACTCAGGATTCAAATCAGGAAAACCCTTAAGAATTCCCTTTAATATCGGAAGGGTGGGTTTGCTTCTTCCACTCGTTATATGAGAGATCGTCGCAGGTGCTATTCCGGTAATCGCCGAGAACTCGACATTACTCAGTCCTTTGTCACGAATCAGAAACTCTATTCTATCTTTATCTTCCATTTTCCCACAAAAAAATATATCAATTCTTACATATCAACATCAGATTTACAAAAAGTGAAGCAAAATCTCACTTCTGAAATCGTTTACAAAAGTAGATAAAATTTTTGAACCCACCAAATTTTTTTAAAATAAAATTATAAAATTCATGTATTTTTTGTATTTTCCTTTATTATATCGCATAACTCAAGTGCAAAAGGTCAAAAATAACAACTGTATAACAATCAGCGGAAATGATTTTAATTTACACAATAAAAGAATTTGGCTAATTATCTGAAAAGCAAACCATTAAGACAACACCCTATCGGTATATTTACAAAAATATGCCTGAATATACCGAAATCTGTAATTTATTTGAATTTACACTTTGTATATTCATGTATATTGTACTGATTTTCAACAATTTACAAAACAAATATTCATTATGCATAGAAATGTGTTTACAATGATTAATTGAAAGAAAATACAAATATTATTCTCATTAAACAAATTGAAACACGAAACTGATTATTAAAAGATGTATATGATTTGCTCAATTTGTTTACAAATAGCCTGAAATATAAATAAACAGAAATTACCATTCGAAATTTAAGAAAATATATAGTTTCTCGAATTTCGTCACTTTTGATTCCATTCTTGGGAAATGAGCGATGAATTGTAAATAATCAAACCACACGAACTCTTTCAAGCAGCAAAAACACCACTACAGATACGCAGGATAGAGAAATTATCATAAAAATTATTGTACACCATTTTTTGCCTAAAAAATTTCACTACCCCCTATTTCTGCAAAAAAAGCACCAGTTTATCAGGATTTTACCCTTTAAACTGGCGCTTGAAACCATCATTTATCTCGAATTAACAATTTTTAGACCAAATTCACTGTACAAAAATCCCATTCAATCATTCACGAATGAGGGCAAAAATCAGTGCAAAATAAAGAAAATCAGCTCCTTCATAATCTCACCATCCGAAGCACTCCCCTTTTCGATACCCTTCAATTTCGTATCAGTTTCCCTCAGTTTTGCGATCACCTCCATCGTCTTGCGAGCCGTATAATTCTTCATGGCAATCATCAAATCTTTCACTTGCCAACTCCCCATTCCCAAATGTTGCATCAATCCATACTCCGTTTTTTCTGGAGCATAATAAGCCTGCATCATTGAAGCAAAAAGACTGAAAATGATTGCAACTGTTGCAACCGGAGGATTCGCTTTTGGATTTGATTCGAAGTAAGCGATGATTCTGTTAGCCTTGAAAATATCCTTCTGAATAATGGCACTTCTCAGCTCCCAGTTGTTGAACTCCTTACTGATTCCGATATTCTCCTCCACGAGGTCAGCCGTAATCTTGCTCTCCCCTTTCGGCAGCGCAATAATCAGTTTGTCGAGCTCACCAACCATTCGGTTCAGATCCGCTCCGATATGGTCGGCCATCATCATACTCGCATTCGTATCGATGGTCAGTCCCTTAGGCTTCAGGTAACCCTCAATAAAGCCTGGCAACGCACCGTCTTTCAACTTCTGACTTTCATACACCACCCCATTTTTCTGGATAGCAGCCACCAGTTTTTTGCGTTTATCGACGTTTCCGTTTTTGTGACATATCACCAAAATAGTGGAACGTAATGGATTCGTTACATAATCCGACAGTTCGTCGATTTTTAACAAATTCTGTGCCTCTTTAACAATTACGACTTGGAATTCCGACATCATCGGATACCGTTTGGCGGCAGTGATGATATTTGTCACATCCGTATCGCGGGTACAATAGATAACCATCTGATTGAACCCCTGCTCCTCTTCGGTCAATACGGTCGAAGCAATCGCATCTGAAATCTTATCGATGTAATACGATTCCTCTCCCATCAACAGATAGACAGGAGCAAACTGCCGCTGCTCCACCCCTTTGATAATCTCCTGATAACTTGGTCCGACTGATTTAGCCATAATTGCTTAGTTTACGATGCAAAGTTACATTTATTTTTTCATACCACCAAACAAATCCATAAAAAAAGCCTTAACCAATCGTTTCCCAATTACGGTTTACAATTTACCCCCTAAAGGACGGGATGGTTCCCTTCCTCTTCTTCTGCTGCATTCAGATATTCCTTTTCTGCTTTGTCATCAATATATGATACCGTCTTGGAGGACTGGGCAACATCTTTTGCGGAAGCGTAATAAGCGTCTTCCGACGTTCCCAGGAACTTATTCAGATAGGCTTTCAATTTCTCTATTACGGTTTGTTTCTTCTCTCCGCTTTCTCACTTGCAATTATACAACATTTCTCAGATTCCACAAAATATTTCACTTGATTTTTTTGAAATTATCTAATAACGATATTTCATTTTGGTTGAAATAGTTTACATGTGATTTACCACTCATTTACACAAACTGCTGTTTTGCCAAAAATCTGCTGGTTTTGTGTCTTACCCTGAAAAACGTTGAATCAAAAACAACGTTTTAAGATGGAGAAAATAGATGATTTAGAATTGTCAGAGTTACAGGAACTCGTATTGAGGAACTAAACGGTTTTACCTCGAAAATCTTTGGAAGAAAAATGCATGATAGTGAAGGCACATTTGTCGAATCATGTACCAATTACGCAATTATCTAAAGAATTTGGCATTCCTAGGGTAACAATTTGGAGATGGAT
>JAEEGL015706226.1_pt1 | contig 30595 bp, 22 predicted proteins | sample 9134231 | NCBI WGS metagenome assembly JAEEGL01 (sample SAMN16246548, study PRJNA631951) | gut metagenome | biome: gut microbiome; feature: rumen; material: fiber-attached | host: Bos | place: Iran: Karaj | collected 2018-10 | reverse complement strand
TTCGAGGCAAGCGCCGCGAGGTCCGTGATCTCCGTTCCGCCCGCCTTCCAGACGCCGTTCTTCTTTCCTGCGACCGTCGGCACCGCCGGGAGTTCCGTGAACGTATCAAGCGCGCCGCTCCGGTAGACCTGATTGCTTAACGTATAGAAGGTGACGAGCGCCGAATCCGTGGATCCGATCATCGCCGTTAAATCCGTGTCGCCCGCCAGCGCGAAGGTGTATGCCGCGTCTCTCGATACAAGTTTGCCCATCGCGTTCGTGAAGCCCTTGAAGTCTCCGGAACCCGTGTAGGTCACGGTGACTTCGGTTCCCGCCTTGTAAAGCCTTCCGACCTGCTCGCCCGTGATCGTGTAATCGGAGGTGCCGGATACGCTCACCCGGAACCCTTCCGCCGCTCCGACTTCATAGACTGCCGCGATCTCCCGGTCTTCCGTACAGGTCGAGGTATAGGTGTTCTCCACACCGAGTTCGGTGCTTCCCTCATACCAGCCGACCAGGCGGTAACCGGAGACTGCCGGCGCAGTCAGTGTGAAGGGCTTTCCTTCCATGACTCTTCCGCCGCCAGAGATCGCAGCGACCGTTCCGAGATAGCCCGTCGCCGCGCGGCTCGTCGTCTCGATGAGGTGACCCTTGCCGACTTCGTACTGATAATTCAGGCCGTTGTAGAGTTCGTTGGTCTCAAAGACGTAATACCCTTCCGCAGTGTAATCCTCGGTCGGGTCCACTGTGTAATGGCCGCCCTTCAGGATGATGAGGCCCGGCTTGCTGCCGGTTCTCGCGGGCTTGCCCTTGATGTAGCCGCCGTTCACTGTCATCGTGTTCGTGCCGGTCGTGCCGCTGATCGTCGGGGCGGTATTCACCTGGCCGCCGTTGATGACGAGGTTTCCGTTGTAGACCGAGAAGCCGTAAACCGTTCCGCTGGTCAACGTGGTGACGCTGCTTCCGGCCACACACTGGATCGTGTTGTTGATCGTCGCGCCGTCGATGTTGATCCTGGTGGAAGACTTGCCTGCTGCGATCGCAAGCCGGGCGCCGTTGTTTCTCGAGTTCGCACCCTGGATCGTGCCGCCGTTAAAGTTCGCAGAGCCGTTTACCTGAACGTTGTAGCCGTTCGAGGTGTTGCAGGCGCCGTTTAGGATCGAACCGCCGTCCATCGTGAAGGTCCTTCCTTCTCCGACGAAAACGTTTCCGCCGGCGGTATCCGCGTAACCGCCCTGGATCGTGCCGCCGTGCATCGTCACGGAACCGCCGCCGATGTAGAGGTTTCCGCCGTTCTTCGTGCTGTTACCGTTTTCAATGGTGCCGCCGTTCATGATGAAGCTGCCGCCGTACACGTAAACGTTCGCGCCGTCGACGGTCAGTTCGTTGCCGGCGCCGGGGTTCCCGGAGATCGTGCCGCCGTACATCGTGAACGTGCCGTTCTCAACGAAGACGTTTCCGCCGCCCTTTGAGGCATTACCGCCGGAGATCGTGCCGCCGTACATCTTGAAAGAAGCGGCAGGGGTGCCGGCGCCGAGCGCGACCGTGCCGCCGTAACCGTTATAGGTGGCGGACGCATTGCCTGCAGCGATCGTTCTGCCGACCAGATTGCCGCGGTACAGGGTGAACGAACAGTATTTCCCAACGTAGATCACGCCGCCGTTGAAGGAGTTCGGCGAGCCCTGACCACCCATCATCGTACCGGGTGTCTCGTTGCAGTCGGTGAGCACGATGGACTCGTTCCGATCTTTCGCGGCGCCCGAATTCAGGGCGAACGGTGCCAGGGAACCGGTCTGCCGGATCGTATGTCCGTTCAGGCAGAGGTGGAGATGTTTATTGGTTCCGAGCAGGATCCGCGTCGGCATGTCGATGTCGCTTGTCAGGAACAGATAGTATTCCTCGACCGAGTCCGCCGCCACGTTAAGATCCATTCCGTAAAGTTCTTCCGGCGTTCCGATCGGGTGCCATTCCTTCGTGACGTGCGTCGTATGGTCGCCGACGTCCTCGCCGAGACCGCAGTCGCAGTGGAGATGACGCGGCGCGTCCGGATCCAGCGATCCTTCCGCGAGCATTCTGCCGATCGTCACGATGTCGTCGTAGCCGTAATGCCAGGTGTCGCCGTTTCCGACCGCCACGGATTCGCCGTTCACGAGCTTCGCAAGCGCAATATGCGAGGACGGGATCGTGATGTAATTGTCAATGACGTTCGCGAGTCTCCGCTCCATCGAGATGAACTTCAGATTGTTCGTCACGTTCGACTGAACCGCGCCGCTGAAGGTGCTCGCGATCTCATTGACGACGATCGGAAGATCCGCGTCTGAAGCGCGGCCGGTCATCGTCGCAAGATGTGTCCGGAATTCATCCATCAAAAGCGGGAAGAGAGGCTCATATTGATCCGGGATCAATCGATCCGATTCGCCCTGCAGCCAGACCATGCTGATGAAGTTGATGTTCTCCGGGAGGTATCCCTTCGACAGAAGATCCTGATAGAACTCCGTGATCGTGGACTTCCAGCCGCGCGTCAGGTAGTTCGTGATGCGGTTTTCGCCCATTGCGATGGAGGCTTCCGTCTCCATGCAGGAAGGATACCATGAGCCGAATTTCGAAGTGTTCGAGACGTTGTTCACCCATGTTCCGTCGTCGTTCTGATGAGCCACCACGGAAGTGCCGCCCGCCGCATACTTGAAGATGATCGCCTGACGTTCCGAACTCTCGTATAACGGGTTCAGGACCTGCGCCATGCCGAGTTCCGGTCCGATGTGAGACGCGTCAAAGCCCTGGCCTTCCGCCACCGGACGGTAGTCCGTGATCGTACAGCCGCTCAAGGTCTGGTCGACGTTGATTCGTTTCGCCCAATAATGCACGTTTTTGTATGAATTGAAATCACGGTTCTCATAAGCCGTCGTCGAAAGCCCGGTCGAGCCGGAAGCGTTCGACTGACCGCTGATGATGTAAACGTCGAGTTTCATTGCCGCCGCTTCCGTAGGCGTCAGCGCGTTCAGATCTGTGTAATTATCGGCTCTGACCGTGTACTTATGTGTCGCCGCATCGTAAACGACCTCCGCGCCGAGAGACTCGTACTGGGAGTGGAAGGCGGAGGAATAGTCCTCTTCGCTTTCTGTGAATTCGGTGCCGATCGCGTACGGAACCACCAGATTCGCGCCGGAAGTCAAGGGACCCGCGATCACGAAATTCACCGGATCGGAAAGCGTCATGTCTTTGCCGTTGTTCCGGACGACCGGAGCGCCGGACACCTTCAATGTGCCGAGCGTCATGTGGATGCCTCCGTCGTTTCCGGTAATGGTGCCGCCATTTAAATTCACGACCGCGTCGGTGGTCTGGTAATAAGCCGAGATGCCGCCCGCGCCGCCGGAGTTATTCGTGCCGCCGGTGATCGTGCCGCCGTTGATCGTCAGCGTATTCGTGCCGATCATCGCGATGTTTCCGCCGGTGGCACCGTTTGCGACGCCATCGGAGATCGTTCCGCTGTTCAACGTGAACTTTGCGGTGCCGGACATCGAGACGTTGCCGCCGAAGCCGCCGGAAGAGCCGTTTTTCACGGAAGTGCCGCCGGTGATCGTGCCGCCCGTCATTTCCGCCGTGGCGCTTTGCGTCAGAGACAGATTGCCCGAAATGACCGCCGTTCCACCACTCACCGTCACATTCTCCAGCACCAGCCATGAAGAGTTCTTAACGGCAATGTTGCCGCCGTATGAGTTCGAACCGGTCGTCGGAAGTGTTCCGCCGGAAACCGTCGCGTTCCGGATCGTTAGACCGGAGGTGTTCACCAGATCAATGTTTCCCCCGTTGGCTGAAGAAGTATTCCCCGGAGCCGTGCCGTCCTTGATGACGCCGCCGGAAATGACCGGCTTCGTGCTGCCGTTGATGTAAAGGTTTCCGCCGTTATAGGAGATGCCGTGATTCAACGTTCCGCCGCTCATTCTGAAGTCGGCATTGGTTTTCACGGAAACATTACCGCCGCCGGTTCCGGAATACGTCACGTAGCCGTCCTTCAGTTCGCCTCCGGCCAATTCGAAGTAAGCATTATCGAGAAGAAGAACGTTTCCTCCGCCGTAGTTGGGTTCCGTCCGGCCGCCGCTCACCGTGCCGCCGTACATATAGAACTTGCATCCGGCGCCGACGATGATGTTGCCGCCGCCGTTCGTTCCGCCGCTCGGGATCTTACCGTCCTTCACGGTGCCGCCGTACATGTAGAATCTGGCATCGCTTCCTCCGTTATACGGATCGACCGCGATGTTGCCGCCGCCTGTCTTCGCACGGCCGCCGGAGATCGTTCCGCCGAACAACGTAAACGTGAGTTCTCTCGTGATCAGAATGGTTCCGCCCTGATAAGTGATGGTCTCAGTCTCAGGATGCGCCTTGATCTCGCCGGTTCCGGACGCAGAGCAATCACACACAGTCATATGCGCGTTGAATCCGCCGGCGCCCGAAGGACCGCAGAGTTCAAAGGCGCGAAGATTCTTTCCGGCCGTGACGGTATGACCGTTCAGGCAGAGATGCAGGGTCTGGTTCTTCCCCGGAACGAACGCTGCCGTCTCTTCAATGTCCGCGGTGAGATACAGATATGTATGCGTCGTTTCATCGAACGACTGCATTCTCGCCCTGAATTCCGCTTCCGTCGCGATGGGTTCCCAGGTCACCGCCGCGCAGGTGTGCCCGTTTGCCGCAGTCGCCGCCGCAGAATTGCCACCGCAGATACAGTGATTCTGATGATCTTCCGCGACTGCCTTTCCGCTGAATCCCGCGACCATGGCAATGAGGATGCCGAATGCCGCCAGAATTCCTGCCAGTGCCCATACTTTCTTCATGATCTTCCCTCCGAAAAAAAATACAAATCCGATGAGAGTATAAACATCCATTTTCACAAATGACATTTTAGCATATTTCTACTTAAAAATAAACGATTTTTTTGTCATCGCTTTAAACGATTTCGGAACAGTGCCTTTTCAGCGTTCTTTCCTGCGGACAGGCATAAAAAGACCCCCTCTCCGGAATCACCGGAGAAGGGGCTTGTCGTTTCAGTCTGTTTCCGATCGTCAAATCTTGTTGTCGGAACCCAGAACGTCCTTGATTTTGTGCATGACGATGTCCTTGATGTTCTGACGTCCGTCGGTCAGATACTGTCTCGGATCGAAATGCTCCGGATGCTCGTCGAAGTGCTTCCGGACGCCCGCGGTCAGGCCGAGACGCAGGTCGGAGTCGATGTTGATCTTGCAGACCGGACCTCTCGCCGCCTGGCGGAGCTGGTCTTCCGGAACGCCGACCGCATCCTTCAATGCGCCGCCGTGCTCATTGATGATCTTCACGTATTCCTGCGGAACGCTCGACGCGCCGTGGAGAACGATCGGGAATCCCGGCAGTCTTCTCGCCACTTCTTCGAGGATGTCGAAGCGAAGCGGCGGCGGGCAAAGGATGCCCTGCTCGTTTCTCGTGCATTGTTCGGGTTTGAACTTGAACGCGCCGTGGCTCGTGCCGATCGCGATCGCCAGGGAATCGACGCCGGTCCGCTTCACGAATTCCTCGACCTGATCGGGATCCGTGTAGCTCGCCATGCCGTGTGCGACCTTCACGTCGTCTTCGATGCCGGCGAGCGTGCCGAGTTCGGCCTCGACGACGACACCGTGCTCATGCGCGTATTCGGCGACTCTCTTCGACTCGGCGATGTTCTCTTCGAACGGATGACCTGAGTAGTCGATCATGACGGAGGTGAATCCATTGTCCACGCAGTCCTTGCAGACCGCGAAATCCGCGCCGTGGTCCAGATGCAGAACGATCGGGAGTTCCGGATGAACGGCCAAAGCGCCTTCCAGCAATTTAACCAAATAAACGGAGTTCGCATACTTTCTCGCGCCGGCGGAAGCCTGAAGGATCAGCGGGCTCTTCAGTTCCGCAGCGGCATCGGTGATGCCCTGCACGATCTCCATGTTGTTGATGTTGAACGCACCGATGGCATAGCCGCCGTCATACGCCTTTTTGAACATCTCTGTACTGGTTACTAATGGCATAGTAGTGTACCACCTTTCTGAATGATTTTTGTATGTCCTTCCGCCCGAAGACGGTTTATGACCGAAACTTTAGAAGAGTTCCTTCACGGTCTTCACGACGTTCTCAACGGTGAAGCCGAAATGCGGGAACAGTTTGCTGTACGGAGCGGAAGCGCCGAAGCCCTTCATGCAGACGGTCTTTCCGTCCAGGCCGACGTACTTCTCCCAGCCGAATCCGGACAGCGCCTCGACGGCCACTCTCTTCCGGACGGCCTTCGGCAGCACGGATTCCTTGTACGCTTCGTCCTGCTCCTCGAAGAGGTCCATGCACGGCATGGAAACGACGCGGGCGTCAATGCCGTCTTTCAGCAGCTCTTCTCTCGCCTGCAGTGCCAACGACACTTCGGAACCGGTGGCAATGAGGATCGCATCCGGAGTCGCCTTCGCGGCATCCTTCAAAACGTACGCGCCCTTCAATGCGCCGCGTCCCGTCGTGATCTGCGGCAGGTTCTGTCTCGTGAGCGCCAGCGCCGTCGGAGTCGATTCGCTCGTCAGTGCCGCGTACCACGCAAGGTTCGTTTCATTGGCATCCGCCGGACGGAACAGGTGGAAGTTCGGCAGTGCGCGGAACATCGCGGCCTGCTCGATCGGCTCGTGCGTCGGTCCGTCTTCGCCGACACCGATGGAGTCGTGCGTGAAGACGTAGGTGAGCGGCATGCCCATCAGCGCGGACAGTCTTGCCATCGGCTTCGTGTAATCCGAGAAGACGAAGAAGGTCGCGACGTACGCGGAAAGGCCGCCGTGCAGCATCATGCCGTTTCCGATCGCAGTCATCGCGAGTTCACGGATGCCGAAGTGGATGTTCCGGCCGAGGTAATCTTCCGCGGAGAAATCTCCCGCTTCCTTCATGTTCGTCTTGTTCGACGGAGCGAGGTCCGCGGAACCGCCGAAGAGGTTCGGAACAAGGTCTTTTAGGCGGTTGATCGCAGCGCCGGAAGACGCTCTCGTCGCCTCGTCCTTCTCGGGCACTGCCCAGAACGAATCGACGTCAATGAGTCCGGCCAGCTTCGAGCGGTCGAAATAGGTCTCCCACTTCTTCGCCATTTCCGGATACGTTTCGCAATATGCCTTGAAGAGCGCGTTCCACTCTTCTTCGGCCTTCCCGAGATCCGCAATGATCCCGGCATAATTCTGATACACTTCTTCCGGTACGAAGAACGGCTCGGTCGACGGCCATTCGAAGTTCTTCTTCATCTCGAGAATGTTCTCTTCGCCGAGCGGCTCGCCGTGCGCGCTCGCCTTGCCCTGTTTCGCCGGGCAGCCGTAACCGATCTCGGTGTGCACGGTAATGAACGACGGGCGGGACAGGTCCGCCTTCGCGGCGTCGATCGCCGCCTTGATCTCGGCAAGGTCATTGCCGTCCTTCACTTCCAGCGTCTGGAAGCCGAACGCTTCCATGCGCTTCGCGACGTCCTCGCGGAATGCGATGTCCGTATTGCCTTCGATCGTGATCCGGTTCGAATCGTAGAGCACGATCAGTTTGCCAAGTTTCAAGGTGCCTGCAAGGGAGAACGCCTCGGAGGAAATGCCTTCCATGAGGCAGCCGTCGCCGCAGAGGGTGAAGGTGTAATGATCGACGACCGGGAAGCCTTCTTTGTTAAAGGTGGCCGCGAGGTGCGCTTCCGCCATCGCCATGCCGACCGCCATCGAAACGCCCGCGCCGAGCGGACCGGTCGTCGCTTCCACGCCGACGGTGTGACGGTATTCCGGATGACCCGGCGTCACGGAACCGAACTGACGGAACTCCTTGAGATCGTCCACGGTGATGCCGTAGCCGAAGAGATGCAAAAGCGCATACTCCAGCGCGGAGCCGTGGCCCGCAGATAAAATAAACCGGTCACGGTTCGGCCACTTGGGATTTTTCGGATTGTGCTTCATCTCATGAGCCCAGAGCTCATAAGCGATGGCCGCCGAACCCAACGGCATTCCCGGGTGACCGGATTTCGCCTTCTCGATCGCATCCGCAGCGAGTACGCGGATGGCATTCACGGATTTCGTTTCAATGTTGTTCATGCAAACACCTCTTTCTTTCGACTCCGGGAGCGCTTTCCGGCACTCCTGCACGTCTTATTTTCTCCCCTTTTTCCAGGGTAATTCCGCACCTTTCAGTATATCAAACCGTCTCTGTTTTTTCAACTTTATTTTTCCCGGAAATTGCCTTGCGGGCGTTTATCGGCATCAGGGCTCTTCCCACTCCGTGGGCCCCTATAGCATCAGGGCTCTTCCCACTCCGTGGGCCCCTCCTCATGCCCAATCATGCCCAATCATGCCCTACTTAGGAGTGATCTTCTGGAACTTGCTTCCGGTATTCACGAGCAGGCTGTTTCCCTTCATGAACGCGACGGTCTGCGGCTCGTAGATGAGTTCGCCGACGTACCGTTCCACACCGGAAACGTTGTACAGCCGGAGTTCTTCCTTGTCTTTGAAGAGCACGAACCGTTCGTCGGCAATGATGAGTTCGTACGAGGACGGACAGAGGAATTCGCTTTCCACCTTTCCGTTTCCGTCGTAGACCCGGCAGACCGTCCGGCCGTCGGACTCTGAAATGAGCAACACGTGCTTCTCCGTGAACAGGACCGAGCGCGTTTTTTCCTTCAGTTCCACCGTCGTCCGCTCCACGGAGGCCTTCTGGATGTCGAGGAACACGAGTTCATTGTCGCCGACGGCCACCGCGTGCCGGTCGTCGAAAAACCGGCAGTCCACGAGATAGGTGTCCGAATTGTAGAAATCTTCGTAGGAAGCCGTGACGTAGGACTTGTCCTGCTTTCCGTTCTTGAAGTCGTAGACCGCGAGGCGGCTCTCGCCGATGCCGTTCTGCACGCAGTAATACACCGTGAGCAGTTTCTGCCCGTCCGGCGAAACCGTGAGACTGACCGGGTATCCACTCACGTCCAGCACGGTCTTGACTTCCACGGAGATCTTCGTTCCGAACCGGTCAAAGTAGGAAACATAGGAAGAATCGCTTGATTCCGTCGACACGGCGACGACGCCGGCAGCGGAAATGTCGATGCAGCGGATTTTCCGGGATACGCGAACCGAGGATAGCAGTCCCGACTGATCGCAGATGTAGAGCTGGTAGCCGCCGCGGTCCGCCAGGGCGAAATAGGCGCCCTCCGAGGCGAAGAGCGGATGCTCCAGATTCACAAGCGAGGACCAGACGATGTCCAGATCCTCGACGTAGAGGACGGTGTCATTGCCGAGCACGACGTTTCCGTTCGCGAAACGGTACAGTTTCGAAGTACCGACCGCGCCGAGCGACAATTCCCCGTCCACCGAGTAGGTCGTAAAGTGATAATTATTGAGATACAGGAGTGCGGCCGAGACCATGACCGAAAGGATCGCAAGTACGACGAGGAACGAACGAAGGCGGTCGCGCTTCCGCTCTCTTTCCCGCATGCGCTGGGCACTGCCGTTCCGGATCGCTTCGGTCTTCCTGGTCTCCTCGCGAATGAGATTCAGCCGCTCCGTCCGGCTCTTCGGGACTTCCGGTTCTTCCTCTTCCGGCTCTTCCGGCTCGTCCTCCGACTTCACGCGAAGCTTGTCGTACAGCTTCCGGCGGTCGTTTTCCTCCTGCCAGTCGACGTCGTCATCGTCCCCCGGACGCGATTCCTCGTTCCAGACGAGATCCTCGTTCTCCTCTTCAGGAACGTCCTCCGGATCGCGGTATTTGTTTTTCAGGAACTCCTCCCGGTCTCTCAAGACTCACTCCTTCAGTCCGCTCCGCGGTTTTTCGCGGAACTGACGATCTCCTGCAGTTCGCGGATCGTGATCTCGCGCGTCGGCGAAAAATCATAGGATGCCATATACTCGTAGATCCCCGAAAGCAATGCCACCGCTTCCGGATGATCCAGTTTTCCCTTCAGTCCGAGGGACGACACGAGCACCGCCCCCGAAAAGACGCGCGCTTCAAAGAGCTGCGCGGTGAATTCCTCGTTTTCCCCGTCCGGCAGCGTCTTCACGATCGGCTTGACGCGGTCCGGAAGAAGGAACCCGGGCCGGTCGGAAAGATTCTCCCACCGTTCGTCGGTATACTCTTCCGTCGAAAACCGGCTGAACACCGGATGATGCTTCTCGATTGCCTGGCTCACCGGCCGCTCGCCGGACGGAAGATCCGGAGTCAGGAAGACATTGCCGCCGTTTCTCAAGTGCTCCATCGCGCGAAGATCCAATACCGGCGTCTCGTAGACGTTCTCCGGACAGATCGGAACAGAATCCGCGTAGACGAACAGCGGGACGTTCTCCTCTTCACCGGCGAACCTAAGCCGGACGTTGAGTTTGGCTTCAACACGGTTTTCCGACGCAAACTCCGAAAACCGGATCGCCGGCAAGGTCACGCTTTTCGTCTCTCCGGGGAGGACCGTCAGGTCCGCAACCGCGCCCGAAACCGTCTTTTCTCCGTCGGAAACGGCATAATTCAGCGTGCCGTTTAACGCGGTTTTTCCCTGATTCACGATGAAAACGGGGAACTCCCGTTCGTCATGGAACGAATGGCAATGCGTCTTCACCCGGAGGATCAGGCCGGTCCCGCCGAAAAACTGACGGAAGCGCTCCGGTCTGCTGAACGGATATTGCTTCGGTACGAGGTGCGAAGTCAGCATGCCCGACGGTTTCCCCCGCTTTCCCGGGACGTCCTGCAGTCCCTCGAGAAGGATGCCGGACACCGACGGCTCGCACTTTGCCTGCTCCACCGCCGCCTTGCAGCGTGAAAGCGCCGCCTCGCCGCTGTATTCCACGTATTTCTCCCAGAGTGCCAGATGCCCGCGGCTCCGCACTTTCTCGCGGTATTCGATCAGTTTCACCGGTTCGAGCGGCCCGGAAAAGAGGTCGATCTCCCTGAAATCCGGAAGCATCGTAAACGGACCGATCCCGTCGTACACAAGCGGGCGCTCCGGCTCGTAAAGGATCGGAACGTAATTACGGATCACGAAATCAGCAGCCTTCGACCCGGCACCGGGCGCAGCCGCCGTCAGAAGGTCCGGGCAAGTCTTTCGCACGGTTTCCTTCAGTTCCTGCAGGAACGCTTCTTCCCCGTCCGAAAACGGGAGTCCGATCGCTGCGAAAGAAGGATGATTTCCGAACGCGTCCAGAATCTCCTCCAATTCGTTCCGGTAATAAGCTTTTGCCTCTTCCGTCAAAGGTTCCGTCCGGATACCGTCGTGCGACAGTTCCGGCATCAGGAACATCCCGCATTCGTCCGCGGCAAAAAACGCCGCCTCGGGCGGGCAATGCGAAGAAAACCGGACGAAGTTCACACCGTAGGCCGCATATTGCCGGAAAATCGAAGTCCAGGCATCCTTTCTCATCGGCGGATACGCCGTTTCCGGATGCAGAGATTCCGAAGTCTCCCCACGGAGGAAAAACGGCCGGCCGTTCAGCAGAAAGCCCGTCTTTTCCGCGGTGAAGGTCCTGACGCCGAACGGCGTCCGGAAAACGCTCTCCTCAAAGGCTGCCTTCAGTTCGTACAGTTCTCCCTCGCCTTCGTCAAAAAACCTCACGCCTTCGGCAAGCGGGATCTCTCCGGACCGTACCTCGATCCGGCCTGCCGCGCCTTCGACAAAAACGCTGACCGGAGCCTCGAAAGCCCGGGAAGAAAAGACCACCTCTCCCGAAAAACGGTACGGCGCATTGATGACCGCCGTGACTTCCGCCGAAGTAAGCGAGGGACGGATCCGCACGTTCTCGAGAAACACCGGTTCCTCTTCCCGGATCCGGATCGTCCCGAGCAGCCCGTTCCAGTTCGTCGCCGTGGCGGACGAAGCCATATTGGACTGCAGAAGCTCTGCTTCCGGCCGGTCCGGGTACTCATTGTCCGGCACGAACGTCAGCATGTGCGCGCCGGAGATCCGCCCGGTCACTTCAAACGATCGGGGCGCCGGAAGCGTGCCCGCACTTTCGGGAAGCACTTCTTCCTCATCCACGAACAGTTTGAGCCCGCGGGTGCGTTCCACGTCAATGAAATACCGCTTCTCCGGGGCTTCCTCGAAACTCAGATGCCTCGAGATCCGGACCGGACCGCGCTGGTCGTATTTCCGGGAATAAGGATACCGCCCGTTTTCAATTGTGCCGTCTTCCGCTTCCGTTCCCGGGGTGCCGATGTTGTTCTCATCGAGGGAGCCCGGAAGGCGCATTGAATGCACCGTTCCGTCTCCGGTCACCGCCTGATAGATGCCGGACAGGGGGAATACGTTTTCCGCCGAATGGTTCAATTCCCGAACGTCTCCTTCAGAATCACTTCACCGTCACGTCGGAACCGAAATACTGCTCGGAAAGGCGCTTCAGCGTGCCGTCTGCACGAAGTTCCGCCAATGCCTTGTTCACGGCCTCCCGAAGCGACGCCGTGTCTTCGCCCTTCTTGAACGGAATGGCCACGGCGGAGACCTCATCGTAGGTCGCTGCGATCTTTAATTCCGCATCCGGGAAAAGACTCATGTAATATGCATAAGAATCCAGAGAATTCAGCGTTGCGTCGACTCTGCCCGCAAGCACCATGTTGATGGTCTCCTCAAGCGAATCCACGCCCATGACTTCCGCGCCGTACTGCTCCGCGAGATTCATATAGGTGCTGTCAATGGAATTGCAGGTCTTCTTGCCTGCGAGATCCTCGAAGGAGTTGATCGCGTCGCTGTCCGCCTTCACGATGATCACGGTCTTCGCATAGGCGTACGGCTCCGAGAAATCATAGGTTTTCTGTCGCGTCTCCGTGATCTCCACACCGTTTAGCAGGAGGTCGTAACGGCCGCCGTCCAGTCCCGCAAACAGACCGTCCCACTCGCCTTCGTAAAACTCGGCTTCGACGCCCAGTTTCTTCGCGATCTCACGCGCCACGTCCGCATCGTAACCGACCAGTTTGTCGCTTTCGTCGTGGTACGTCCAGGGCGCCCACGTGCCCTCCTGAGCGATCCGGACCTTTCCTGCGTCCTTGATTCTCTGAAGCGCGTCCTTCTCTTCGTTGTTCTTGCCTTGGCAGCCGGCTGCGGTCAAAACCGCAAGCGCTGCGACCATGATCGCGAGAATGCCTTTTACTACTTTCATTTTCTGTCCTTCCTTCCCATTCATTGCGACCCTGCTTCAGCACGGTCTTTCCTTATGCTTCCTGCTCTTCCGAGTTCCGTTCTCTTTCCATGGCGCCGGCAATGAACGCCCGCGCCCGTTCTGTCGAAGGCTGCCGGAAAAACGCTTCCGGTTCGCCTTCCTCCACGATCTTTCCCCCGTCCATGAACACGATCCGGTTTGCGACGTTTCGCGCAAACGACATCTCGTGTGTTACGACGATCATGGTCATTCTGTTTTCCGCAAGCGACCGCATGACGTTCAGCACTTCTCCGGTGAGTTCCGGATCCAGCGCGCTCGTCGGCTCGTCGAAATAGATGAGTTCCGGCTCCGTGACCATGGCCCGTGCGATCGCGACTCTCTGCTGCTGGCCGCCGGACAGCTGATGCGGATAGTGCCCCGCCCGGTCGGAAAGCCCGACGGTCTCGAGCGCGGTCATTGCCCGCGCAAGAGCCGTTTTCTTCGGCACCTTTCTCGCATAAACGAGACCGGCCGTGACGTTGTCCAGCGCCGTCTTGTTTTCAAACAAATGGAATCCCTGAAACACGAACCCCGTCTTCATCCGGAGTTCGCGGATCTCCTTCTTTTTCATCGCGGACAGATCGTAGGTCCTGCCGTCGAATTCGAGCAGCCCGGAATCCGCCTTCTCCAGAAAATTCAGGCAGCGGAGAAACGTCGTCTTGCCGCTTCCCGATGCGCCGATGACGGCGACCACGTCGCCCTTCTCGATCGAAAAATCAATGCCGTCCAGAACGGTCAGCCCGTCGAACGTTTTCTTCAGTCCCGAAACCCGGATCATGGCATTCCTCCTTCCGGCGGTAACTCCACCGCCTTCGGTTTTCTCCGGGAAACGTCCAGTTTCTTTTCCACAAAGCGCTGCAGGAACGTCAACACCGTGCAGAACAAAAGATAAATGAGCGCCAGCTCCAGATAAAACGCAAGTGCGTGATAATGCTGCGAAATGATCCGCTGTGTCCGGAAGAACATTTCCGACACGGCAATGTTCGCAGTGAGCGACATGTCCTTCACCATGCCGATCAGCGAGTTCGAAAGGGCCGGGAAGGCAGTCTTGAACGCCTGAGGCAGCACCACGTGGAACATGATCTGCATATAGGACATTCCCGTGCAGTATCCCGCCTCGATCTGTCCCTTCGGTACCGACTCCATCGCGCCCCGGATCGTCTCGGCGCAGTAGGCGCCCTCGTTCAAGCTGAACACGAGGATCGCCGACGGGATCGGATCAATGATGATGCCGACGGACGGGAGGCCGAAAAAGACCACGTACAGCTGGATCAGGAGCGGTGTGCCCCGCATGATCCAGATATAGCCCCGGACGATCTGCTTCAGCACCTTGATGTTCGCGAACTGGATCATCGCGCAGGCGACGGCAATGATGAGCGCAAAGAGGAACGACACCGCCGTAAGCGGCAGCGTCAGCGTCAGACCCGGCAGAATGATCTTCGGGAAAGAATCCAGCACCAATTGAAAAACGTCATTGCCCATCTTTGCCAAACAGATGCTTCATTTTCCGTTTCACAGCCCTGAAGCCGAATCCGAGAAAACGAAGAAACGAGGAATCGGACAGGGTCGCCACGTACTTTAAGTATTCCGGATCCGTGACCGGGATCTCCCGGCCGTTCCGGATGAACGAAGTCAGCACGCCGATCACGGCGCTCTCGGGGATGCGTTCCTTCCGGAACTGATGGTCGCCCATCATCACGTACCCCTCTTTTCCGACGCGGACCACACGGTGCAGCACGTAGTCCGGCTTTCCCTCCCGGGTATAGAGGACCACGTCGCCCTTTTCCGCGCGGGACAGGCCCTTCGCCCGGATCACGACCACGTCCCGGTTCTCATGCAGCATCGGCTCCATCGAGGATCCCTTGGTCTTGTAGACCAGGATGCCGTCTTTTTTCAAGATCTCCGCGATCGTCATTGCCCTTCCCGCCTCAACATTTCCGAAGCGGCTTCGACCGCTGCCTGATCGGGCGTACATGCCAGCCGATAGCAGGGCACCTTCGTCACGACGCGTTCCAGAAGCGCGAGCACCTTCTCCATCCCTTCCTTCGTGGGCGGGAGAAAGACCTGCTTCATCAGTTCCATGTAGCCGTCGACGGGCGAGAGCCCGGTCAGCCGGTTCTCTTTGTCCCGGTTGAGGAAGGCAATGCCCCGAAGCGGCACGGTCACGTTCTCTCCGCGGCGGTGCTTGCCCATCCACGGGGAACCCGCGATGAACACTTCCTCATCGCGGAACACGAGGAACGGCTTGTCGTCGTTCACGAAAACGAGCCGCTCTCCGTAATACAGCTTCCAAAGCGCCGCATGCGTGCTTTTTCCGGTCCCGGAGGGCGCCGTGAACGCATACCCTTCCCCGTCCAGCGCCACGGCGCTCGCGTGAAAGAGGAGCACGTCCTTTTCGATCAGTGCTTCCGAAAGCAACCGGTGCAGACGAAGCCATGGTTCCTCCGTAACGGACGGAACATACTTCACCCGAAGATCCGGCACGGGTTCCGCATCGAGTGCGGAAGGATCGACGGAAAACTTCCGGAACGCCCGTAAGCCGTCGTCCCAGCCGTCGATCTCCACCAAAAGATCCGCTATTCTCAAGTACAGCGGCGCTTCGTTCATTCCTCGAAAACGCCCGCTTCCTTCATCTTTTCCACGAAACCCTGCACGTCGAGAAGCGCCTGTTCCTCTGAAAGCCCTTCATAAGCTTCCGTCATTGCCTTCGCGGTCTCTTCGATGGTCTTTCCTTCGGCGATGGCATTCCAGATGAACTTTCCGGTGGCATTCAGGCGAATGAATCCGTGAAGGTCCTTGCCGGCCTCTTCGGTCGGGACCACCATCGTCTTGTCCAGCACGTCGCGCATGATAAATCCGTCTTTGATTTTCATCAGATACTCCGTTTCCTGCTCCGCTTGGTGCGAAACAAATCAAAAGGGCATAGTATCCCTATAATAAATCTATGGTATCATATCACAAAAGCACCGAAGATTCAAGTACGTCATAAAAACGGAACGCCTGCCCGGACAGGAAGATCCGGGCAGGCAAAAAGCAAAAAAAGGACTGCGGCAACGAGGTTCATTGCCGCAGCCCTTTTTATGAAACGGGAAGTTTAGAAGATGCCCTGCGCAAGCATTGCATCCGCAACCTTCTGGAATCCGGCAATGTTCGCACCGGCGACCAGGTCGTAACCAAGGCCGTAGCGCTCCGCCGCTTCCACGGAAGCATTGTAGATGTTCTTCATGATCTTGTGCATCTGAGCGTCGACTTCCTCGGCGGTCCAGTACAGACGCTCCGCGTTCTGCGCCATCTCAAGTTCGGAGACGGAAACGCCGCAGGCGTTGACGGCCTTCGAAGGCGCCACGATGATGTGCTTCTGGCTCTTCAGGAACTCCAGCGCTTCATTGGTCGTCGGCATGTTCGCGACTTCGATGTAGTAACGGACTCCGCTCTCGGCGATCTTTTTCGCCCACTCAAGGTTCACGTCGTTCTGCGTCGCAGCCGGCATATAGATGTCGACGTCCTTCACGCCCCAGCACTTCGTGCCCGGAACGAAGGTCGCGCCGAACTTGTCCGCATACGGCTTGCAATGCATCGGATCCTTCGCGCGCATTTCAAGGATGTAGTTCAGCTTCTCTTCGGTGACGACGCCTTCCGGATCATAGATGTATCCGTCCGGACCCGCGAAGTAGGTGACAGCCGCGCCGAGTTCCGCAGCCTTCTTCATGATGCCCCAGCCGACGTTGCCGTAGCCGGAGATCGCGATCTTCTTGCCCTTGATGTCCTCACCGTCGTGCTTCAGGACTTCCTCGAGATAGTACACTGCGCCGTAGCCGGTCGCTTCCGGACGAAGGATCGAGCCGCCGGTCGTCAGCGCCTTGCCTGACAATGCGCCGAATTCCGCCGCGCCTTTGATCCGGCGGTACTGGCCGTAGAGGTAACCGACCTCACGTCCGCCGACGCCGATGTCGCCTGCCGGGCAGTCAATGTCCTGGCCGATGTGCCGCTGCAGTTCGGTCATGAAGGACTGGCAGAACCGCATGATCTCGCCGTCGGATTTGCCCTTCGGGTCGAAATCGGAGCCGCCCTTCGCGCCGCCGATCGGAAGGCAGGTCAGAGCATCCTTGAAGGTCTGCTCGAAGCCCAGGAATTTGATGATGGAAAGGTTGACAGAGGGGTCAAAACGAAGACCGCCCTTGTACGGCCCGAGCGATGCATTGTACTGCACGCGGTAGCCGCGGTTCACGTGATGCTTTAACTGGTCGTCCATCCAGGTCACCCGGAATTCCACGACTCTCTCCGGCTCCACCATGCGCTCCAGGATGCAGGCATCCTCATATTCCGGATGTGCATCGAGCAGCGGCTCAACGGACTTGAAGACTTCTTCGACGGTCTGAAGAAATTCAGGCTCGTTCGCATTTTTCGCCTTGGTTTCGGCAAGTACACGCTCAACGTATGCGTTCATTTCGTAAGATCCCTCCTCATTAGGTTCTCTTTGTTTTCCCGTTTTTTTAACGTTTTTCCGCCGGTCTTCCGACCGGCAGTTTCGTTATATCACATCCCGTTTTTTTCTGCAATAGCCCCCGATTTCGGCGTTTTGGCCGCAATTCGTCGAAAATGAATAATCCGCCGACCGCTCCGTCATAAACCGTGAAAACGGCCTTTTTTTGGCTCTGAAAATGAAATTCTCCGAAGGTCACGTTTCGTTTCCTTCGGAGAAAATTTTTTTATGATTCTTTCGCTTTCCGGACCGTTCCGGGCAGGGATCACTTGCCGCGGTTTTTCCGGCGGTTCCGCTTTCTCATTTCCCGGACGACGGCGACCGTTACTCCCGCCAATGCCACGACGGAGAGCCCGATGCCGACGAACAGCCACGGACTGACCTGCTTCGATTCATCGCCGTTCTTCGCGGGTTCGTCTTCGCCGGACGGTTCTTCTCCGGGCACGCCCTTCCCGTCGCCTTTTTCTTCTCCGGGCGCCTCTTCCGTCGTATCATCCGCGTCCTTCTCTCCGGACGCTTCTTCGGTCTCTTCCTCGCTGCCGCTCTCTTCCTCTTCCGTCGAGGCGTCTTCCGTCTCCGGCGAGCCCGTCGTCACGAATTCTTCAAGGCTCATGTCAAACGTTCCGATGTCCGCCGAACCGGTTTCGACCGGCCGCGCCGCGGACTCCGGCACGTGCGGCGTCTCCGTCGGGATCACGGGATCGTCCGTATCCGCACGGAAGATGACCTCAAACGGACCGACCGCATTTTCTTCGACCGTCGTCACATTGCCGGGAAGATAAAGCTTCGTGATCTTCGAATCCGTCAATGCACCGCTCGCAACGGTCGTCACCGGAAGCCCGCCGGCCTCCGCCAGTACCCGGACTTCACCGCCGGCGCCTTCATAACCGACGACGGTGGCCTCGATCCCGTCCAGCCGGTACTGTACGCCGCCGCTCACGACGACGTCGCCGTATTTCGTGTCGCTCTTCACTGTCAGCGCCGACACGTCGGGATCCTTTTCCATCCGGTGTGACGCAAACGCCCGGTAGTCTCCCGAAGGATAGACCACGATGCGCATGCCTGTCCGGAACGCATTCTCGCCGATCTTCATCATCGTGTCGGGCAGGTAGACCGCATTGACCTTCGCCGGATCCGCACCCTGAAACGCGCCGGAACGGATCTCGCTCACGGGGTCGCCGATGGCGTTCGGGATGACGATCGTCGAATAGGTGTTTCCGCCGTAATACTCGATGACCGTCAATGATCCGTCTTCCTGAATATACTTGAATGCAGGCACGTCGCTCTTGACTTCCTTTCCCGTTTCCGGGTCCGTCTCCGCCAAAACCATCAGCGAAGCGCCGAGGAACGTAACGCCGGTCACGGCTGCAATCAAAAGCGATCGAAGAATTCTCTTCACTGCTGCTCTCCTTTCTCGGGTTCCGGGCCGTTTTCTCCGGCCGCCGGAGTCCCGGTGCAATGATAGGTCGGCACCATTTTCTCGACCGCCGTCCGGATGTCCGCATTGTTCTTGTACGCCAGGATCATCAATTCCTTCAACTGACGGAAGAACTCGTCCTGATCGAAGGGGATCGGCTCGCCGATGTGGATCATCGCGTTCTCGGTCTGTTTCAAACCTTCTTCGGCCATCAGCCGTTCTTCATACAATTTCTCACCCGGACGCAGTCCGATGTATTTGATCTTGATGTCGCCGTCCGGCGTGTGTCCCGACAGGATGATCAGGTTTCGCGCCAGCGTGTCGATCTTCATCGGCTCGCCCATGTCGAGCACGAAGATCTCGCCGCCCTTTGCATAGGCGCCGGCTTCGAGCACGAGACTCACGGCCTCCGGGATCGTCATGAAATAGCGGATGATGTCGGGATGCGTCACCGTGACCGGGCCGCCTTCGGCGATCTGCTTCTTAAAGAGCGGGATCACGGATCCGTTGCTGTCCAGAACGTTTCCGAACCGCACGGCCACGAACTCCGTCCGCGCGCACTTCAAGTTCTCGCGGATCCGGTCCGTCAGCACGCCTTCGTCCGCCCAATGCGTGAACAGCTGCGGGATCTCCTCGGCCTTTCCTTCCTTCACCTTCTGGTTGAAGGCCTGGACCACCATCTCGCAGAGACGCTTCGACGCGCCCATGATGTTCGTCGGATTCACGGCCTTGTCCGTGCTGATGAGCACGAACCGCCGGCATCCGAACGCCATGGCCGCAAACGCGGTCTTATAGGTGCCGATCGTATTGTTCTTGATCGCCTCGCAGGGACTGTCTTCCATCAGTGGGACGTGCTTGTGCGCGGCCGCGTGGAACACGAGTTCGGGACGGTATTTCTCGAAAACGCTGAACATTTTGCGGGAATCCCGGACCGAACCGATGACGACGATGAGATCCAGCTTCGGATACCGTTTTTTCAGTTCCTGCTGGATGTCGTAGACATTGTTCTCGTACACGTCGAGCAGGATCAGCTTTTCCGGTTCCTGGGCCGCGATCTGTCTCGCAAGCTCGCTGCCGATCGATCCGCCGCCGCCCGTGATGAGGCAGCTCTTTCCGCGGACGAACCGGCTGATCTCCTCTAAGTCCACCTTCACCGGATCGCGGCCGAGCAGGTCCTCGACGGAAACTTCCCTCATGGCCGCAAGCGAAACTTCGCCGGTCATGAACTGATACATGCCCGGGAGGTTCCGGATCTCGCAGCCGGTGTCCTTGCAGATGTTCAGGATGTCCTTCAGATTTCCGGGCGTGGCGCTCGGGATCGCGACGTAGATCTTGCTGACCTCGAACTTTTTGCAGGCGTCGGGGATGTCCTGACGGCTGCCGACGATCGGAATGTTGTCAATGAAACGCCCGTGCTTGTTCGGATTGTCGTCAATGATGCAGACGACCTTCTCGTTCGTTTCCTTCGCGCCCTTGATGTCGCGGAGAATGATCTGCCCCGCTTCTCCGGCGCCGATCAGCATCACGCGTTTCATGCTCTCTTCCGTCACGCTCTTTCTCCCGCGGAGCAAAAGCACGAAGCGGTACAGGAACCGGATGCCGAGCGTTGAAATGAACTGCAGTACGGCGCCGACCACGTAATACGAGATCGGCATGCGCGATCCCATGAAATGCTGGAAAATCAGCATTCCTCCCAGGTGGACCGAGGCCGTCAGGGCCGTCGCCAGGATCATCCGGAGCAGTTCGGAGTATCCGGCAAACCGCCAGATGCTCTTATACAGCCGGAGCAGCCAGAAAACGACCACGACAAACGCCGCATATAAGGGAATGAAACAAAGGAGCGTCTTCAGGCTCGCGCCCGGGATCGAACTGAACTGGAAATCATACCGGATCCAGAGTCCGAGAAAATAGGACCCTGCCACGGCCAGGACGTCGTAGCCCACCAGCAGAATGGTCACCATCTGCCAATGCTGCAGTCCCCGTTTTTGATTGTTCTCCGGCTGCAAACTGCCGGATGTCTTCGTATCCATTACGCCTTCAGATCCATTCCGAAATCTTTTTCTTCTTCTGAGATCGACGGTTCTGACTCAGGACTCTTCGCATACTTTCCGTAATACGGACCGTAGCCGTAATGCGAGCCGTAGCGTTTTCCGTAATAATGTCCGTAGAATCCGCTGCCGCGTCCGCCGATGTCGTTCAGGGCCACGCCGAGCAGCCTCGTTCCGGAGGTGACGAGCTGTTCTTTCACGCGGCGCGCCAGCTGATAGGAAATGCTGGCATGTTTAATGACGAGCACGATGCCGTCCACCCGCGAAGAGACGATGACGCCGTCAATGACCGAGCCGACCGGCGGCGTATCGACGATCACGATGTCGAAGGTCTTTCTCGCCGCTTCCAGCATCGAATCAAACCGGCTGCTGCCCAGAAGTTCCGAAGGATTCGGCGGGACCTGACCGGCGAAGATCATGAAGAAGTTCGGTTCGTCCGTACCGACGAGCACGTCCATCAGTTTTTCCTTGCCCACGAGGAAACTCGTGAGGCCCGCCTGCACGGAACCGGAGGCAGAGACCTTCTGCATCACGGATTTACGAAGGTCCGCATCGATTAAGAGCGTCTTCTTTCCTTTCTCCGCAAATGCGAGAGCCAGGTGATACGCCATCGTCGATTTTCCTTCGTTCGGGAGACACGAGGTCACGGCAATGACCTTCAGATCGTCGCCCGAAAATTCAATATTCGTACGAAGCGTCTTGAATGCTTCTTCCGCTTCGAAATCAAGTTTTCTCTTTCTTAAAGTGATCTGCTGCATTCCGGGCCCCCTTTACCGTATCTTCGTCACCGCAGCCCGCTTCGCGGTCTGCTTCTTTGAATTGCCGTCTTCCTCAAACTGAGGGATCAGCGCGAGCGTCGGCAGTTCCAGATACTTTTCAATGTCGTCGGAACTCTTGATCGTATTATCGGCCATATACAGGATCACCAGCACGATCAGCGCAAGCAGCGCTCCGATGAGCGCTCCGACCGCCGTCGTTCTTAATACTCTCGGAGAGGAGGGGCTGCTCGGAAGGTCCGCAGGGTCCACCATATTCACCGCATCCGCATTGAGCACGGTCTTGATCTGCTCGGAAGACGCAACCCGTACGGCATCCGCCATCTTCTGCGCCAGTTCCGGATCCGGATCGGAAACGTCAATGCCCACGACACGGGTATTGTCCCAGCTGTTTACCTGGATCCGGTTGATCAGGGCGTCCGGAGAGATCTCAAGGCCAAGATCGCTGATGACCTTTTCCGCCACGCTCCGGCTCTTGATGATCCGCTCGTAGTCCTTCATGATCTGAAGGGAGAACATGGAGTCCTGATACGTCACGCTCTCGCCGGAACCCGTCCTTGACAGAACGATGATCGTCGTTTCCGAGGTGTACTGCGGCGTAACGAAAAACTTGCAATAACAGAACGTCAGTATGCCGACGACCGCCGCTGCCACCAGAATGATCCAGCCCTTATGGAATACCGCTTTCAAAAGATCGAGCCAATCGATCTCAGCGCGTTCTTCCGTCTTCTTCTTTTCCTGCATAATCTTAATTGCCTCCCGCTCTTGTTCAGAGCGCCTTTTTTGATTCCGCCCTGTTCTTATCCTCTGCCGTCCCTCATGCATCCATCAGGGACTTGGCATTCCAATACGTGATCTCTTCAATGTATTCCCGGTCGAACTTCTTCATGAGCCGCCCGACGGTCTTCTGCACTTCGACCTTCCGGTACCGGTCGTCGTGGGCGTCCGTTCCGAGATAATCCACGAGCCGGCGCTTTAACAGCCGTTCCGTGCGGCTCCGGACCGCAAGCCCGTGCGCGCCCGAGAGCGCAGAAACGTTGACCTGGATCTCCGCCCCCTGCAAACGAAGGTTTTCCACCTTATCCTCGGAGGAAATGACGTTCCGGTACCGCTCCACGTGCGCAATGACCGGCACGTAGCCGAGGCTCGCGATCCTCTTCACTGCATTCAGGATCTCCGCCTCGAGGATCTCCGTCGAAAACTCCGTGAGCAGCCGGTTCGTGTCGTTCAGCGTCGGAACTTCATTCCGTTTCAGCGCTTCGTCCGTCTCCTCCGTATAGTACAGTTCCGCCCCCGGAAACAGACTGACCGGAATCCCTTCTTCGCGGCAAAGCGAAGCCAGCTCCTCCGTCTTTTCGCGGATCAAATCCCGCGTCAGCGAGGAGCGTCCCGCGAAGAAATGCGGCGTGAGGATGATGCCTTCCACGTTTTCCCGGGCCGCCTGCTTCAGCATCGAAAGAGACGTCTCTTTGTTCCGGGAACCATCGTCCACGCCATACAGAATATGGCAATGCACATCCGCAAAACGAACCTCATTTTTCCCTGTTTTCTGAAAACCGGCGGCTGTCAAAAGGGCAGACCTCCCCTATATTAGGTCATACGAAGTCATTGTATAAGAAAAGCTACCTTTTGTCAACCAAAACAAGCAACTTGACGGCATTGCCGCGATTTAGTAAAATGGCGTTGAAAACAGTTTCGGGGAGGTCTCCATGAAATATCCTGCACCCTTGCCGCCGGGCGGCACCATCGGTTACGCGGCGCCGAGTTTCGGCGTCTCCATTGAGCCGTACCGCTCCGCTTTTCAGCATGCACTGAGCGTGTTTCGGAATCTCGGTTACAAAGAGGATCTCGGTCCGAACGTCTACAAGGGAGAAGGCATCGGAAAGTCCTCTTCTGCGGAAAGCTGCGGGAGGGAACTGACGGAAATGTACGTGAGTGAGAAAAACGACGTGCTCTTCTCCGTCGGCGGCGGCGAGACCATGTGCGAAGACCTGCCGTACGTCGATTTCGACGCGATACGAAACGCCCGTCCGAAATGGTACATGGGCTACTCCGACAATACGAATTTCACCTTTCTTTTGCCGACGCTCACGGACACGGCCGCGATCTACGGTCCCTGCGCTCCCTCGTTCGGCATGAAGCCCTGGCACCGTGCCGTGCAGGACGCGTTCGACCTCGTCACCGGGAAGATCAATTCCGTGGAAAGCTATGACGGCTGGGAAAAAGAGTCCTTAAAAAGCGAGCTTGCGCCGCTCGAGTCCTATCACATCACGGAGCCGAACCTGATGAAATTCGGGGAATGGGACGGCCGTGCGTTCGAGGGACGGCTCCTCGGAGGCTGCCTCGACTGCCTGGCGAATCTTTGCGGCACACGCTTCGACCGGGTGAAGGAATTCATTGAACGCTATGAAAACGACGGCATTCTCTGGTTTCTGGAGTCCTGCGATCTGAACGTCTTCGAAATGCGGCGCGCCCTCTGGGAACTTCGCGAAGCCGGATGGTTCCGGACTGCGAAGGGCTTCCTCATCGGCCGCCCCATGCTCATGGGACAGGAGCTGTTCGGACTCAACCAGTACGATGCCGTTCTCGACATGCTGCAGGGCTTCGACGTCCCGATCCTCATGGACCTCGACATCGGTCATCTTCCGCCGATGATGCCGCTCATCTCCGGCGGATATGCAAAAGTCCTCCGGTCGGAAACCGGAGGACTGAAGATCGAATATCTCATGAAGTGATTCTTTTCAACTCATTATCCGCTTAATAAGGCGCCATATAGGCGGGCATCGGCAGACCGCACTCCGCAATGATTCTCTTGAACGTGGCCATTGTGAATGGGTAGGCGTAGTTCGCCCGCGCGCCCGCATCCGCACCGGTCCGGTTCTGCGTCCGGATCGCCTGTTTCGCGCACATCGCGTCCGAATAATTCTCAAGCCTTACCACATACGCTGAATTGTACCCTTCCAACACCGCTTCATTCTCGGACATCCCGGCGTTTTTCGCGTTCACATAGCGCTGATGCTCGAAAGTGCAGTGCGTGACCAGATAATCCATCGTGTAATTCTCGATCCGGACGCCCCTCGAATCCGCGACGAGCGTGACCCTCGCCATGCCGCCGAGGTTCGTGATGGTCTCATCCTGCATGGAAATATAATTCCCAAGCGAAAAATAGCAGACAGACTTCCGCCCGTTCGCGGCCGTGATCGACCGGATCGGCTGCATGCAATGCGGATGCGTGCCGATGATGAGGTCCGCGCCGTGCTCCGTAAAGAACTGCGCCCATTCCTGCTGTTTCGCCGAAGTTTCCAGATGATATTCCTCGCCCCAGTGCGGGAAAACGATCGTGAAATCCGCCTGCTGTTCCGCTCTTTCAAGCTCCGCGGCGATCTTCGACTTGTCCTGATCCCGCATGCAGTCCAAAAGCCACGGTCTCGCGCCGTCCAGCCCGGAATTGCTGCCGTAGGTATAATTAAACAGCGCGATCCTCACGCCCTGCCGCTCAATGATCCGCATCGTGTTCGCGTCCGCCTGGGACTCATGCGTGCCAAGCTGCAGGATCGAAGGATACCTCTTCCAGAAATTGAGCGTGTTCAGGACGCCTTCCGTCCCCATGTCCCGCGCGTGATTTGTACCGTTCAGGATCACGTCGAACCCTGCCGCCGCTTCCGCGTCGCCGAGCTCCGTATAAACGTTATACCGGAGCGCGTTGCTGTAGGTCGGAAGACCGTACTGGTTGCCGCCGAAAGGCACCTCGTTGTTCACCACGGCGATATCCACCGAGGAGATCACCGGGGCAATGGCCTGAAAAATAAAAGAATAATCCGGACGATTCGCCGGAATTGCTGACAAAGAAGTATAATTCGGGTTCGTTGCCTTGATCGCCAGCCCGCTGACGCCGGGATGCATCAGCATGTCGCCGATCATTGCGATCGTGATCCGCTTCGCATCCGCATCCGCCGGTCCCTGCTGCGCCGCCTGCCGGGACGCTTCCGCCGCCGCGATCGAAGCCGCTATGCGCGAGGCTTCCGCGGCTGCTTCCGCCTGTTTCGAGGCTTCTTCCGCAGCCTTTTTCGATGCTTCCGCTGCCGCTTCCGCCTGCTTTGAGGCTTCCGCAGAATCGTCCTCGTCCGTCGGTTCCGGCGGAGCGGTCGTCAGTTCCGTCCCGTCTTCCGATTCCTCAGTCCCGGTTTCTTCGCCGCTTTCTTCGTCACTTTCCTCTTCGGATTCCGATTCAGATTCCACTTCCGTTTCCGATTCGTCTTCCGTCGACGTCATTTCCTCAGAACTCTCCGGCTCGCTCTCCTCAGAGGAAGTCACGACTTCCGCCGAAGGAGTGTCCGACGGTCCGAAATGCCGGGAAAGGATCTTCGGCAGGAACAGTCCGGCCGCCACGAGGAGCGCGACCCAGATGACGGTCATTGCCGCCGCATTCACCATCATTCGGGTCGACGGACGCTTCTTAAAGAAGCGCAGGCCGAGCAAGGCCCCGAGGCCGCCGCCGAAGATCATGAACGCGATCAGGATCCCCTTCGGGATGCCCGGTTTTCCGGCAGTGATCTCCAGATCGTCAATGTATACGAGCAGCATCGCGATGGTATTGATCGCGACCAGATACAACGCTGCCAGAATGATCAGCATCAACACTTCCGTTGACATTCTTCTCCCCCGATGCGACGTCTCTTACGACGGGCATCAATAAATGATCCGGACCGCGAACAGCGGGTTCCGGTAATACGCACTGCTGGTAATGACGCCGGTGGCCTCCGTGCCGGCGTGGACGATCTGTCCGTTTCCGATATACATGGCCACGTGGCCGAGGTACTTCTGGCTGTTGGAATAGAACAGGAGGTCGCCGGGCTTCAGGTCGTTCAGGTCCACACGAATGCCCTGTTCCGCCTGACCCGCCGGATACCACATCAGAAAATCATAGCCGAAATGCTGATAGACGAGCTTCGTGAATCCGGAGCAGTCGGTACCCGTTTCCAGACTCCGTCCCGCATGCACGTACGGGTGACCGACGTATTGCAATGCGAACGCCACGACCGCATTCCGCTGTGCCGTCAATGCATCGTTCTGCGCCGCCGCTTCCGCTGCCGCTGCTTCCGCCGCGAGTCTCGCCGCTTCCGCCGCCGCCTTCTGTGCCGCCGCCTGCGCCGCCGCTTCTGCCTGTGCCTGCTGCTGCGCAAGGATCGCCGCCTGACGCGCCGCTTCCGCCTGCAATGCAATCGTACGCTGTCTCGCTTCTTCCTGCGCCTTCTTCGCCGCTTCCAGCTCTTCCTTCGCCTTCCGCGCCCTTTCTTCGGCTTCCTTCTGCTTCCGGATGGCCTCTTCCTCTTCCTCTATCGTGATGGCCGTCTTGAAATCGCGCCAGATGTCGAGGCACTCGGCATACACGTAGCCCGTGCTTGCGTCATCGGTTTCGATCTTCGCCCAGCCGTCGCTCAGTTCCTGAATGATGACTTCGGTCCCGCGCTCATAGAACGTGAACACGTTGTCGAGCGTCGAAAGGTCCGGCTCGGAACGGACCCGGAGCCAGTCTTCCATGACGATGCCCTTCAGCACGCCGACCTGGGTCCGCATGGCCTCGGCTTCCTCGCCCACCAGGAAAAACTCCGCCTTAATGTACCCCTTCACGTTTCCGGAAGTGATGAGGAACCAGTTTCCGTCCTCACCCTCCACGTCGTCGAGGATCTCCGCGGCGCAGTAATTGTAGATCTTTCCGACGATGTCATATTCGGTGGACGGGCCGGTCCGAACGTTCACGTAATTCGGCACGACCGCCAATGCCCGAAGGCCGATGTTCGGAGATTCCGTCGGTTCTTCCGTCGTCGGTTCCTCGGTCGTAGGCTCTTTCGTCCTGTCTTCCGGATAAACGTAATCCGTCACCGGTTCCGTCTCTTCTTCCGTCGGATCGCCGTTTTCGGGCACGCTGTCCCTGGCGCTTTCCGACTCCTCGGGAACCGTCACATCGTCATTTATGCTTTTTTCGGAAGAAACCGGTTCACCGCTCACAGTGCAGCCTGCAAAGATCAGGCTGAGGCTGAGAATCACCGCAAACGAACCAAAAATCTTTTTCTTCATGCAATCAACCTCGCGAAACATGCCACGATGCGACCAAACTAAAACAAACGCGAATAATTCCGCATTTTCATTGTGATCCTATTATACCGCGGTCTCCGTCAAATTTCAACAAAAACTTAATAATGTTAACAAAATCGTCACATTTTACCGATGGCAGCCTGTTCCCGCGCTTTCCGGTTCCTTCCGGAACCCGCCTGAATCTCCTCTACTTAAACCGCGACGGCGTCGGAACGCCCCTGAAATACTGGTGAAAACCGCTTGACAATCCAAGTGATTATCGCTATAATTCCAATGTTCGCCTCCGAATTCGGGGCGCGTTCTGTGTCCGTAGCTCAGCCGGATAGAGCAACGGCCTTCTAAGCCGTGGGTCGGGGGTTCGAATCCCTTCGGGCACAGTTTTTTTATGCCAACTTCAAATCGCCTGAAACCCGCATAAAACCTGGAAAAGGAGGAATGGTGAGCCTCATCCGGCGATTTGAAGTCAACACTTTTTTCATTAAAAGTCAACACCCCAAAAGCGATAGCAATTTCATTTGCTGTCGCTTTTTTCCGTCTTGGGAAGCTGTCTTCCCATCGCGCTAGCCAACTTGGCAAATGCATTGTTCAGGTGATAACGTATATTGCTTGAAGGAATATTCAGCATGGAAGATATCTCGTAACTGCTATATTCCTCGTATACATAAAGATGAATCAGTTGCTTTTCAAAATCATCAAGAGTATTAATGACAGCAGCCAGTTTCTCATTTTCGATTTCGTCAATCCACCAGAATTTTCTCTCTCGATCCGGCTCTGGTAATACGGTAAATGCCTCCATATCCCTTTTCAAAGACACCTGCTGACCATCGTAGTACGCATCCAACAGTTCCTCCAGCGACTGTGTATGCTCATAATATCGCCGATCACTTTTGTAAACCTCCCAATCAAACTCATAGAGTTCCTTCATTAACTCTTCACTCATACCAGCCTCGCGGTATTGCCGCATCAACTCCTTTTCTTTTGCGTCAAATTTTCTCTTTTCAATTGCATTATTCCAACTCATTTTCTATCTCCTTTGAATTCTTTGTTTTGGGTTTTTCGTTTTGATTTCCTGTGACAAAAAACTCAAAGGACTTAGGGATAATGAGCGGTATTCTCTTGCCAGATGTAGAACATAAGATCCTTTCCCAGCGGAAGTCTGAAAAGGACCTTCAAAGTCGTACGAAGCAGGGGTTGTTTCCTAAAAAAGAAACGCACCGCAGAAACAGACTGGGACAAAGGGTATGATGCTCCCTTGTCTCAATCCTGCTTCGTACGGTGCGTAGATGGTTTTTCAGTTGCCGGTTACCCGGTCTGCCCCCGCTGACTCAATATACGACGGAAAAATATGGTGTTGTAAATGTACTCTCAGACCAGAACGACGATTGTTCGTGCCTTAGTCGGCTGACTCATGATCATTCCGTGCTTTTCCATCTGCTTTAAAACCGCATGGATGGAAGAAGACGAAGATAGACCAACGGCCTGCCCCAGTTCCCTGACAGTCGGTGTAACATGATTGTCCTGTACATATCGCTTGATGAACTCAACGATATCAAGATAGCGTTTTTCCCGCGCCTCGTTCGTCACGGCACACTCACCTCCCTTCCCTTTTTCGCTTCCACGAACCAGCGGAAGTTGCCCTCGTAGAAGAGATAGTGCTCTCCTCCGCAGATCTGACAGGTGTACCGCATGCCGCAGCCGCCGGCCTTCAGACTCGCCGCCTGACGGACATCCGTCACCCTGTCGATCTCGAACTTTGTGCCGTCCTCCCAGATCAAATATCTCGGCAGGATCCCGCCTTCCTCCAGGAAATCAGCATTCACCTGAACATAGATCTTAAATGCTTCCTGCTTCATTTATCCAACCTCGTCAAACACTTTATTTCCCTTCTCGAAGTATCCGTGCGGATGGACTGTGTGGTCTTCCTTCGCGTTCACATGCGACAGGACATTGTCCATGTACATAAGTCCCCGCTGGATGCTGTAGAATCCAAACCTGCGCCGGATCTCATCCGTGATCTCGTCCATCTTTTTCTGCTTTTCCCGCCGATCAATGTCGGTAAAAAGGTCCAGCTGATATGGACAGGTCGCGTCGACAAGATCGCAGGCACGAACGCCTACCGACCGGATCGGCTTCTGCCAATGATAATTCTCGTGAAAAATCGCCATTGCCTGACTCGCAATTTCGGCACTGATATCCGTTGGCGTCTTGATCTTATGCTGCCTCGTGAAGGAAAACAGTTCATTGTCCCTGACGGAGATCTCTACCACGCGGCACTTGAAATTGTTATCCTTCAGTCTGGATGCCACGCTTTCCGCAAGGATGTAGGCAACGATCTTCACGTCCTCTTCTGTTGTCAGATCTCTTGGCGTCGTGGTGCTGTTGCCGATACTCTTGATTGGTGCCTCATAGTTCTCGACGGAGACCGGCGTCTGATCCTCTCCCCTTGCAAAGGCGGACAGAACATAGCCCATCTTTCCGAGATGGTCGTGAAGGATCTCAGGATCGATTGTGGCCAGATCTCCGATCCTGTTGATTCCCATCAGGTGAAGCCGCTTGGTTGTGGACCGTCCCACATAGAGAAGTTCCTCCCCCGGACTGGCCCAGCCGATCCTTCTGTATTTATTTTTATGTTTTTCGGTAATTGCATCCGGTTTTTTGTA
>JAEEGL011029417.1_pt1 | contig 30595 bp, 31 predicted proteins | sample 9134231 | NCBI WGS metagenome assembly JAEEGL01 (sample SAMN16246548, study PRJNA631951) | gut metagenome | biome: gut microbiome; feature: rumen; material: fiber-attached | host: Bos | place: Iran: Karaj | collected 2018-10 | reverse complement strand
TAATTGAAGAAAAAGATTTGAAAGAAGATATTTTAGTTAAAAAAATAGATGATTTATTTAAGAATTATGATAATTTAATGCAAATGAAAAAAAACTTGGAAAAGTTTAGTGTACCTGATAGTTCTACTAAAATATATGAAATTATAAGAGGTATGACAAATGAATAATAATCAATTAGATGAAATTAAAAAAATCAAAAATATAAAAGTATTAGAAAATGAACCATTAAAAAAATATACATCTTTTAAATTAGATGGTAAAGTAGCTATTGTAGCTTATCCAGAAAATTTAGATAGTTTAATTAAGTTATTAAAGTATGTAAGAGAAGAAAATATTAAATATAAGATTATTGGTAATGGTTCTAATTTAGTATTTATATGTGAAAAATATAATGGTGTATTAATTAAATTAGATTTTTTAGATGATTTAAAAATAAATGATACTACTATAAAAGTAGGAGCTGGATATAGTTTAATAAAACTAGCTAGTAAAGTATCTAAAGAAGGACTAACGGGTTTAGAATTCGCATCTGGAATACCTGGAACAGTAGGTGGAGCAGTATTTATGAATGCTGGTGCTTATAAAAGTGATATGGGATATATTGTTAATGAAATAAAAGTGTTAACTCCAGAATATGAAGTAAAAACCTTATATAATAAAGATTTGAATTTTCATTATAGAACTTCTTTTTTACAAAAAAATCCAGATTATATATGTCTTGAAGCTACTATTATTTTAAAACATGGTAAGAAAAAAGATATAGAAGATTTAATGGAAGAAAGAAAAAAAAGAAGAATTATGACTCAACCTTTAGAATTCCCAAGTGCAGGAAGTGTATTTAGAAATCCTGAAGATGACTTTGCTGGAAGACTTATTGAAAGTATTGGCTTAAAAAATAAAAATATTGGTGATGCTTATATTAGTGACAAACATGCAAACTTCATTGTTAATAAAGGAAATGCTAAAGGAATAGATGTTAAAAATTTAATTGATGAAGTAAAAAAACAAGTAAAAAAAGAATATGGGATTGAGTTAAAAGCTGAACAAGAATTCGTAGAATAGGTGATACAAATGAAGAAGAAAGTAACAAAAAAAAGAATTAATATTAAACGTATATTAGTGTTTTTTAGTATTCTTTTAGTTGTTACTTTTATTGGATATTATTTATGCAATTTAAGAATTAAAAATATATATATCAGTAATAATAAATATATTTATAAAAATAATTTATCAGAAAAATTTAATGAACAAAGAGTACTTGAAATAGCTAAATTAGATAATTATCCAAAAACATTATTTTTAAGTACTAGTAAAATAAAAAATAATTTAATAAAAGATGTATATATTAAAGATGCTAAAGTAACAAAAAAAGGATTAACTGAAGTAGATATAATTCTATATGAAAATAGACCTATTTTTTATAATAGTAGTACATCAAAAACAGTATTAGAAACTGGGGATGAAGTTAGTGATACATTTAGTGTACCAATATTACTTAACTATGTTCCAAATGAAGTATATAGTAAATTAATTGAAAAAATGAACAAAGTAGATGATGATATTTTAAATCATATGTCTGAAATAAAGTATGATCCTAATAATGTAGATACTGAACGCTTTTTAATTGCAATGACAGATGGTAATTATATTTATATTACTTTGGAAAGATTTGAAATAATAAATAAATATTTAGATATAGTAGCATCTATAGATGGTAAAAAAGGTGTTCTATATTTAGATTATGGTAATCATTTTGTTTTTGAGTAGAAAAATACTTTTAAGTATTTTTTCTTTACTTAAAATAGAGATTATATTATAATTTTTGTAGGTGATTTTTATGTTTATAGATGAAGTCATTTTAGAACTTGAAGCTGGTAATGGTGGAAATGGATGTATGGCTTTTCGTCGTGAAAAATATATTGAAATGGGTGGACCATATGGTGGTAATGGTGGTAAAGGAGCCAATATCATTTTTATGGTTGATGAAGGTTTAAATACTTTAGTTGATCTTAGATATCGACGTATTATTAAAGCTGATAAAGGTGAAAATGGATTAGGTAAAGGAAAACAAGGAGCAAATGCTAAAGATGTTATTGTTAAAGTACCACTTGGTACAGTAGTAACTGATGTAGATACAGGGTTAATTATTGCAGATTTAGTTAATAAGGAAGATTCATGCATTGTAGCACGTGGCGGTCGTGGTGGTAGAGGTAATATTGCTTTAGCTACTAAAAATAATCCAGCACCATCATATTCTGAAAATGGTGAACCTGGTGAAATAAAAAAAGTAAAAGTAGAACTTAAATTACTTGCTGATGTAGGACTTGTTGGAATGCCAAGTGTAGGTAAATCTACAATAATTTCTAAAATATCAGCTTCTAAGCCAAAAATTGCGGCATATCATTTTACAACATTAACTCCTAATCTTGGGGTAGTAAGAGTACGTGAAGGTAAATCTTTTGTAGTTGCTGATTTGCCAGGGCTAATTGAAGGAGCAAGTCGTGGTGAAGGTTTAGGAGAAAAATTCTTAAAACATATTGAAAGAACACGCGTTATTGCTCATGTTATAGATATGTCTTCTTTTGAAGGACGCAATCCATATGAGGACTATACTACTATTTGTAATGAATTAAGTGAATTTAATAAAGATATATTAAAAAAGAAACAAATTATTATTGCTAATAAAATGGATGCTTTAACAGCAAAAGAAAATTTAGAAGAATTTAAAAATAAAGTTAAAGATATTCCTATATATGAGGTATCTGCTCTTAATAATGAAGGTTTACAAATTGTTATCAATGATTTGTCAGATATACTTGATGAAATAAATAAAGAACCTCTTTATACAGAAGATAAATTTGAAAGTTATGTTCTATACAAATATGAGGAAGAAGAACCATTTAAAATTCATAAAGAAAATGATACTTGGGTAATTACTGGTGAAAAACCAGAAAAAATATTAAAGATGACAAAATTTAATACAGATGAATCTGTACTTAGATTTGCTAATAAATTAAAGCGAATGGGAATAGATGATAAATTACGTGAACTTGGAGCTGTAGATGGTGATAATGTGCGTATTTTAGATTTTGAATTTGAATATAAAGAAACTTATTAATACTAAATTGAAAAATATAGATAATTGTAGTATAATTATTTATATGATGAGGTGAAGATATGAAATTTGTTAAAAAGCATAAAGTGGGGTTAATTGTTACAGGTGTTTGTATTATTCTTTTGATTTTAGTTTTCTTTGCAATAAAATCAGCTTTTTTTGGAAACTATGGTAAAAGTGAATATGGTAATAGATTAGATGGAATTGAAAACTATCCAATTGAAGATAAGTTAATTTCCGATATTAAAGACAAGCTTATGGAAACTGGAATAGTAGAAGATTATTCTTATAATCTTAAAGGAAGAATTATGAATTTTCTTATTAAAGTAAAAGCTGAAGTAGATTTAACATCTTCTAGAGCACTTGCTGATAAAATTGCTGAAAGTATAAGTGATGAAAATAAAAGCTTTTATGATATACAAATAATGATTACCTCTGTTGATGAAGCAAATGAATTATATCCAACAATTGGTTATAAACATAAAAAAAGTGTTGGGTTTAAATGGAATAATGGTTAGGTGATAGTATGAAAAAGAAAAAATGGTTAATCATTAGTATTATTGCTGCTGTATTGATAATTGGTGGTATTGCAACATTTATTATATTTACTAATAGAGATAAAAATACTACTTTAACAATTCTTGAAAAGCAATGGGTTGCTGCTAATAAAAATAAATTAGTAGATTTAGAAATTATGACTGATGTACCAAATTTTAACTATAATGGCGAAGGAGTTTTCTTTGATTTCTTAAAAGCTTTTGAGGAAAATGTTGGTATTGAATTTAATCGAGTTGCTTTAAAGAAAAATAGTGAAAATACATATGCTTTTAAAATGGTAGATAAAGCTGGCGAAAATGATATATTTATTTATCAAGATAATTATGTATTAGTATCTAAAATAGATAAAAGATTATCTGATATGTCACAACTTGAAAATATAGTAGTTGGTGTACTTGAAGAAAATTTAGAAGATGTTCAAAATCATTTAAGAAATGTTAAAAATATTCAATATAAAACATATAGTGATGAAGATTCTTTAGTAAGTTCAATTACTGGTGATGGTGAAAAAGAAGTAACAGTTATTTTACTTTTAAGAAATCATGATTTAGATATAATTACTAAAAATGATTTGTTTATAAATTATAGCATTGGTGATTATACTAAAGATTATGTTCTTTCACTTGGTGATAATGATAAATTAAATGATATTTTAAGAAAATATTATAAAAAATGGGAAAGCGAAAATTACGAAAAATCATATGCAACAGCATTTAGTAATTCATACTTTGTATTTAATGGAATTGCTGAAAGAGAAAGAGTTGCATTTGTAAGTAAGAGATATTCGTATGGATTTGTAGAAGAAGCACCATTTAACTTATTAATAGATAGTTCACTTAATGGAATTAATGCTTCAATGCTACGTGAATTTGCTAAAATAGCTGGTATTGAAATTAGCTTTTATGATTTTAGTAATAGAGATAATTTAATTGAAAAATTTAATTCTGATAAATTAGATTTTATATTTAATGATTATGCAACTGATAATTATGCTCTTGATGCATATAATACAGTTTCTATTTATGATGAAAGAATAGTATGTATATCAGATGTTAATAATAATATTGTTGTTAATTCAATAGCTGCATTAAAACCATATACAATTAAAGTAGTTAAAAATACAAAAATTTCTAAATACTTAACTGATAATGGTATTAATGTTGATGAATATGATAATTTACAAAATTTATTAAATTCAATGAATAAAAATAGTATAGCTCTTATTAATAAATATTCATATAATTATTATATGCATTCAGATTTAAAGAACTTTAAAGTTGATTATGAAGAATTAATGCCATATGATTATAATTTTACAATTAAAGATAGTAGTGAAAATGAGATATTTGAAGATTTCTTTAATTTCTATTTAGCATTTTCAAATGAAAAAGCAAAATTAAGTAGTTCATATAGTGAATTATTGGCTACAAAATCTATTAGAAAATTTATTTTCCAAATTGCAACTTATGTTTTAGCTTTTATAGGACTTTGTACATTAATTCGTAAATTCTTTGGATTATTATTAATAAAGAAAATCAGAAAGAATAATTTAAGTAAGGAACATAAATTAAAATATGTAGATATGCTTACATCATTAAAAAATAGAAATTATTTAAATGACAATATTGAAAAATGGGATGCTAGTGAAGTATATCCTCAAACTATAATTGTAATTGACTTAAATAATGTTGCTTATATAAATGATAATTATGGACATCAAGAAGGAGATAGTTTAATTAAGGAAGCAGCAAATATTCTTATTAAAACACAAATTAGTAATACAGAAATTATTAGAACTAATGGTAATGAATTTGTTGTTTATATGGTAGGATATGATGAAAAACAAGTTCTTTCTTACATAAAGAAATTAAATAGAGAATTTAAAGATTTAGCTCATGGTTTTGGAGCAGCAATTGGATATAGTATTATAAATGATGCGATAAAGACAATTGATGATGCTGTAAATGAAGCAACTCTTGATATGCGAAATAATAAGGAAGAAATACAAAACTAAAAGCAAAGTTATCTTTGCTTTTTTGGAGGAAGAATGGGAAGAATAAAAAGAATAATAAAAGAAATATTTAAAGTATTAGGAAGAGATGAAATACAAGTATTACCAGCGCATCTTGCTTTTTTCCTTGTGTTATCAGTTGTGCCAATTATTGCTTTAATTGGTGTAATTGCTTCTTTCTTTTCTGTATCACTTGATTTATTTATTGATTTAATTAGAGATGCACTTCCTGTTGAAATAAGTGATATTATTATTACTTATATTTCGGGTAAAGGATTAGATTTACAAGTAGGACTTTCTATGATAATTGTATTTATAATTGCTTCAAATGGTGCACATTCAATCATTATTACTTCTAATGCTTTATATCATATTCCAAATTCTTCATATATTAGTCGAAGAATAAAAGCATTCTTTATGACTATTTTAATGGTATTTCTTTTCTTATTCATAATCATTGTATTAGCATTTGGTAATCATATTTTAAATGCTATTATGAGTTTTGAATCACTTAAAGATTTAAATTATTTATATGATATATTTGTATTATTAAAATGGCCACTTTCTTATTTCTTAATTTTATTCTCATTAAAAATATTATTTACAGTTGCACCAGATGCTAAAATACCAAGCAAATATATGAATGCTGGTGTTAGATTTACGACACTTGGATGGGTACTTGTAACTGCAATATATTCATTTTATGTAAATCATTTTGCTAATTATGATATATTTTATGGGGGACTTTCAAATATTATTATTTTAATGATGTGGATTTATATGCTTGCTTATATTTTAGTAATAGGTATAGCTATTAATACTAATCGTTATAATGAGGCAATAATTAATGAAAAAGAAGAAAATAATAGTGAAAATAATAAAAAATTAAAAAAGATAATATAAAGTTGTCTTTTTTTATCGAATTTATTTTAGAAATTTTATATGATACATATGTATAATAACGGAGGAATGCATAATATGAATACTGATTTTAATAATGGTAACGTAATTGATGAAAAAAATTTAAATATGGGTCAGTATAAAGGTGCAAATGTAGAACTAGCAACACCAGATAATTTGATAGGAACACCAAGACCGGCTCCAACACCAGCTGCATTAGATAGTATGAGAGCTTCATTAACTAGTGTAGGTAATGATTATAACAATAATTTACAAAATGTTACTTCAACAAACTATTCTGTCAATAATGTTTCAGCTGCTTCAGCGGGTATTGATTATGGAACGCTTACTGATCAAATAAATGCAGTAGTTAATACAAATGTTAATAATATTAAAAATAGTGGTAATAGTGCATTTTATAGTAATGTAGGTATTACAGGCTTAGAAAAAATTAAATAGTAAAAGTAAGAAAAACAATTTCTTGCTTTTTTTTATAAAAAAAAGGTATACTATAGTTAGTATTGCGAGGATGATTATATGAATTTAAAAGTTGATTCTAGAAAAATACAAAAAGGTGATACTTTTTTAGCACTTAGAGGTGTAGATAATGATGGTCATAATTATATTTCTAAAGCTATAGAAAATGGAGCATCTAAAATAATTGCTGAAGAAGGTACTTATGATATACCTTATGAAATAGTACCAGATACCAGAAAATATTTGATGGATTATTTAAAAGAAAATTATTATGAAAAAATTAGTAAATTAAAATTTATTGGTATTACTGGTACAAATGGTAAAACTACTACAGCATTTTTAATTCATAAAGCATTAAATAAATTAGGCGTTAAAAGTGCATATATTGGTACAGTTGGGTTTTATGTTGATAAAAAAATAAGAAGTCTTTCTAATACAACACCAGATATATATGATTTATATGAAATGTTTATAGAATGTGTTGATATGGGATGCAAGTATGTTGTTCAAGAAGTAAGTAGTCAAGGATTAAGTTATAAACGTGTTGATGGATATTTGTTTGATTATGCTATATTTACAAATTTAACACAAGATCATTTGGATTATCATAAAACAATGGAAAACTATTGTTTAGCTAAACAGGAATTATTTAGAAAATTAAAAAATGATGGTGTTGCTATTGTAAATTATGATGACGAATATAAGAATTATTTTTTACTTGCTGAAAATAAAAATATTACTTATGGTTTTTTAGGTGGAGATTATAAAATTACTAATTATAAAATGACAAATCAAGAAACTTTATTTAGTATTAATTATAAAAATAATAATTATGATTTTGTATCACCATTATTTGGTAAATTTAATGTATATAATATGCTTGTTACTATTGTGGTATTAAATCAAATTGGTTTTGATTTAAAAATAATTTCTGAGCTTGTTAAAACTTTAGAAGCACCTAGTGGTAGAATGGATTTAATAAAATATAAAAATAATAGTATAATTGTTGATTATGCTCATACACCAGATGCTTTAAGTAAAATTATTAATACAGCTCTTGAAGTTACAAAAGGTAAAGTTTATACTGTTTTTGGTTGTACAGGAGATCGTGATAGAACTAAAAGACCAATTATGTCATCACTTGCTTGTAAGTTATCAGATTATGTTATCATGACTCATGATGATCCACATAATGAAGATCAAAAACAAATTTTTGATGATATGTTAAAAGGGCTTGAATATAATAATTATGAAATTTGTTATGATCGAGGGGAAGCTATTGGTAAAGGAATTGATATGTTAAACGAAAATGATACTTTATTAATACTTGGCAAAGGTCATGAAGAATATATTATTTGTAAAAATGAAAAAATACCATTTAATGATTCAAAATTTGTTAAAGAATATATAGCTAATAACTAAAAACACCTCTTTTACTCTGTTTCATAAAATATGAGTAAAGGAGGTATTTTTTTGATAATAAAAACAGATTCTCGTAAAATAAAAAAAGGTGATGTTTTTGTAGCATTAAAAGGTAATAATTATGATGGTCATGATTTTATTTGTGATGCGATTAAAAGAGGTGCTGGTTTAATAGTTTGTGAATGTGGTAATTATGATGTTCAAACATTAATAGTACCAGATACTAGAAGTTATTTATGTGAATATTTAAGAGAAATATATCATTATATATTTTCTAAGATTAAAATAATTGGTGTAACTGGTACAAATGGAAAAACTACAACAGCATTTTTAATTCATAAATCATTAAATAAATTAGGTATTAAATGTGCATATATTGGAACTATAGGTTTTTATATTAATAAAAAAATTAAAAATTTAAAAAATACAACACCAGATATTTTAGAAATATATGAATTATTATTAAAATGTTACCAAAATGATTGCTTATATGTAACTATGGAAGTAAGCAGTCAAGCACTTAGTATGCATAGAGTGGATGGAATTTTATTTGATTATGCTATATTTACAAATTTAACGCAAGATCATTTAGATTATCATAAAACAATGGAGAATTATTGTTTAGCTAAAATGGAATTATTTAAAAAATTAAAAAAAGATGGTATTGCAATTGTAAATTATGATGATAAATATAAAAATTATTTTTTGTTTGAAAATAACAAAAATATTACTTATGGATTTAATAAATCAGATTATCAAATAACTAATTATAAATTAAAAAATTATAAACAAGAGTTTTTATTAAATAATGAAAAATATGTAGTTAATTTACTTGGTAAATATAATGTATATAATATAGTAAATGTTATCATTATTTTAAAACAATTAGGTTTTGAATATAAAAATATTAAAAAAATAATTTCTAATATTAAAGCACCCATTGGTAGAATGGAAGTAATTAAAAATAAGACAAACTTATATATTGTTGATTATGCTCATACACCGGATGCAGTAGAGCAAGTTATAAAAACTATAAATGAAATTAAAAAAAATAGAGTAGTAACTATTATTGGTTGTGGTGGTAATAGGGATAAAGATAAAAGACATATTATTGGTGAAGTTGCTACTCGTTATTCAGATTATGTTATATTTACTAGTGATAATCCAAGATTTGAAAATCCTAATTCTATAATAGAAGATATTATTTATAATCTTAATTGTAAAAATTATGAAGTTATTGTAAATCGTAAAGAAGCTATTAAAAAAGGTATACAAATACTTGAAATAAATGATATACTATTAGTGTTAGGTAAAGGACATGAAAATTATCAAATTGTTGGTAATAAAGTAATTTATTTTAGTGATAAAAAAACAATTCAAGATTTAATTAGGAGATGAAATAATGTTAATACTTACAAAAGCAATTTTAACACTTATGATTGGTTTCATTTTATCTGTTATTATGGGACTTATTATGGTACCAGTTTTAAAGAAAATGAAGATAAGACAAAAAATTAGTGTTTTTCTTACTAAGACACATAAAAATAAAGATGGTGTTCCAACTATGGGAGGAATTATCTTTATCATTCCAACTATACTGACAATGTTAATTTTATTAATGCTTGGAAAGATAGAATTTAGTCGTAATTTACTTATTGTTATGTTTGTATTTGTTGGTTATGCTTTAATTGGATTTATAGATGATTTTTTAATAATTAAAAGAGGAAATAATCAAGGATTAACTGAAATACAAAAATTATTTGGACAACTTGTGATTGCTATTATATTCTTTGCGATATTCTTAAAATGTGGTCATGAAACTGCCCTTAATATTCATACATTAGGTATTAAAATTGATATGGGTTGGTTTTATGGTTTATTCTTGCTATTTGTATTGTTATCGGGATCTAATGCTGTTAATTTAACAGATGGGCTTGATGGACTAGCAGGAGGGTTATCAGCTATTGCTTTTCTTGCTTTTGGTATAATTAGTTGGGGTTCAACTTGGGCTGCTGGTAATGAAGAAATTGCTATCTTCTGTTTTACATTAGTAGGATCTTTACTAGGATTTTTAGTATTCAATACACATCCTGCTAAAGTATTTATGGGAGATACTGGTTCACTTGCACTTGGTGCAACTCTTGCTAGTGTAGCTATTCTTACTAATCATGAGATTACACTTATTATTGTTGCTGGTGTATTTGTTGTTGAAACTTTATCAAGTATTATTCAAACTATATCTATGATTTGCTTTAAAAAGAAAGTATTTTTGATGACACCACTTCATCATCATTTCGAAAAACTTGGATATCAAGAAACTGATATTGTTAAAGGATTTTGGGTAATAGGATTAATATTAAGTGCAGTAGGTATTTATTTTGGAGTTTGGCTATAATTTAAAATGTGTTTTATACACATTTTTATTTTTATTATGATTGCTTTGTGATATAATTAAACTAGTAGAATATGTATTGTAACTAGAAAGTGTGATTATATGCCAAGAAGGGTTATACGTGTAATATTAGTAATGGTAGTACTTTTTTCTTGCTTAAATCATTTTAAAGCTGATGGTGAAACACTTCAAGATTTATTAAATAATTTAGATGAGCTTGAAGTCAAAATGGTGGCACTAAATGATGAAAAAAAATTAAGTGAAGAAAAATTAAATGAAATAACTGGTAAAATAATAAATATTGGAATAAGAATTAATGAAATTGAAAATGAAATAATTAGTTCTCAAAAGGAAATTGAAAATTTAACTAATGATATTGAATTAAAGAAAAAACAAATTCGTGATCTTGCTAGTGCTTTACAAAAAAATAATGGTGATGAGAACTTTTATTTAGAATTTTTATTTGGAGCAGATAGTTTAACAGATTTTATTTATCGAAAACAAATAGTAGAAAAAATTACTGAATATAATGAAAAAACAATTAATACATATCGTAGTAAGATAGATACATTACATATTAAAGAAGAAGAATTAGAAAAAGAAAGAAATGATTTAGATGAACAAAATATTAATTTAAAACAAGAACAAGAAGAATTAGGTGCTCAACTTAATGTTTTAGATGAAGATGCAAGAGATATACTTGAAGATATATCAGATGTTAGAAGTGCGATAAATGCATATCAAAAAATGGGTTGTAAATTAACAGATTTACTTGAAAATTGTACAGTTATACCAGCTGATTCATTATTTTTAAGACCACTTACTCAAGGAAGAATTACTAGTGGTTATGGTGCAAGAGATAATCCATTAGTAGGTGGATATCAATTTCACCCAGCAGTAGATATTGGCGGTAATCCACCAGGAACTAGTGTGTATGCAACTGCAAGTGGTGTTGTAGTTCTTGCTTATACCGTTGAAAATCCAGATGTACCTAATAGTCATTGTGGTGGTAATCATGTAATTATTCAACATAAAATAGGAAATACTTATTATGCATCACGTTATATGCATTTAAGTAAAGTATATGTAACTGAAGGACAATCGGTTACTGCAAATGATATTATTGGTGCTGTTGGTGGTGGAGAAATTTATGATAGATGTTCAACGGGACCACATTTAGATTTTTCTATTGCTAAAGGAATTTATGGACAAGATTTTTGGATGTTTAGACAGCCATATACAGTTAATCCATATACGCTTGTAAATTTACCTGAAGAAGGAGAATATTATTCTAATAGATTTGAACGCTTTTAATTGTATGTTAAGGCTTAATATGTTATAATCGAAATCATGGGAGGAAAATATGTTTGGAAGAAAAAGTAATGATAAAAATGTAGATATTAAAAATTTAAATGAAGTTATAGGTTTATCAAAGAAAATATTAAAAATTGCTTTTATACTTCTTATTATAGGAAGTTTATATGCAGCAATTATGGTATTAAAAGAATTAAAAGTATTTAACATAATTGGTAATATTTTTAGTATTTTGACACCACTATTTATTGGTATTGTAATAGCGTGGCTTTTTGATCCACTTGTTACTAAATTAAAAGAGAAGGGTGTTAGCCGTCTATTAGGTGCAATACTTATATATGTATTATTACTATTTGTAGTAGTTATAGTAATTAGTGCATTAATACCAGTGTTGTCATCACAAATTACTGATTTTGCTAATATGCTACCTAATGTATTAGATTCAATAAATGGATTTATAGATGGTATTTTAGATAAATTTGGTAATGTTGCTAATTTTGATGTTGAAGGTATAAAGACAGATATTATGACAAATATTCAGTCATTTGGAACTAATTTAACTAGTTCACTTCCATCACTTACTGTTGATTTTATTACAAGTATTGTTTCTGGAATTGGAACAATATTAATAGGAGTAATAATTGGTTTCTATTTACTTGTTAGTTTTGATAGTGTAGATGAAATAATTGAAGGATTATTACCTAAGAAAGTTAGACCTGCTATTACAGGAGTATTAGATAGAATAAATAATTCTCTTCGTAAGTATGTTCAAGGAACACTTATGCTAGCACTTTTAGTATTTGTATTATCATCAATTGGATTCTTCATATCTGGACTTAAAGCACCATTATTATTTGGTTTATTCTGTGGACTTACTGACGTAATACCATATTTAGGACCATATATTGGTGGTATACCAGCTGTAATTGTGGGATTTTCACAATCACCAGTTATTGGTATTGTAACTTTAGTTGCTATATTCATTATTCAATTTATTGAAGGAAATTTACTTCAACCATTAATTATGAGTAAACAACTTAAAATACATCCTGTAACAATCATGATTGGATTACTTGTTTTTGGACATTTCTTTGGTGTTATTGGAATGGTACTTGCTACACCTATAATAGCTACATTAAAAATATTAATTGCTTTTTTAGATGAACGTTTTAATATCATACCAGATTGGGAGGATTAATATGGACAAAATATATATGCTTGCAGGTAAAGCAAGACATGGTAAAGATACTACAGGAGAATTTATAAAAGAATATTATGAAAAAAAGGGTAAAAAGGTTGTAACATTACAACTTTCATCACCACTTAAATATTATGCTAATAAAGTACTTGGCTGGGATGGTAATGAAGAAACTAAACCAAGAGAGTTTTTACAAAAAGTAGGAACAGATATTATACGTGGACAAATTGATGAAAAGTTTTTAATTAAAAGATTAATTGCAGATATTAAAGTATTATCATATTTTTGTGATGTTATAGTAGTTACTGATGTACGTATACCACTTGAATTTGAAGAAATAGAAAAAGAATATGATAATGTTGTAAAAGTATTAGTAAGAAGAACAAATTTTGAAACAGTTCTTACTGGTAAAGAACAAAAACATTTAACAGAAACTGCTCTTGATACTTATTCTAATTACGATTATATAATTGAAAATGATAGTACATTAGAGTCTTTAAAATCAAAAGTAGAAAAACTATTAGAGGTGAATAAGTAGTGAAAAAATTAAAAGCAAATGAAATGCGACAAATGTGGTTTGATTTTTGGACTTCAAAGAATCATAAAATAATAGAAAGTGCTCCTTTGATACCTAAAAATGATCCAAGTATACTTTTTATTAATGCAGGTGTAACTCCTCTAAAAAAGTATTTTGATGGAAGTGAAATTCCAGAAAATAGACGTATGGCTAGTTGCCAAAAATGTATTAGAACTAATGATATTGAAAATGTAGGCGTAACTGCTAGACACCAAACGTTATTTGAAATGCTTGGTAATTTTTCAGTAGGTGATTATTTTAGAGAAGAAGCTATTTCTTGGGCATTTGAATTTTTAACTAGCGAAAAATGGCTTGATATACCACTTGAAAAACTTTATATGACAGTTTATCCAAAAGATACAGATACAATTAATAAATGGTTATCTTTAGGTGTTGATGAATCACATATCATAAAATTAGAAGATAATTTTTGGGAAATTGGTGCTGGACCATCAGGACCAGATAGTGAAATCTTTTTTGATCGTGGTGAAGAATATGATCCGGAAAAAATTGGAATTAGACTTTTAAAAGAAGATATTGAAAATGATCGTTATATTGAAATTTGGAATAATGTATTTAGTCAATATAATTCAACACCAGGATTAAAAAGAGAAGAATATCCAGAACTTCCAAGTAAGAATATTGATACAGGTATGGGACTAGAAAGAATCCTTGCGATTTTACAAAATGTTCCAACAAATTTTGAAACAGATTTATTTATGCCAATAATTAATAAAATAGAAGAAATTAGTGGTAAAAAATATGAAAGACAATCTGATTTTAAAATAATTGCTGATCATATTCGTGCTATTACTTTTGCAGTAGCAGATGGGGCTGATTTTGGTAATATAGGACGTAATTATGTTCTTAGAAGATTACTTAGAAGAAGTGTAAGATATGGTAAAAAACTTGGTATTGATAGACCATTCTTAGAGGAATTAGTTCCTGTAGTCGTTGATATAATGAAGAGTGATTATCCATATTTAGTTGATAAAATGGATATGGTTATTCGTAAAATAAAAGCTGAAGAAAATTTATTTGGTAAAACTTTAATAAATGGTGAAAAACGTTTATCTGAAATATTTGCTACTTCAAAGACTAAAGAAATTAGCGGAGAAGATGCATTTAAATTATATGATACATATGGGTTCCCATTTGAAATAACTGCAGAATGTGCTAGTGAACAAGGATTTACTGTTGATGAAGAAGGATTTAAAGAATATCTTAATAAGCAAAAAGAAATGGCAAGAAATGCTCGTGGTAAAATGAATACTATGAATTTGCAAAACGAAGAACTTATGAACTTTAAAGAAGAAAGTAAATTTGTAGGATATGAAAAACTAGAATGTAGTGCTAAAATTATAGGATTATTTGATGGTAAAAATTTTAAACAAAGTTTAAATGGAGAAGGGTATATTGTTCTTGATGAAACTCCATTTTATGCTGAATCAGGAGGACAAATATCTGATAATGGTACTATAATTGATGGTGATATTAATATTGATATTAGTGATGCTTTTAAATCAACTAATAAGCAACATTTTATGTATGGTAAATGGGATGGAGAAATCAGTGTTGGTGATGAAGTTACTGCATCAGTTGATGAAGGAATGCGTAATAAAATTATGAAGAATCACTCTGCAGCTCATTTACTTCAAAAAGCATTAAAAGAAGTAATTGGTGATGATATTCATCAAGCTGGTTCTAGAATAGATGAAAATAATTTAAGATTTGATATTTATTCTGAAAAGAAAATTACTAATGAAGAATTAATTACAGTAGAAGGAATAGTTAATTATAAAATTAAAAACTTTGGTGAAACTACAACTGAAATATTACCAATTGAAGAAGCTAAAAAAACAGGAGCAATTGCTTTATTTGATGAAAAATATGGAAATGAAGTTCGTGTTGTAACAATAGCTGATTCAAAAGAATTCTGTGGCGGTACTCATGTTAAAAATGTTAAAGATATTGGTAGATTCGCAATTAAATGGATAGAATCTAAAGGAAATAATTTATATAGAATTGAAGCCGCAACTGATGCTAATATTGAAAAAGAATTATTTTCAGTTATTAAACCATATAATGATGATATGATTAAACTTCTTACTAAAGCTAAAAATATTGTTACAGAAGCAATTAAAATGGGAATTAATTTAGAATTTAATTTTGATATTAATGATGATGCTCCACATTGTTATAAAGATGTACTTGATAATTTAGAAGAAGTTAATAATGTTAAGAAAAATGTTGCTGAATTAGATAAAGAATTTAGTGCTAAAAAAGCAGAAAAAGCATTAAGTGATATATCTGATTATGAACAAAATAAAGAAACAATTAATGGTATTGAAACTATAATTAATGTAGTAGAAAATAATGATATAAATATTTTAAAAACAGTTGCAGATACCCTAGCTAATAAAATTAAAGGTTTTGTATTCTTTATTAATAAAAATGGAGAAAAAATTAATTATATAGCTAAATCTTGTACTGATGAAGTTGATAGTTCTAAAGTATTAAAAGAAGTATTATCTCTTACAAATGGTAAGGGTGGAGGAAATAAATCTTTTGCTCAAGGTGGATCAGACAGTATTAATGATTTAGAAGAAGTAATTAGAAAGATTAAGGATTCTTTAAATGCAAGATAAAGAACTATTGGAAATAATTAAAGATAGTATTAAGAAAAAGGATGATTTATTATCATCCTTTGCTACTAAAAATAGAGATACTATTAGATTAAAAGATATTAATGAAGATATACGTTTTCCTTTTTTTAGAGATGCAGATTCTATTATACATAGTTTAGCTTATACGCGTTACATAGACAAAACACAAGTATTTACTAATCCTGGAAATGATAATGTAAGTAAGCGTGCACTTCATGTTCAATTAGTTAGTAAAATAGCGCGAACTATCGGAAGAGCACTAGAACTTAATGAAGATTTAATTGAAGCTATAGCTCTTGGTCATGATATTGGTCATACACCATTTGGTCATACTGGAGAAGCTATATTAAATGAAATAAGTTTAAAACATAATGAAGGTTATTTTATGCATAATGTTCAAAGTGTAAGAACCTTATTATATATGGAACATTTAGGCGAAGGACTTAATATATCAGTTCAAGTACTTGATGGTATTTTATGCCATAATGGTGAAGTATTATCTGGTGTATATGCACCAGTAGCAAAAACAAAAGAAATGTTTTTAAAAGAATATAATGATTGTTATAAAGATTCTAAAGTATCTTTAAAACTTGCACCTATGACTCTTGAAGGGTGTGTAGTAAGAATTAGTGATGTTATTGCTTATATAGGAAGAGATTTAGAAGATGGCATTCGTATGGGTTTAATTTCTAAAGAAAATGTTCCAGAAACTGTACGAAAAGTACTTGGTGATACTAATGGTAGTATAGTAGAAACAATTGTAACTGATATCATAAAAAATAGTTATGGTCATAATTATATTAAAATGTCTAAAGATGTATATGAAGCTCTTGAAGTATTAAAAAACTTTAATTATAAATATATTTATTATAAAGCTACTACTAAAGAGCAAATAAATAATTATAGCAAAATGTTTAATGAATTATTTGATTTTTATGTAAATGCTATAAATAATAATATAGATTGTGATATTTTCTATAATTATTTAAATGATATGAGTAAAGATTATATAGATAATAATACAATTAATAGAAAAGTAATAGATTATATTGCTGGTATGACTGATAATTATTTTTTTAAACAATATAATAATAATATTTTAAAAACTAATAAAGTTTTAAAATAAAATTTAGTTTTTATAACTTTAAAATCAAGTTTTACTTGGTTTTTTTTGATATTTTTTTTATTGTTTCATAGAATTATATTGGTGAAGAATATGTCCATAATTAAGAGCTTTAGATCGTATTTATTAGAAGATGATTTTTGTGTGCATTTATATAAAAATAGAGTTAATATCATAAATTATAGTACTATTGGTCATATATCAGATAATGAAATAATAGTTTATTTTGATAATGGTATGTTAATTATAAAAGGTAATAATCTGAGTCTTTTAAAAATGATTGAAGATGAATTATTAATTTCAGGTACTATTAAAAGTGTTGAATTAAGGTGATAAATATGGATAAAATTATTATTGAAATTCAAGGAAGAAAAATAGAAAGATTAATAAAAAAATTGATAAATAATAAAATAAAATTATATAAAATTAAAATTATTAATAATGATTTAGCTCATATTTTAATATCTAAAAAAGATTATTTAAATTTTATTAAATTAAAAACTATTTATGAATATAGAATTATAGGATCTAATGGATTAATTAATATACGTAGTAAAATTAAAACAAATAAATTATTAATAATATTTGTAATAATAAGTTTAATAGTTATTAAACTTTTTTCTAGTATGATTTTTAATATTGAAGTAGTATATAATGATTCTAAATGGCGAAAATTTATTATAGAAGAACTTGAAAAGAAAGGTATTAAAAAATATTCTTTTAAGAAAAGTTTTAATGAATTATCTAAAATAAAAAAAGAAATATTAGACGAATATAAAGATAAAATAGAATGGCTAGAAATAGAAGAAGTAGGTACTAATTATATAGTAAGACTTGAAGAAAGAAAAATTAATAATATTAATATTGATAATAAAAAATATAATGTAGTTGCTAGTAAAGATGCGGTTATTAAAAGAATAGATGCTGAAAAAGGACAAATTGTTAAAGAAATAAATAGTTATGTAAAAAAAGGAGATATTATTATTAGTGGTAATATTTCTTTAAATGATGAAATTAAAGGAATTAGTGGTGCAAAAGGTAATGTATATGGTGAAGTTTGGTATAAAGTAAGTGTTAGTTTTCCTTTAAATTATTATGAAGAAAAAGAAGTAGGAACTAAAAAGAATAAACTTAATATTAATTTGTTTAATAAAAACTTATTTTCTAATAATAATTATAGAGTTGTTTCTAGTTATAAATTATATGAAAATACGTTTATTCCATTTTCTATTAATTTAGAAAGTGTAAAAAGAATAGAAAAAATAGATACTATTTATACTATAGATGAAGCAACTAAAAAAGCTGAAGAAATAGGTATAGAGAAAATAAAAAGTAAATTAAATGACAATGAAATGATAATTGAGTCAAAAAATTTGAAAGTTAATATAAAAGAGAGTAAAATAGAACTAGATATGTTTATTGTTACATATGAGAATATAGCTGATTATATAGAAATAATGGAGGAATAATATATGTTTGATGGTGCAATTATTGACATATTTAATAATGTATGGCCACTTTTAGTATTAGTATCAATTATTGTACTATCACTTCGTATATCATACTTAATTAAATATAAAAAAGAATTTGTATTTTATAAAGAAATGATTAGCTTTGCATTTATACTTTACGTTTTATGTCTTTTCTATGTTGTAACTTTTCAAGATGTTAGTTGGTCAACATCTAATTTTATTCCATTTAAAGAAATGTTTAGATACTCATTTGGTAGTAAATTATTCTTTAAAAATGTTTTAGGAAATATGTTAATGTTTATGCCATATGGTTTTTTTGTGGCTTATTTATTAAAACTAAATAAATGTCGTTTTATGTTATTTCTTTCTTTACTTGTTTCTCTTTCAATTGAAACAATACAAGCTTGTATTGGAAGAGTATTTGATGTTGATGATATTATTTTGAATGTTGTAGGTTCTATAATTGGTTTTTACATTTTTAGATTGATTTATAAAATCAAAAGTAATTTACCGGATTTCTTGAAAAAAGATATAATTTATAATATACTAATGGTGGTCATTATTATTTTAATGCTAATATATATGTTAAATGTTTTTGGAGTAAATTTATGAATAAAGTAGAATTATTTAATAATTATGGTGAAGAATTATCTTTTGAAGATACTATTAAAGATTTAATTAATTATGCCATTAAATATATGAAATTAGAAAAATTAGAATTTAATATTATTTTTGTTGATAACGAATATATTCACAAGCTTAATAAAGAGTATCGTAAAATAGATAGACCTACAGATGTTATTACATTTGCTTTAGAAGATGGCGAAAAAGTAGATACTGGAGAATATCGTATGCTTGGGGATATATATATATCAATTGACAAAGCAAAAGAACAATCAAAAGAATATGGTCATAGTTTTTTAAGAGAAGTATCATTTTTAAGTATTCATGGTTTTTTACATTTACTTGGATATGATCATATGAATGAAGAAGATGAAAAAGAAATGTTTGGATTACAGGAGGAGATATTAGATGGCTACGGTATCAAGAGAGAAAATTAAAGTAAGAGGATTTAAAAGATTTGTTAATAGTTTTAAGTATTCATTACAAGGACTTAAATATGCTTATAAATATGAACAAAGTATGACAATTCATTTTTTTGCAGTAGTAGCAGTAGTTTCACTTGGAATTTGGTTAAATATATCATTATTTGAATGGCTTGTTTGCTTGATTTTATTTGGTCTTGTTATGGCGACAGAGTTATTAAATACATCAATAGAAGCAGTTGTTGATTTAACTTGCCCAGAAGTTCATCCACTAGCTAAAATAGCTAAAGATACAGCAAGTGCTGCCGTATTTGTTTTTTCAATAGTTGCGGCAATTAGTGGACTTATAATTTTTATACCAAAAATTATAGCTTTATTTTAGGAGGTACTTATGGTTGATAAATTACTAGCACTTTCTAAGAATTCTTATGCACCAATTTCTAATTTTCATGTTTCAAGTATCGTTGTAATGAATGATGGCAAAGAATTTAGTGGTGTTAATGTTGAAGATGCTTCAACAAGAGCTGGAGCTTGTGCTGAAAGAAATGCGATATTTGCAGCTATTACAGCAGGTTATAAAAAAGGTGATTTTAAAGAGTTACATGTAATGTGTGCTGATAGTGAAACTATTAGTACTTGCTGTTTTGTATGTCGTCAATTAATAGTTGAATTTTTTTCTAAAGATAGTATTATTACTTGTTATGATAAAAATGGTAATTATAAGAAGTTTACAGTAGCTGAATTGTGCCCACATCCTTTTGATGAGGATGATTTAAAATGAAAAGTGGATTTGTTGGATTAATTGGTAGACCAAATGTTGGAAAATCTACTTTAATGAATAATATATTAGGTAAAAAAGTAGCTATCATTTCTGATAAACCTCAAACTACTAGAAATATTATTCAAGGAATTTATAATGATGAGGATTCACAAATTATCTTTGTAGATACACCTGGTATTCATAAACCTAGTCATACACTTGGTAAATATTTAAATAGACAAGCTTATTATAGTATGGATGATGTTGATATTATTTTAATGCTTGCAGATGCTAGTAGTGAACTAGGTAGTGGTGATAAATATATAATTGAAAAATTACAAGAAGTAAATAAACCTGTAATTTTACTTTTAAATAAAATAGATAAGATAGAAAAAGAAAAAATATTACTTAAAATAACTGAATATAAAGATTTATATGATTTCAAAGAAATAATTCCAATATCAGGATTAAAAAAAATTAATGTTGATTTATTAATAAATATAATTAAAAAATATTTAAAAGATAGTTTTAAATATTATGAAGATGGTACTATTACCAATAAAAGTATGGAATTTTTGGTATCAGAAATAATAAGAGAAAAAGTATTTAATTTAACAACAGAAGAGGTTCCACATTCTATAACATGTTATGTGGAAAAAATGTCAAAACATAATAAAAGATGTACTATTTTAGGAACAATTGTTGTTGATAGGGATGCTTTAAAAAGAATAATAGTCGGTAAGAATGGTCAAATGATAAAGAAAATTGGAATGCTTGCTCGTAAAGATATTGAAGAGTTACTTGGTGCAGGTGTTTATCTAGATTTAGTAGTTAAAACAATCGAAAAATGGCGTGATAGAGAAAACTATTTGTCAGAATTTGGATATAATGAATTTGAATAATTAATAATATAAATACCAATATAACTTAGAAAGGTTGGTATTTATGAAAAAAGAATTATTGTGGAATTTATTTAAAACAACTGGAAAAATTGAATATTATTTAAAATATATAGAAATGAAGAAAGAAGGTAAATAATGGAAGTTGTAGTAGGTGGTACATATAAACATTTTAAGGGCCATATCTATAAAGTATTATGCCTTGCTAAAGATAGTGAAGATTTGAGTATAAAAGTTGTTTATCAAAATACTGAAAATAATGATATATGGGTAAGACCTATTGAAGAATTTGAAAGTAAAGTTGATAAAAATAAATATCCAGATGTAAAACAAGAATATCGTTTTGAGTATATAAATGATTGAAGAAATAGAAGGTATTATTATATCTGAGTCTGATTATAGTGAAACTAGTAAAATACTAAATGTTTTAACTAAAGATAAAGGTATTATTAGTGTTTTATCTAAAGGATGTAAAAGACTTAAAAGTGATTTAAGAAGTGTAAGTAATAAACTTACTTATGGAAAATTTAATATTTTTTATAAAGAAAATAAGCTTTCTGATTTAATTAGTGTTGATGTTATAAATACTTTTAAAAATATTTTACTAGACATAGAGAAAATAAGCTATGCTAGTTTTCTTTTGGAACTTTCTTATCAAGTATCTAAACAAAATTTTAATGGACTTATTTATGATTTTTTAATAAGTTCCCTTATAAAAATAAATGAAGGATTTGATCCACTTATTATTACTAATATAGTAGAACTTAAATATCTTGATTTACTAGGAGTAATGCCAAGTTTAGATGCATGTGTATCATGTGGCTCTAAAACTGGAATAGCTACTATTTCTAGTTATAAAGGCGGATATCTTTGTAATAAATGTAAAGGTAATGAAAAGATAGTAGATGCTAAAACTATTAAACTTTTAAGAATGTTTTATTATGTTGATATTAATAAAATATCTAAACTTGAAATAAGCAGTAAAAATAAACTTGAGATAAATAGATTTATAGATGAATATTATGATAGATATACTGGTTTATATTTAAAGTCTAAATCATTCTTAAAAATGTTAAATAATTAATTGACTAAGTATTTAATATATAATAAAATTAATAAGTGTGAAATGAGGTATATTATGGAAAAATTAACAATGGAAAAAATAGTTAATATATGTAAACAATATGGTTTTATTTTCCAAGGAAGTGAAATATATGACGGACTTGCTAATACATGGGATTATGGTCCTTTAGGTAGTAGACTTAAAAATAATATTAAAGATTTATGGCGTAAGAGATTTGTTGCTGAAAGAGAAAATAGCTATGAACTTGATGCAGCAATACTTATGAATCCAGAAGTTTGGGTTGCCTCAGGACATGTTGCATCATTTGCAGATCCTTTAATTGATTGTAAAGATTGTAAAACTAGACATCGTGCTGATAAATTAGTAGAAGAGTTTACTAATGGTGCTGAAACTGGTGATGGTTGGGATAATGAAAAATTAGAAAATTATATTAAAGATAATAAAATACCATGTCCAAAATGTGGTTCTAACAATTTTACAACTATTCGTAAATTTAATCTTTTATTTGAAACTCATATGGGTGTAACTGAAGATAGTAAGAGTAAAGTATATTTACGTGGAGAAACTGCTCAAGGAATTTTTGTTAATTTTTTAAATGTTCAAAGAAGTATGCGTGCTAAAATACCTTTTGGTATTGCTCAAATTGGAAAAGCATTTCGTAATGAAATAACACCAGGTAATTTTATTTTTAGAACTCGTGAATTTGAACAAATGGAATATGAATTTTTCTGTAAACCAGGTACTGATATGGAATGGTTTAAATTTTATGAAGAATATTGTATGAAGTTTCTAACTGATTTAGGTATTAATAAAGATAATTTAAGACTTAGAAAACATAAACCAGAAGAATTAGTATTTTATAGTAAAGGAACTACAGATATAGAATATAATTATCCAAATGGTTTTGGAGAATTATGGGGAATAGCTGATCGAACAGATTATGATTTAACAGTACATTCTAATCATTCAGGAAAAGAATTAAAATATTTAGATCCAGATACAAATGAAAAATATACACCATATGTTATTGAACCTTCTGTTGGATGTGATAGACTTTTACTTGCTATCCTTTGTGATTCATATGATGAAGAAATATTAGAAGATGGTACAACAAGAGAAGTTATGCATTTTATACCAGCACTTGCTCCATATAAAGTAGCAGTACTTCCACTTATGAAAAAGTATCATCAAGAAAAAGCTATGGACATATATCATAAACTATCAAAAAGCTTTATGTGTACTTATGATGAAGCAGGTAATATTGGTAAAAGATATAGAAGACAAGATGTTATTGGTACACCATTTTGTATAACTATTGATGAAGAAACTTTAAATAATGGTACAGTAACAGTGAGAGACAGAGATACTATGAAACAAAAAACGATTAAAATCGACAATCTTGAAGAGTATATTAGTGATAGAATTAAATTTTAAAACACAATATTTATTGTGTTTTTCTAACCCCTAAAACACATTAGCATACAATAATATAGGAGGAATATAATGAATATTTTAGAAGAAAAAAGGGAGATAAATAATACTTTATTTCGAAGATATCATTCTTCAAATAATCAAGAAAATAGTATAGAACTTAGTGCTTTAGTAAATTATAATTGTGATTTAGTAGCTTATACTATTTTTAAATATTTTCCAAAATTAAAATCAAGAAAAGATATTTGTGAAGTAGGAGCATCGGCGCTTATAAGTGCTATTGAAAATTATGAGATGGATAAAAGTGCTGATTTTGAAGAATATGTAGTTGCAAGTATTAAAAATTCTATTACTATATATGAAGATAGTATAAAGCCAATTTTTGTATCAAATTTAAAAGTAAAATTTAATTATGGAGATATTTGGTATAGTAGAGAACATAATATAAAACAGATTTTAAATACTAAAAATATGCGAGATGATGTCTCACATAAAGTATTCAAAAAAAATATGAAAAAGAATAAGTCTTTAATTTAAGACTTTTTTTTATAAAAAATTAATAAAAAATCTTTTATTTTTCTTATTAATATGATAGAATTATATAGAGTAGAGAACAGAATATGGAGGTTTCGTATGGGATTTAGTATAAAAAAATGGTTATCTAATGATGATAGTGATGTTTTCAGTAACAAAAATGTAACAGCTAGTGATGAGTATTACACAATTAAAACAGAGGAAGCTCTTCAAGAAAATGATGGTAATAGTAAAATGATTTTATTAGAGCCAAGAGCTTATTCTGAATCACAACAAATTGCAGATTATTTAAAAGCAAGAAATACTGTTGTTGTTAATTTAAAGAGAGTAACTTCAGATCAAGCTAAACGTATTGTAGATTTCTTAAGTGGAACTATATATGCAATTGGTGGAGATTTACAAAAGATTGGTGGAGGTATTTTCCTTTGTACACCAAATAATATTAATGTTGAAGGTAAAATTACTGATGAAAAAGAAGGAAAAGATATATACGATAATACAGATATAAATACTGAGTGGTAAGTTTTTAAATAAAAAAGTCAAGAGGTGACAATAATGGATAAATTTAATCGTACACTTCGTGGATATGATCCAGATGAAGTTAATGATTTTTTAGATAAAGTAATTGGTCGTGTTGAAAGCATGGTTAGAGAAATCAAAAAGAAAGATGATCAAATTGATGCTCAACAAAAAACTCTTGATTCGTATAAAAATCTTGTTGAAGAAAATAAAAGTTTAAAAGAAAAACTAGCTCAGTATGAAAGAATGGAAGGAACACTTAATAGAGCTATTATGATGGCTCAAAAAACTTCCGATCAAATGCGACTTGCAGCTACTAAAGAAGGAGAACTTCTAATTGAAGAAGCTAAAAAGAATGCTAATAGAATAGTAAATGAAGCATTACTAAGAGCTGAAAAGACTGAAGTAGAAGCAAATGTTTTAAGAAGAAATATTGCAGTATTCAAACGTCGTATTAAAGATATAGTTGAAGCACAACTAGAAGTAGTTGAAGAATTAGAAAAAGTAGAATTATAAGCAATAGATAGAGACGATATATAATAAGTTTTGTAGAGAGTTAGTGGTTGGTGGAAACTAATAAATAAGTTATGTATAAATCACTCTTGATGTGTCTTTTTGAATAATTAGGAAAGAACGGTAACGCGTTATAGTTATAGAGAGCAAGTTCTTGAATTAAGGTGGTACCGCGGCTAGTTCGTCCTTAAGTTAAGAGCTTTTTTTATTGGAGGAAATATGGTATTAAATATTATTTTATTGATTGTTGGATTTGTTATTTTAATTAAAGGGGCAGATATTTTTGTAGATGGAGCAAGTAGTTTAGCGGGTAATTTTAAAATATCTAAAATGGTTATAGGTCTTACTATTGTTGCTTTTGGAACAAGTGCACCTGAATTTGCTGTTAGTATTAAATCAATTTTATCAGGTAGTGGTGATATAGTACTTGGTAATGTTATAGGAAGTAATATTTTAAATATATTATTAATACTTGGGGTAAGTTCAATGCTTCATTTTCTTAATGTTAAAAGTAATACTGTTAAGAAAGAACTTCCTATTACTATTTTAATTACTACTTTACTTGGAGTATTACTTTCTGATAAATTAATTAATCATACAAGTGAGAATGCGTTTACACGTAGTGATGGAATTGCTGTATTATTATTCTTTTGTGTATTTATTTATTATTTAGTTTCTATGATGCGTAAAAAAACGGAAGAAACTAGCGACACTGAATATTTTAAACTTCCTAAAGCAATTATCTTTACAATTTTAGGAATTCTTGCTATTATATTTGGAAGTAACTTTGTTGTAGATTCAGCATCTTATTTAGCTGCTTCATTTGGTGTAAGTGAAAAGATGATAGCTTTAACTGTTATTGCTCTTGGAACTTCACTTCCAGAATTAGTTACTAGTGTTACTGCAACACGCAAGGGGGAATATGATATCGCCATTGGTAATGTTGTAGGAAGTAATATATTTAATATTGGTATGGTACTTGGTATACCTACTGCTATATTTGGTAGTATTAATAATATTACATTTAATTATATTGATTTAGTAGTTATGATTATTAGTGCGATTCTGCTATTTATATTTTCTGCTAATGATCATAAAATTGGTAAAAAAGAAGGAATTATATTTTTATTAATATTTGTTGCATATTATTCATATGTAATTATAAGTGCATAGGAGGTAAATTATGTTTAAAGAATTAAGAAAAGGACAAGTAAATGAAATAGAAAAAAGTATCTTTAATGAATGGGATAAAAAAGATATTTTAACTAAGACAATTGAAAACAGAGAAGGAAAAGAAGACTATGTTTTTTATGATGGACCAATATATGCAAATGCTAAACCTGGTATTCATCATGTATTTGCTAAAACAATAAAAGATAGTTTTTGTAAATATAGAACAATGAAAGGCAATCGAGTACTTAGAAAGATTGGACTTGATACTCATGGACTTCCTATTGAATATAATGTAGAAAAAAAACTTGGATTTAAATCAAAATCTGATATTGAAGCTTTTGGTATTGAAAATTTTTGTAAAGAATGTAATAAACAAACAGCTACTAATATTGAAGATGTAAATATTGTAACTAATTTAATGGGACAATTTATTGATATTAAAAAACCTTATATTACATGTACAAATGATTATATTGAAACTGAATGGTGGATTATTAATGAATTTCATAAAAAAGGTTTAATTTATCACGGAGCTAAAGTTTTACCTTATTGTCCTAGATGTGGAACAGAACTTGCTTCATTTGAAGTTGCTCAAGGTTATCAAGAAGATTCAGTTAATACAGTATATGTACCCTTTAAATTAAAAGGTGAAGATACTTATGTACTTGTTTGGACAACAACACCATGGACTTTAATGGCTAATGTTGCACTTTGTGTTAATCCAGATTTAACATATTTAAAAGTTAATTCTAAAGGATATAACTTTATTGTTTGTGAATCACTTGCAAATAGTGTATTAGGAGAAGAATATGAAGTAATTAAAAAATATAAAGGTAAAGATTTAGTTGGACTTGAATATGAACAATTAATACCTTTTGTTAAAGTAGATGGTAAAGCTTTTGTTATTGTAGCTGATGATTATGTAACAGATAGCGATGGTACTGGTATTGTTCATATAGCACCTGCATATGGTGATGATGATAATAGAGTTGCTACTAAAAATGGTATTACATTTATTAATCCAGTAGGACGTGATGGATGTTATACTACTGGTGATTGGAAAGGTCGTTTAGTTACTGATCCAGAACTAGAAATAGATATTATCAAATATTTAAAAGAAAATGATAAATTATTTAAGAAACATAAAATAACTCATGAATATCCACATTGTTGGAGATGTAAGAGTCCACTTATTTATTATGCTAAACCAGCATGGTATGTAAAAACAACTGCATATAAAGATAAAATTATTGAAGCGAATAAAAAGATTAATTGGTATCCATCATATATTGGAGAAAAGAGATTTGCTAATTGGCTTGAAAATATGGTAGACTGGGGTATTTCTCGTAATCGTTATTGGGGATGTCCACTTCCAATTTGGATGTGTGAAGATTGTAATGATTTTACAGTTATAGGCTCACTTGATGAATTACAAGAAAAAGTAATTGAAAAAGTAGATGTAAGAAAAATAGAACTTCATAGACCATATGTAGATGATTTGCACATTAAATGTCCTCATTGTGGTAAGATAATGAATAGAGTAAGTGATGTTCTTGATGTTTGGTTTGATAGTGGAGCTATGCCATATGCACAGTATCATTATCCATTTGAAAACAAAGAATTATTTGAAAATCAATTCCCTGCTGATTTTATAGCAGAAGGAGTTGATCAAACAAGAGGATGGTTCTATGTTTTACTTGTTATATCAACTATTTTATCTGGAGAGTCAAGTTTTAAAAATGTTGTAGTAAATGATATGATGCTTGATGCTCATGGTAAAAAAATGAGTAAATCAGTAGGTAATATTATTGATCCAGTAGCTATTATGACACAGTATGGTGCTGATACAATTAGAAGTTATATGATGTATGTATCTCCAGTATGGACACCTTTAAAATTTGATGAAGAAGGTGTTAAGGAAATATATTCTAAATATATTAGTACATTTAAAAATACTTATACATTCTTCCAGATGTATGCTAATGCAGATAACATTGATCCAAGAGAATATAAGATAGATGTTAAAGATAGAGATATTACTGATAAATGGTTAATATCAAAAATGAATAAGATGATTAAGAATGTAACAGAAGCATATGATAGTTATGATTTGACAACTGTTGTTAGAAATGTGGTAACTTTCTTAAATGATGATTTATCAAACTGGTATATCAGAAGTAATAGAAGAAGATTCTGGGAAAGTGAACTTACTGAATCTAAAAAAGCAGTTTATTTAACTACTTATGAAGTACTTGTTAACTTAAGTTTAATTATGGCTCCAATTACACCATATATAACTGAAGAAATATATCAAAATTTAACAGGTAAAGAATCAGTACATCTTGCAGATTTTCCTAAATATGATTCTAAATTAGTAGATGAAAAAATAGAAGAGCAAATGGATTTAGTTCGTGATATTTGTTCACTTGGTAGATTTGCTAGAGAAGATGCTAAAATAAAAGTTAGACAACCTCTTACAGAAATAATTTTACCAAGTACTAATGAAAAAATAATTGGTAATTTAACTTCTGTTATTAAAGAAGAATTAAATATTAAAGATATTATCTTTACATCAGATATGGATAAATATATGAATTATAGTGTTAAACCAAACTTTAGAGAAGTAGGTAAAACACTTGGAAGTAAAGTAAATCTATTTGCTACAGCTTTATCAAAACTTAATAATGATGAAATAGAAAAATTAAAAGATGATTCTATTGAAATTAATCTTGATGGTGAAAAATTAAAAGTAACACCTGAAATGGTTGATATTAAAATAAATGTAAAAGATGGTTTCTGTTCATCAAGTAATAGTAAAAACTTTGTAATATTAAATACTGAACTTACAGAAGATTTAATATTAGAAGGTATGGCAAGAGAAATAGTAAGAATAGTACAAAGTATTAGAAAAGAAAAAGATTTAGTAATTACTGATAGAATTAATATCTATTATAATGGTAATGAAAAAATAGATAAAACACTTGAAAAATATAGTGATTTTATTAAAAATGAAACACTTGGCCTTGATATGATTAAAGATTCTAAATTAACAGATAAATATGATATCAATGATGAAGAAATGTTTATTAAGATAGAAAAAGCATAATTATTATGCTTTTTTTGTTAGATTTTAAAAAATTGTATAACAAAAACAAGAAATCTGTAATAAATAATATTACAGATTTTTAATTTTAGTGTTTTGTTTATAAATAATTATTGTGATATATATTTTATGGAATTCTTAAAAAAGTTAAGTTTGCCTTAGTTTAGGAAAATTTTCTATATTCAGGGGGTTTTACTATACGGAGGTGATAATTATGAGTAAAAAAGACTTATTAATCTTTTCACTTCTTATAATCATAATATTACTTATTCTTAAGTAATAAAAAAACCTAACTTTGGTAAGTTAGG
>JAEEGL010342479.1_pt1 | contig 30595 bp, 26 predicted proteins | sample 9134231 | NCBI WGS metagenome assembly JAEEGL01 (sample SAMN16246548, study PRJNA631951) | gut metagenome | biome: gut microbiome; feature: rumen; material: fiber-attached | host: Bos | place: Iran: Karaj | collected 2018-10 | reverse complement strand
TAATCTCCCGGGAATCAGACTACAGCTTAAATCTCTTCAGCTGTGTCACATAATTCTCGGACACCTCCTGTTGATAATCTGCGGCGATAACCACCTGTTCAAGGAACTGAGATGTGGCTCCGATTTCTGCGCCCAGTTCTCTTATCTTAATAAGAATCTCTTTATCTTCCTTGTCTTTATCAGGCTTTTCCTTAATTTTATTCTGATAGTCCATAATACTCACATTTATCAGTTCAAGTCTCTCTTGAGCCTTGCGGACTGCGTCAGCAATATCTTTGCTGGACTCCTCAGTATTTTCAGAATCACTCTGAAGTTTTTCAATCACCTCACGAAGTCTGAACTGTGCTTCATTAACAGACTTGAGAGCTTTTCCAAAGGCATCATCACCGGTTGGCTCTATATCTTTTGTGAGATCAAAATTGGACATTCTATCAGAAAGCTTTGTGATTCCATCCAATTTCTTCTCTATATAGCTGCTCATATAAATAACAATTACTATTGAACCTACAATTGCAACAACAAATGCAATTATATTCGAATATAATATTCTCGTAAAATCTTCCGGATTATCCTTTGCTCTAAGCAATCCGACTATTCCCATCAGTCCTACCATAACCATGAAGACTACGAGAATTATGTAAACCACTACAAGAGTTTTAGTGTTGTGTTGTTTTTTCATTTCTGAGCCTCCTTGTTAATCCTGGTTACTACATCCATTACCTTGTCCTTTGAAACCGGTTTTGAATAGAAATAACCCTGTATATAATCAGCTCCCATAGCGTCCACCATCTGAGCCATTTCCAAGGTCTCGACGCCTTCAACAACAATTTTCTTATTAATCTCTTTAAACAGTTTTATTGTATTTTCCAGAATAAGTCTGGTAGAAATCTTCTTAACCGCTCCCCACAGGAAGAACTTATCTATCTTAACTATGGAGAATGGCATCTTTACGAGATAACTTATATTTGAATAACCTGAGCCATAATCATCCAGTGAAAATGATATTCCTCGCATGGACAGTCTAGCCATGTTTCTGAGAAGTCTCTCCTCTGAATATGCTGCGGCCGATTCTGTTATCTCAAGGTTTATCATGGAAGTCGGGATATTATACTTATCCAGCACTTCCTGAATATCTTTATACAGCTTTTCTCTCATGCATTGAACAACCGAAAGGTTGATCTCTATGAATTCGATTCCCTTCTCTATGAGATTATCATCTCTTATAAAACGACACACCTCATCAACGACAATCTGTCCCAGCTGTATGATACTTCCATTCTTCTCGGCAATACCGATAAACTCCTCCGGGGATACATATCCATATCCCTCAACATTAAGTCGGGCCAGGGCTTCAAGAGAACATATCTTCTTTCTCTTCAGATCATATATCGGCTGATAATGAACTTCGAATCTTCCCCGTTCAATCTCGGCCATAATGGCCTGTTCAATATTAACTCTTCTCTCAAGCGTATCTACTGTTTCCTTTAAAACTTCAAAGAACTGGCCCTTTCCACGGCGTTTCGCCTGAGCAATACCGTATTCTATAGCTGAGAATACGCCCTTTGCATCATGATTTTCACCATGTACAAGACATATACATGCTGAAAGAACAACATCCAGTCCATTATGACTAAATGGGTTTCTGAATATGCTGGCTATCTTATCATAATCCTTATTAGACTTAACTTCTTCCTCAACGATTACTACAAAGGTATCACCGCCATATCGGAATACCATGTCTGTTCCAAACTCCGCCTGAAGCTTGTTTACAAGCCTCTGCATCATTCTGTTGCCGCCTTCCATGCCATAGATTTCATTGACAATCTTGAAGTTGTCCATAGCTATCGCATAGATGTCTTCTTTGCTGCCATGGCGATGCATTTCAGAAAGCTTAAATGTCAGAGCCTCACGGTTGAAGGCTCCTGAAACCTGATCCATATACTCCATCTGACTCTCAGTACTGAGGTACATAATGTATATGGTAAGCGCTGATCCCAGTCCTGTAAGAAGATACTGTGGGAAGAACATCTGGATAAATATTGGCATAGCACTCACCGATATCATAAGCATTATATAGAAGAATTCTTTATTTCTTAAATTGTCATGCCAGATAATCGCAAAGATAGCACCAAGGACTGCATATATCGCCGTATTAATATACAGATATGCATGCAGGCTTCCTGAATGAAATCCGGCAGCATCAAAATAGTATATAAACCTGGTGACATAGCTGGTAAGCACCATAACTACGCCTGCCAGCGACGGAATGAGCGCAACAATATAACCCTTCTTAAGAGTTGGTGTATGCTTCGTAAGTCGTCCGTAAAGGTACGACAGGAATACCGTAGGTATTATAAACTGCATAACATAATAATACCCGTTAAGTCCCCAGTGAAGCCACTCCGGGAAGGTTTCGTAATGATCTATCATTACCGACGCGGTCATATCAACAATATTGTTGATAAGACAGATGGCAAAATAGAATCTGAAGATCTTAAATTGATATCCCTCCAGTCTTCTCCTTGTTGCCAGTACGATCATCAGCAGGATAAGAAAGAGGGATGCGCATGCTTCATACGTGATATTAAAATGCACGGCCATCTCTCCTTTATGCCATAAACCGTTTCGCGAACTATCTCAAAATATATTATACTCTATTAAATGGTACGTAACAATATAAAAAGCAGGTTGTTACTGGGAAAATACTAAAAAACCGGAACATCGGTTGCCTCTATTCAGCCGGCAAAAAACGCCTCTGAAGTACGCACCGACTGTTCCGGTATGCATTCATATATGTGTTAGTCTGATTTAAATATTATTTAGTATACGCTGAAGAGTATCTGACCATAGCTTGGGAATGGCCAGTCTCTCTGGGAAGTAAGCATCTCTGCCTCATCAACATACTTTCTGAGAGTATCCATTCTTGGAAGCATTACATCACGTATAAACTCAGATTCCTTGAAGATATCTTCCTTTGTTTTCTCCTCATCAAGGGCAGCTTCAAGCGCCTTAACCGCATCGAGGATAAAGTCTGTAAGTTCTGACAGACGTTCCATAGTAGACACTTCATAATTACATCTTACATTGCTGCTTACAGATCTCATAAGCGCTGTTGTTTCAGCAAGTCTGTGAAGATATCTTTCAATAGCAGGAAGATAATTCTTACGAACCATATCTACCATTGTAAGTCCTTCTATTCTTACAGTCTTGCAGTAATTCTCAAGCATGATCTCGCATCTTGAATGAATCTCTGTCTCTGTAAATACCTTATGAAGCATAAGCATATCCACATTCTTCTTATCAAGAAGCTTTGGCATAGCATCTGCTGTAGTCTTAAGATTTGAAAGGCCTCTTACCTCTGTAGCTTCCTTACGCCACTCTTCACTGTATCCGTTACCATTGAAGAGAATTCTCTCATGCTGAGTGATAACTCTCTTTATCAGTTCGTGAAGAGCAGTCTCAAAGTCCTCTGCCTGTTCAAGTTCATCAGCATACTGACGAAGGCTCTCTGCAACAGCTGCATTAAGCATGATGTTGCAACATGCGATACTGTTTGAAGATCCGAGGGATCTGAACTCAAACTTATTACCTGTGAAGGCAAAAGGTGATGTTCTGTTACGGTCTGTTGTATCTCTTGAGAATCTTGGAAGTGCATGAACTCCAAGCTTCATCTGAACCTTCTCTGTTCCTTCATATGGAGTATCATTCTTAATAGCTGTAAGAATATCTGTCAGCTCATCACCAAGGAATACTGATATGATGGCAGGAGGTGCCTCATCAGCTCCGAGTCTGTGATCGTTACCCGCTGTAGCGACTGAGAGTCTGAGCAGATCCTGATAATCATCTACAGCCTGAATAACTGCACATAAGAACAGGAGGAACTGTGCATTTTCATATGGGGTCTCGCCCGGTGAAAGCAGGTTCATACCTGTATCTGTGGACATTGACCAGTTGTTATGCTTACCTGAACCATTTACACCGTTGAAAGGCTTCTCATGAAGCAGACATACCATGCCGTGCTCTCTTGCCACCTTCTGCATGATTTCCATGGTAAGCTGGTTGTTATCTGTAGCAACATTTGTAGTTGCATATATAGGTGCCATCTCATGCTGAGCAGGAGCTACTTCGTTATGCTCAGTCTTAGCCAGGATACCAAGCTTCCAGAGTTCTTCATTAAGATCCTCCATATATTTTGATACACGAGGCTTAATAACTCCGAAGTAATGATCATCCATCTCCTGTCCCTTAGGAGGCATAGCTCCAAAGAGAGTTCTTCCTGTATAAACCAGATCTCTTCTCTTATCAAAAACTTCCTTGTCTATAAGGAAATATTCCTGCTCTGCACCAACGCTGGTCTTAACATACTTAACTTCTTTTCCGAAAAGTTTAAGCACACGCTTAGCCTGTCTGTTGATAGCCTGCATAGATCTGAGAAGTGGTGTCTTCTTATCAAGAGCCTCTCCTGAGAAAGAGCAGAAAGCTGTTGGTATGCATAGTGTGTGATCCTTTATAAATGCATAGGATGTCGGATCCCATGCTGTATATCCCCTTGCTTCGAAAGTAGCTCTGATTCCACCTGATGGGAATGAAGATGCATCCGGCTCACCCTTTATAAGTTCCTTGCCGGAAAACTCCATAAGCACTCCGCCATCCTCAGATGGGGTTATGAAACTGTCATGCTTTTCAGCTGTTACACCCGTAAGCGGCTGGAACCAGTGTGTAAAATGAGTAGCACCATTCTCTATAGCCCAGTCACGCATTTCAGCTGCAACCGCATCTGCTACATCATCATCAAGTCTTACGTTCTCATCAATAGTTTTCTTAAGCTTGCTGTAAACATCGTCTGAAAGACGGGCCTTCATAACACGATCATTAAAAACAAGACTTCCGAATATCTCGGGAATTGACTTCTCCATTGTGTCCTCCTAATAATATTAAGTTTATTCGCCGCTTTGTTGGCGAGCAAACCCATTTTTGCAAAAAATCGTAACCTATTATAGGTTAAATCAGGAAAACTGTAAATAGTTACTATTCACATTTTTTCACGAAAATAGAGTGGATTAAGTATAATAATTTATAATTTTTTGTTATATCCCTACTCTTAAATATGTGTTATAATGTTCGTGTAATTTTATTAGCGGGGTGTAATATACAGATATGGAAATAAAGAATTTACAAAGCATGATATCCGAATGCATATCCTATGCAGATGAGATCAGTAATAATCCTGCGCTTTACCCAAGCGATTCCAGAATGCCTCTGAGAGATCTGCTGAGATATGATATGACTCTTTTCCTTGGTTTCCTGTATGAGCCGGACAACGGCAATCTGGCTGACCAGATCGGATTCATCGAGACAAACCTCAAGATGATACTTACAGAGTCAAAGTTCCTTCAGCTCGTTGAGCAGAAGTGTAATGACCCTCGCTTCCTTACAGAAGCGCCAAGCTCACTTCAGTATTTTATAAATGCTGATCTGGAAGAGGACATCAATTCAAAACCGGGAAGCGTTGCTAAGTCAAAATACGTAGTAGACTGTTTCAGAAAGATGGGCGAAGGCTTCATCAATTATGAAAAGGTTAAGGACGAGACTAAGAAAATAGTTTCTGATTATATTGGAGTTATGAATGCTACTCTTAACAGTGCCGGCATCGTAACTACAACACATACCAGCGTGCTTAGAATGGCTGAGAACCCTCATAAAGATAAGGGTGTTGCCATGTTCAAAGAGAAGTCCACAGCAAATATGGACACTATCTCATCCTTCGATCAGAAGTCCGGTACTTTCGTAACCAAGAAAGCCGTTAGTACATCAGGCTACAACATCATGAAGAAGCGTGCTGATGACGTATCTGAATTCCTTAACTTCAAGAAGGAAGAGGAAGGCGAAGATGCAGTATTTAAGCGTGGTGAAGGTCGTGTAGGCCGTCGTCGTGGTGATAAGGCTCAGGAAGAGATTGAGAAGTCTCTTGACGAACTTATCTACGAACTCCAGGCACTTACCGGACTTGGTTCCGTTAAGGAAGACGTTATGCACCTTATCAATATCATCAAGGTTCGTCGTCTTCGTGAGATCAAGGGTCTCAAGAGAATAGATATGTCTTTCCACCTTGTCTTCACAGGTAACCCTGGTACTGGTAAGACAACTATCGCAAGACTTCTTGCTAAGATTTACAAGCAGCTTGGACTTGTTAGTAAAGGACAGTTCATAGAGGTTGACCGTTCAGGTCTCGTTGATCACTATGCCGGTGGTACTGCTATTAAGACTACCAACGTTATCAACAAGGCTATCGGTGGTATCCTCTTCATAGATGAGGCATATACACTGACTCACAACAAGGAGTCAGGAGACTATGGACAGGAAGCTGTTGATACACTCCTTAAGAGAATGGAAGATGATCGTGATGACTTCATCGTAGTTGTTGCAGGTTACACCAACGAGATGACAGACTTCATCAATTCTAACCCAGGTCTTAAGTCACGTTTCAACAAGTACATCTACTTCCCAGATTACACAAGCTCAGAGCTTATGGAAATCTTCAAGTACATGTGCAGCTCACATGATTATGTTCTTACACCAAGTGCAGAGACAATGGCTGAGACATACCTCCGTGGTATGACAGAATCAAAGAAGGATAACTTCGCTAATGCCCGTCTCGTACGTAACTACTTCGAGCGTTGCGTAGACCGTCAGTCAACACGTATCGTTCAGGATAAGAACATCACAGACGAAGATCTTGTAACATTCGTTCGTGAAGATATGATCGATTCAAGCGTTGCCGCAGCAGGTGCGCTTACAAAAGAAGATTAAGCTAATAACTCAAATCCGAGAGAGATATGAAAACGCCCCTGAGCAGTCGAAAAGCTGCTCAGGGGCATTTCATATATTTCATGGCTAGTTAATTCTATTTAAATAATTATATCAACTACGAATCTTCCGTTTTCGATTGAGTTATCGTATATTCCTTCGTATTTGTTTACTACTTCCTTAACATTCTTGGTTCCAAGACCATGGTTGACCTTGTCACTCTTTGTCGTATAGAGGACTCCGCTATCAGGAAGTTTCTTTAATATTGTATCGTTCACAACTGATATTCCAAGTTTATCACCGATGTTCTTAACCTTTACGGATATCAGCTTCTTTGCACCTTCTACTTTCTCACATCCTTCAATGGCATTCTGTATAGTATTATAGAAAATGGTACAAAGGTCGAAGTCTTTCACATCATCCCTTACTCTAAGAATTCCGTCAAATTTAAATAATATTCCTTCTGCTTCCATCTGATGCACAAGTTCGTTTATTACAGCATCTACAGCCTTATTACCAGTATATCTCTTGGTTCTTGTTGCATTTGTCTTCTCTTCCATCCTGGAAAGATATTCCATCATCTCTTTGTCATTATCAGCCCCGGCAAGTTCTTTAAGAGCTGTAATATGAGCTCTCATATCATGACGAAGTTTTCTCATCTCCTCGTCGTTCTTCATGAGATTATCGAAGTATTCGGATTGAGACTTGATCATATACTGATAGCTGATCTCGTTTTCTCGCATAGCCATGTTTTTTCTCATAACATAGCTCTGCCATATCATAACGATGATAAAAAGGAAGAACATAAGCATAATCGATATACACATCGTTAAGTATGTATCTGATTCAACATATACTCCACGTACAATATCCTCCATAGTCGGAACTATCAGCAACATACCGATGAAACTTACGAATATAACGCCCCACTGATATGGATAGAATGTATAGGTTACCTTTTTTCTTATTAAAACATTTACCACTACATGGTATATCGTAAGAATAAGTAAAACTATTATTCTAACAATAAGCATATTAACAGATGCTTCAGCCAACAGATAATCATGCTGATGACTGAACATTGCTAATACATGTTCTACGATTCCCCCCAAGGGATCCATAATAGCCCATGATAATAATATGTATAAGATTCCTTTAAGCTTGTATCGGTTTTCAAACCCAAATATTAAAAATACGGAGCATATGTTTGGCATAAGAAAGAAATACTCATCAAACCCTCGCCAACTATAATATGCCACACACAGTAATAGAGAAAGTGTTATCCAGATAGGAATAAATATCTTTCTTTTTTTTAACGGCGCACTAAAAACAATAATCAAGCATAACAGATATTTTAATATATCGAACAGTCCATATATAGCTGCCCATATATAAAATTTCATCGATGTAACTCCTCGCACAAATAATACTGATAATCCTTCTTAACTTGGCTTCTGTAACTTCTTCCTATAGTCAAAACGTCCCCATTCTTTAAGCTCACTTCACTGCTGGTCATATTCTTTACATAGTCCAAATTTACTATATAAGATCTGTGAATTCTAAGAAATGGAAGCCCATTAAGCTTCTTTTCACACTCCTTTAACGTGCAGGTAACTACACGTTCATCATCTTCTGTATTTATTGATGTATAGTTCGAATCAGATTTTAATAAAACAATATCTGATTTTCTAAAGTATACGACACCATTAAAATCTGTAAATTCCAATAAAGAATCATTAATTTTCTTGGAATATATACTCTCCAACTTATCAACAATATCACTATCCTGGAAAGGTTTAGTAACAAACCCCTTTGTTTTATATCCAAAAGAATCCCAAACCGCCTCCGGATGACTTGAAACAAAGATGATATTATGGACGTTAGGCATCTTTTCAACTTCCTTCATAACCGCCAGACCATCCATCGATTCCATCTCAACATCAAGAAAAAGAACATCAATAGTCTTTTCTTTTTCCTGAATAAGCAATTCTCCCTTTATATATGAAAATATCTCATAATGAATTCCTTTATTATCTAAATATCTGCTGCATGAATCAGAAACTGCCTTATGCCATTTATCTTCATCATCACATATACCAATAATAAATGATAAACTATCGTCCATGATAAAACCCCTTCACCTGCACAACCTATGCATCCAAGAATGGATTCTACCATATTTGGTCACTCAGCACAACAACACCCATCTATTTAACGATGGTTTTCAGCACATTACACATAACAATCGTTAATCATTTGGTTTATTTACCCATAAAAACTGCATAAATTTTTAGTGTTTATGTCGTTCATCAAAAAAATATGTCGTTTACTAAATGCTTATATTATTTTTTTTGTTTTTATATTATACTAAATTCATAAAAATTTGATTTGGGAGGTTGCTATGATACACTTCGATATTCTCGATTGGTGGAGAAAACACGGAAGGCCATAATTATTAAATTATATAAACGGCTATACCCACCCTTTAGTCACACGGCACATAGGATTAAATCTTATGTGCCATTTTTCTATTATTGGCCTTATAGATATGATTTTTATAAAAAATAGCACATAGATTCTGAAGTCATATGTGCTATTTTTTATCTATCTGAACGAATTATAATATGATATCACTTCTTCTGAATATGAACAGTAATGATTCCATCATCACCATCATTTATAGATAAATTGCAAAAACTATTATTCACTTCAGCCACCTCACTAAGTGTTTCTGAACAAATATAGCTTATCCATTCTTCAGGTACTTTTCCTTCTAATGAAATTTGGATTTTATCCATAATATCGCATCCATTATTCTTTCTTGCATCCTGAATATTTCTTACGATTTCTCGAGCAATTCCTTCTTTCTTTAGATCATCAGATATTGTTAAGTTTAAGGAAACTACAACACCACGATCACTAGCAACATGATATCCCTCTTTAGCAATATATGATGTTAATATAATTCTTTCATCAAATATCTGCTCATTTCCATTCAGATTAATCAATACTCCTTCATCATTTATTGTATATTTTCCTGACTTTATACTTGTAACCAAATCTTTAATCTGATTTGGGTAAAGAGATCGAATTTCAGCAAAATTAGGATCCCTCTTCACTGAAGCTATTTCATCAATATTTTCCAGTATCACAACCTGCTTAACATTTAATTCTTCTGCGATAATATCCTTAAACTCATTAATCAGCTCTTTTTTGCTCTCATCTGAAAGAGATACACTAAGCTCTGATAATGGCTGTCTATTTTTAATACAGTTCTTATTTCTTATAGATCTCGCAAGAGAAATAACATTCTGAACTAAATCTATCTTTTCAAGAAGATTATCATCAGAAAACTCTTCTGGTATTACAGGCCAATCTTCAAGATGAACAGATTCAGCATTAGTGAGAGTTTTATAAATTCTTTCTGAGATAATTGGTGCAACCGGCGCAAATAATTTTGTAAGATTAACAAGAACATAATATAAAGTATTATATGCTGCTTTCTTATCTTCAGACATACCATTTTCCCAGAATCTTCTTCTTGATCTTCTTATATACCAATTAGTTAATCCTTCTACTAATGGAACTAAATAGTCAACATATTTATTAACATAATAGTTATCCATATTCATTGATATATTTTTTTCTGTTTTATATAGAAGCGCAAGAATCCATTTATCTAAAATATTATCTGATTCAGGGATTTTAACTTCTCCCATTTCAAATCCGTCAATATTAGCATATGAAATAAAGAAATTACATGCATTCCAATATGGCAGAATAATTTGCTGATATGCATCTAAAATACCGGAATCATCAAACAGAAGGTCGCCTATAAGCATAGCATTCGTCTGATAAAGATACAGTCTAAATGCATCTGTTCCATATTCTTTCATCAACTTCATTGGATCAGTATAATTCTTAGATGATTTAGATAATTTCTTTCCATCCTTCGCTAATATTGTTCCATGAACAACACAGTTTTTAAATGCCGGCTTATCAAATAATGCCACCGCCAATACATGAAGATAATAAAACCAACACCTGATCTGTCCAGTATATTCAACAATAAAATCACTTGGAAAATGCGATTCAAACCATTCTTTATTATCAAATGGATAATGTTTTTGAGCAAAAGGAACTGATCCACTTTCAAACCAGCAATCTAATACTTCCGGAACTCTTCTCATATCAGCTCCACATTTATCACACTTAACAATAACCTTATCCATATACTGTCTATGAAGATTTGTAAGTTTTACGCCACTAGCTTCATAAATCTCCTGAATACTTCCAAAGACTTTTCTCTCTCCGCAGCATTCACATTCCCAAATAGGAATAGGTGTGCTCCAATATCTATTTCTGGAAATATTCCAATCTCTGGAATTAGCAAGCCAATTACCAAATCTTCCATTTTTAACAGTTTTCGGAACCCAATTTATCTGCTTATTGGTTTCAATCAACTTATCCTTCAATTTTGTTACATCCAGATACCAGGCGTCCATAGCTTTATATATCAATGGGCGCTTGCATCTCCAACAATGTGGATAATTATGCTCTATTGTACCATCTGCAACAGCAAGCTCGTTTTCATATAGATATCTTATTATAATTGGATTTAATTCAATTACATTCTTTTCACCATTTGGATCATAAAAATCTTTAACTGAATCAAGAAAATGTCCTTTTTCATCAACAGGATTAACAAGTGGAATTCCGTTATTTTTGCATGTCCAATAGTCATCTTCACCAAATGCCGGTGCTGTATGAACTATACCTACACCTTCATCAGCTCCAACATAATCTGCAGCGACCACCTTGAACGCGCCCTGTTCTTTATATTCCTCGAAATAATTGAACAGCGGCTTATATGCCTTTCCTAATAAATCGCTTCCTATACACTCTTTAATTATTTCTGGTTTATCTCCAAATACCTTTGGAAAAGCAGCCAGTGTATTCTTACATGCAATGTAAATACCATTTTCTGTATTTACATAAGCATAGACAAGATCTTTTCCTACTGCCAGACATAAATTTGATGGTAATGTCCATGGGGTAGTAGTCCATGCAAGAAAATATACTTTTTTTCCATCTATCACTTCAGATGTTTCAAATCTTACTAAAACCCATCTATCCTGTCTCAATCGTGTAGAATCAGATTCTCTGGTATCAGATATAGATAATGATGTTTCACAATGCATACAGTATGGGGTAACCCTATAGTCTTTATAGATAAGCCCTTTATCATAACATGTCTTAAATGCCCACATAACGCTTTCCATAAAGTCGGTATTCATTGTCTTATAAGCGCCATCATAATCAACCCAACGAGCCATCTGTTCAACATATTCTTTCCATGACTCATTATTCTGTGAAACTAATTCATAGCATTTATCATTAAAAACATCTATTCCGATTTTATTCTCAATTTCATTCTTATCTTCTATTCCAAGTTGAACCTCTACCTGATTCTCTATAGGAAGTCCATGACAATCCCAGCCCCACACTCTAGGAACCGGATGCCCCTTCATTGTCTGATATCGGGCTATTAAATCTTTTATAAACGAAACCAAAATAGTTCCATGATGTGGTTTTCCTGTTGGAAATGGAGGTCCATCATAAAAAACCACCTCTTCACCCTTCTTATCGCTTACAGACTTCTGAAAAATATTGTTTTCTTTCCAATATTTCAAAGTCTCACTTTGGATTTCGCCAATATTAGGTTTTGATGTCAACTCTTCAAACTTCATACAATTTGTCCTCTATGATTATTAATCCTTTCTTATATTTGGGCTTAGATAGACTTGAACTATCGACCTCACGCTTATCAGGCGTGCGCTCTAACCAGCTGAGCTATAAGCCCATCCGTATTATCCTACTATTACCAGTACTAATTGTCAATTTAATACTTCTTTAATAGTGTCTAATGGAACAATACCATTTTTGATAATAATATCCTCTCTGTTAAAGTAATTAACTAAATCATTTATAGCAGCATTTACGATTGCCGGAGTTATTATACATTCTCTTCTATCAATAGCCCCACCAAATCGTTTTAATCCATCATATGGACATCCACCTCCACAGCATGATAGTGCCACACATTTCGAACAAGGATTACCCATATTCTTTGCAACACTGACAGGACAACTACAGTCAAAAAATGCATTTGATAATTCACTAAACACTTTATCATGATCTATCTTAGAACATCTTACCACAGAGCTGTCTGCAAGAATGGTTTTCTGCGATGTATGCATAGAACATGAATATCTTTTAATTTTCCCATCCCATAATGGTTTAATTCTCCATTTTAACTGCATTATTTCAGTGTTTATTGTTTTCCTATTTTTATATATCTCTAATAATGCATCTCTATACTCTTCAGCTGAAATCTCATAGCCATTATTCATTGTCCAATGCGGTAAACTATATCCTATTCTATATGGATGATAATTACTGGTAAATTCTTTCATAATATCAACAACAGATTTTGTGTTTTCTTTTGTTGCAACAGTAAATATTCCAAACCTTACATTTTCTTCTATCAGATTGCTTAGTCCTTTTAGTACATCATTATACATATAAGAACCATCTTTATATATTCTCATTATATTATCATCAAATGTTGGACCATCTAATGATAAATAAACTAATACATTTTTTTCTGCTAATCTTTTTGCTATTTCTTTTGTTATAAGCGTTCCATTTGTAGATATTCTAACCTCTCCATCAAATCTCTCTAATAAATAATCAATTTGATTAAAGAAAAGCATTGGTTCTCCACCAATAAGAAGAATTGTTTTTATATTCTTCATCCATTCTTTTTGACTTATTTCTTCCCAAAGGCTTTCCATATCTAATGATTCAGCCTTCTGTATTTCATTTCCATACACAATACAATACTTACAGTATCCATTACATGCATATGTTATCTCAATTCGAAGATCAGTTAATGTTGTATCGTAATACTCTTTTTTTAACTCTTCATCAATCGAATTGATCCAAAACTTCCCGTATTCCGGAGAAAAATATAGAATATTATTATCTTTTAGATCATATTTATATACATTACTGTTATTCATAAAACACCATTCCTATTATTTATTTTTGAAGCAGCGTACCACTATCAGTCATAATTATCTGTCCGGTAATTTTACATCCATCAGCCAAAAGAAATCTAACTACATCCCACGCATCTTCTGGCCTTATGATTCCATATGGCATGCTTTCATCTGCACTTTTTATCATTTCAATTGCTCTGGCTTCTCCGACATAGTTATTTATAAAATTTGTAGCCACAGAAGCAAATGCGACTGCATTTACCCTTATATGAGTATCCAGATTTTCAGCTGCAGTTATTTTGGTCAACATCTCTATAGCAGCCTTAGATACTGCATACGGAGCGCTCTTTTTCTTTGCTTTATAAACCTGATCGGAGCTAAAATTGATAATTGATGCATTCTGTGATTTTTTCAATAATGGCAGAGAGTACTTTGTCATGTAGAACACACTATCAAGATTAACTTCTAATACTCTCTTCCATTCTTCAGAACTTAAATTTTCAATTGTATTACGTTCCTTATAACACAAAATTCCTGCAACATTTATCAAACAATCTATATGATTAAGAGTTTCGCTTACCGTTTTAAAAAAGCTTTTAACTTGATTTTCATTACTGACATCACATATATTTGAATTCACGCCATCCAATTCAACCGGATTAATATCCACTCCATAAACGGTATAATTATTTTCTACTAGTTTTTGGGCTATACATTTTCCCATTCCTGATGCAACACCGGTTACAACTGCAATCCGACTCATTTGGAGATCCTCCATTATTTCTTTATCATATGATTAATAGGATCCTTAGCAAGATAATCTCCATTATGTATAAATGCCATTGCCGGACATCCTGTATAGTCATATTCTCTTTCTCTTTCCTTAAGCATGTTTTTAAAATCTCTAAATCGCTTAATTCCACCATCTAACAGTCCCGGCTTCCACATAATAGAAAAATCCTCATTTTTGATTTTGGATATCCATGAACATGGTGATGTTTTTCCTTTAGCATCAATATGAAGAATCAGATCTCCTCCCGGACATGCAACACATTTTTCTGATACCCCATGCTGTCTCTTAATTTCTACAATGATTTCATCTTTATATTTTTGAGTAAGTATATCTATATCATGATAAATTCTGGAATACATATTATCATCTATAAGCATATCCTTATTCTCTTTTGCTCTTCCTACTGGAACCAAAATAGCAAAATTAACCTTCTTTACTCCCAGATTTTTAGCTGTAATGACCATATCTTCAAGTTGATCAATATTATCTTTCCATACCATAGAACTAACTTTAGTAGAAACCCCTCTTTCAGATAACAGCTTAAGCGCTTCTACCATTCGGTCATATGCTCCCTTTACCCCCCTCATCTTATCGTGTGTTTCACCTATTCCATCAAAACTGATAGATACAAAATCAACACATCTAACAATGGTTTCCAAATGATCCTTTACAAACCAACCATTTGTTGCAAGTGTAATCTTCATTCCGGACTTATGTGCATGCTCAAGCACATCATCAATTCCTTTATATAATAATGGTTCTCCTCCGGATACATATAATCTCTTAAAATCCTGTTCAACTAATTCATCTAATAGTTTTAAGACATCATCTTTTGGCATTCCCTCAAATCTGCCTTCTCCTGAATCATTCATGCAATGCTTGCATTTCATATTGCAATATCCAGTAATCTCAATAAATGCTCTTTTTTCATTACCTCTGCTTCCAAATAAACATGATGTTCTTTCTGCCATTTTCCCAATAAGTAACAGCCTCACGCTGTTATCATTCTCCTTTCTATATATTTAATCTCTTTTTTACTTATTTATCATATATGCTTTTTTAGCAGCATACTTTAATAATTCATTGCCATTACGCATACATATTTTCCCATGTCCTGGTAAAATAATATCTACGCTATAATCATTAAGCTTTTTAATACTTAAATATATATCTTCAGCGCTATATCGTGGATCTCCTTTCCAACCAAAATTAATTGAATCCATCAACATACCATCCGGTTGAAGTATATCTCCAGTAAACAATATGAACTTATTATCAATCATCACTCGTATAGCCATACTTCCAGGTGTATGTCCGGGCGTTTTTATAAAATCGAATTCAAGTCCATTTATGGTTTCCTTTTTATCTTCACTTATCAATTCATCCGGATAAAACGCTGGAAATGATTGCTCATCGCAATATGGAGTCTCTGTTTCAATAGGGCCGCCATTGATACAGTATTCAAGTTCCTCTTTACCCACTATGATTTTTACGCCTTCTGCCTGCAGTCGTCTTGCATTTCCACAATGATCATGATGAGCATGTGTTAAAATACAATGCGTTATTTTTTTATCTACTCCAAAGATTTTAAGATTATCATTAATCATATCCAATCCATATGGATTTCTTCCGCAATCTATGAGTATCATTCCCTCGTTTGTTTCTATCCCATATGCTTCACCCATAGTTTCACTATTTCCAACAGCTGAATAAGCACTTCCATTTAGCCAATAAACACTAGGTGTAATTTTCATTCTCATGCTCCTTTTGACTTCAATACATCTTTAAACCATTCTGTGTGAAATGCAGGAAGCGTATTTTTTTGCGGATGAAGAACAGATATATCAAAATAGTTATTATTATCATTCTTATTCTGTGTAACCAATTGAACGTTATAACATATCTTTTCCTTATTTTTATCGATATACATAGAATTAATATAGTAGGTATACGTCACCCTATCATCTATCTTCTTTTTTTCTGATGATTCAACTGTTTCATAAAATTTTTGATATTCATCTGTTCCTGGTTCATTCATAAGAAAAGCACTTTCTTCACCATCCTTAAGCTTCAACCAAAAAACAAAAATGTATCCATATTTTTTTATAATTTCCTCATCACTGGCCAATAACTTTAGAATAATTACATTCTCATCATTTGAAGAACATATCTTATCTGCAACACTTACATCTAATCTTATTTTCCCATTTTCATTCTTTATTGAGTATTCCAAAAGATTCTTATCTAAATGATTTTCCTTGAAAATAGCATCATTCTGATAATAAGTTCTTGAAAGCGCTTCATAATACTTATTTGCTTTCTTTTTCTTATCAAATAATTCATCTGTAATATCTAAATCGTAATACTCTAGAAACGCTTTATATAACTCGCTCATCGGATGCTGCTTATAATTTGGATGTTCGAACATTTCTATTACTTCATCCTTAAAACAGCCCTTCCATATTTTATTTGCCTTTTTCATAATTCCCCATACCATATAGGAAAACCCATAATTATCTGCAATATAAAACAAATTGTTATAATCTATATTATTATTTGTTACAAGATAATGGATTTCTAATACATCTCTTAACCCATTGCTTCTCATATCATGCCACGCTAATGAGTTACTTAGTGCTGACAAAAACAGGTGAATAAGTGTATACATTGTATTTAATGTATTTATCTTTTTATTACCTATAACTACCTCTTCTGTATTCTCCCAAAATACGTCAATCAGGTTCTTATAATTATCAATAATCTCCACTTCTCCAGATATACACTTTATCTCAACCAAAACATTATATGGACTCATTAATTGAATTTCATGATAGTAATAAGAAAATCTTCGTCCGATATCTTCATTAATTACACCTACTTTTTTGAATCCCTTATTACATAGGATATCAACTATATCATCTATATCTCCTGATTTTACAAGCAGATCAATATCTCCGGATTTCCTAAGCCACATGTCTCCATATATCTTCACTGATAATGGAATCCCCTTAATCCATATGACATTAAAGCCATCAAAAACTTCTTTCATACAATCAATTGTTTCTAACTGATTGTAAATGATCTCATTATTTTTCTTCTTTATTTCCTTAAATTTATAAGAGATATTATCTTCTTGTTCGTTTCTTTCTGATGCCAAGATATTGATTACATTAGAACTGATTTTATTTTTTGTGGCCAAGTCAATCAGATTATCAAGATAATCCTCATCAGTAATACTATCGATAACTCTCTTAATTACTTCTTTATCATCTCTTAGCATTCCTAATAAATCTGCTTCAACGCCCATATTGTCTTCTCCTTTATATTTATAACCTTGTAGATATTAAATTTCCTGACTCATATCTTTTAAGTCCCTTATAAAAGAATACGATCGTAAAAATGCAATACACTATTATCCATACTATTGAAAGCAGCAGTTTTTCTACATCAAAAGAATGAAATAGTTTTAATGGAATATGAACAGCTATTCCTGCCGGAAGAACGCTATACATAAATGCTCGAATAAAAGGACCATATATTTTTTCCGGGTATGTAGAAAAACTAACCAGAAATTCGGTAAAAAACTGGCCTATCAATGATGCATCGCTCAGATAAAAGGTTAAAGTGTTAGCAAATATACTTACTGATGTAAATACAACACAACACAATAATGATCCACATAAAAACCATATCCAGGCTTTAAGATTAGTCAGATAAAAAATTGCCATTAGTATAAAGCCATAAGCAAAATCTCCAAAAGCAGATAAACTTGTTCGACAGCATAAAAGATTTATCAAAACATTTGAAGGTTGAAGCAGAAAAGTATCAAGCTCCCCCGATATAATCAATCTCGTGATATTTGATGCATTGTCAAATAATATATGCGCTAATCCAAACCCGGAGCTTGTAACTGCCCATATGAACGCTACATCTTCAAAACTATAGCCTGCTACAGTTCCTCCTACCTGTGAAAATGTCAGCCACCAAAAAAATATAAACGCACTGTTTGAAATTGCCATACCAAAAAATTGAGTAAAAAAAGCTGCTCTATATTCCAGTGAAGAAACTATATTTAGTTTAAACATACACCTTAGGATTCTCATATGTTTCTTCATTGCTATCCTCCGTTTACCTGTAGTCTACTAATACCCTTGTCATATATGATCATCGCAAAGAATACAGACACTACAGCCCATAACAGCTGCATTGGCAAAATCTCTTTACACGCCTCACTTGAAAAGTTTACAAACAGTTTTGCCGGAGCCCAATAAACATAAGAAAATGGCATTATTTTTGCAACTGGCTGCAGCCAGGATGGAAGGAATTCCAAAGGTAGAAACATTCCCAGCATAAATCCAAGTTTTTGATATATCATATACATTGCAAAATTATCTTCAATTACAAACGCTGAAAGTCCAATCAGCATAAGAAAGAAATAATTTAGTATTGTACTTAGAACTAATGATATCAGCACCACAGGAATCTCTATAAGTGTGAATGAATTCAATTTCCCAACAAACACTAATCCTAAAATGACTGCAAAAGCGCCAAACATAAATGCATTAACTATTATCTGTCCAAGATAATTTGAAAACTGAAAAAGCAGATAATGCACAGGTCTCCCGATTTGATATGCAATTGATCCTGATTTAACATCATCACTTATTGAACTATGAATATTAGTTCTACATGCAAAGGATATAAACTCAGTTAATATTAAGTACCACACTATCTGATTATATGAATATCCATTAACCCCGCTCTTTTCATATATCATTGCCCATAATTTCATAAAAATGTATATAAATATCGTATAAAAGCAGAATCTTGATATTACATTCGAACGATACATAAACGCATTTGCAATATTTACTTTTATGATAGTTATATATTTTTTAATCCGCATTAGGACTCTCTCCCTTTTTATACATAGCAGCTATAATATCTTCCATAGGCGGGTCATTAATAGTAATATCAAGTACATTGCCTAAATCATTCATAACCTTCATGATATCCCCAATAGAATTCATACTCGTATCAACTTTTAGGGTATATCGAACGTCATTTTCGTTCTTAATTGTCTCAACACCAGTAATATCGGGAATCCTTTGACGTTTACCAAAATACACATCTATTAGTTTTACACCCAGAAAATTACTTTTTAATTCATCTATAGGTGAATCCAGAATTAATGACCCTTCATCAATTACAATTGCCCTTTTGCATAAATGTTCAATATCCGCCGGATCATGACTTGTTAAGAAAACTGTTGTCCCTCGTTCCTTATTCTGATTTATAATTAACTCACGAATTGCCTGCTTTACAACTACATCTAATCCTATTGTAGGTTCATCAAGAAATAATAATTCCGGCTCGTGCAGTAATGATGCAGCGACCTCACATCTTACTCTCTGTCCAAGCGACAGTTTTCTAATAGGTGTTTTAAGGAATTTAGATAACTCAAAAAGTTCTGTAAGTTCATCTATTCGCCTTTTATAGTCTTTTTCATCAATCTCATATATAGCTGATAGTAATCTAAAGCTATCTAAGACTGGAAGGTGCATCCATAATTGAGATTTTTGTCCAAATACCGTACCTATCTGCATGGTAAGTTTTCTTCTGTCAGCTGTAGGTGACATTCCTAATACTGAAACATTGCCACTCGTAGGATGCAGTATTCCACATAAAGTTTTAATAAATGTCGACTTTCCTGCACCATTAGGGCCAATAAAAGCTACCATTTCTCCTTTTTCGACTTTTAGACTAATCCCTTTAAGCGCCTCTACATTTTTCCACTCGGGTTTAAATAACCCCTTGACACTTGCTTTTAAGCCCTCATCTTTTACTCTAAGTTTATATGTTTTCTTTAGTTCTTCAGTTATAATGGCTTCCATACGTGTTTCCTAATCTTATTTATTCTGTAATTTTTTTATTCCAATAACTCTCTGTAAATGTGTATATGAGATAATTGATTTTTTCATCAGATTCCAATCTTCATTTTCGACTTTTGCCTTATATATAAAATCAATGAGTTCATTATTTTTATCTTTTGATGACATAAAATACTTACACGTAGATTCCTGAAGCATAATATTTTTTTTGTTCCAACCTATTCCAAGGTCCACCAATAATCTTAAAGAATTCCTATGTGCATTATCTTTATAAAAGTCCATTACTTTTTCACCTATTTCAGATGTCTGAATAAATGGCAGCCCTACAAAATAAACTTCTTTATCCATTATTTTGGCCAGATAATTGATTATATAGAGAGGAAATAAATGTTTTACAGAAGAAACAACTATAATCTTTGAAGATTCAATACATATTGGGATAAATTTCCATAACATATCTATATCCAGATTGAATTCCTGTCCATCAAGATTAATAACTACACCTGTATTTCTTTCTCTACTTATTCGAAGGAAGCTGCCTTGAAGTGATTTTCTAAAATGATTTACATCTGAGTTTAAATAATCAGGATGTATATTCATTTTTTCATTCAATTCTTCTTCCTTAATTTTTAAAAACAAACTTTTTCTTAACTTAAACTCTAATTTGTTACCGCAAACCCTGCACTTTAAACCCTCTTCATCTTCTCCTGCCAACTGCATATCCATATTGATTTCATTAAATCGTTTAATCTCAGATTCAGTTATCTCTGCTCTTCCACAATCACATACAGCAGTTGATTCAGTACGTATTTGAATATCACCAGCGACATATAATTTTTGAATTATCTCTTTAATTGGCTCAATATAATCAGCATCAAAATATATTTTTTTTCTATTTATAAAATCAAATTTTTCAACAAATTCATTACATTCCTCATCACTATACTGTTTAAATGAATGCAATGAATTAATGCCTAAATAATATTCTCCATCAAACAGACTCGCCAAATATTCACCCATTATTGCAGTCGAAAAATAAAATGGTGTTTTCATTGATTTCATCGGCTGAAATGGTAAACTAATAAAACTAACTTCTCCCATTTTTCAAACCTCTCACTTATAATTTTTTTATAATTGCAGCCTATATTATAAGTATGAATGATATTTCAAAATCGACTCTATATCATGTATATCCAGCCTTCTGAGATCCATACTATTAAATAATGAAAAATCCTCTATATACTGTTCTCTTGTATCAGGGCAATGTACATAACTAAGAAATACTTTTTCATCATCATTTATTTTTGAGCATAGAAGTTCCTTGTATTCGCCCTCAGAAAAAATCCCTTTTAGATTCATACGAATTGAAATCGTTCCATCTTTTGTTTTATTCATGGATGAGCGTATTGATTTTTTTAGATTTAATGTATCTTTTATCATTGTATTGTAATCCTCATTCTTATATAGAATTAATAATATCCCGCTATTTCCATATAAATAATTATTTAGAAATGCATGTGCATGGACATGCATTTTTATTGTTTCAGCTTTCAAATATGTATTCTTATAAAGATTATCAAGTAGTTTGTTCCACTCTTTAATCCTATAAGCTTCTTTTATTTCAAATCCTTCATCATTTATATTTTTAAAGATTTTTTCTACTATTACTGCTGAACTTGGATGCAATAATAAATAAGTATTCATCATTTTAGATTCCTGCTAAAGCCGCATTTTTAGGTGCCGGATACACAGTTACATACTTTTCTGTTGAGTTTTCCTGATAATATATCCAATCAGAACATTTCTCACATGCCCCTAAATACTTTCCTTGTCTTAGGTTTTCTTTTATCTCATCCAATTTTCCATTTTTAAGAAGCTTTTCAAGCGAGTAATCATAATCTCTTAAGTTACCCAAGGCATTCTTTGCTTCAAAATCACAGAAGCATGTAATTATATTGCAGTCACTTAATATGCCTATCCTTTTTTCCAGATCTACACATAATCCTCGCTTCACTGAATAATCATGATTACTTTCACTAAAGAGATCGAGATTAACGCTATCTGCTCTATTAGTGAAATTATGAAATGCAGCATGTATACCATGGTCGTGGAAAAATTTTATAAACTCATCTTTTCCTTTTCCGTTCTCTGTATCAATCATAACTGCCTGAACTTCTGTTGGAAGATTGTGATCATCAATATATTTTTTGAATTTAAATAGATTATCTAATACTTGTGGTAATCTATCGCATCCTCTGGTTCTTTTATATGTTTCTCTATCTAATGTTGATATTGATACTACAACATATTCCAATCCTGAATTTGCGATTGCCTCTCTTCTTCTGTCATCCAAAAGAGAACCATTCGTTGAAATTCTTGTTTTGGCTCCCTTAGAACGTATATACTTTACGCATTCAACAAAATTAGGATTTGTAAGAGGTTCACCATAAAAATGAAGCCAAACACCATTCTTGTTAAATAAGTGATAATTGTTATCAACAATTTTATAAAACTCATCCATATCCATATGTGAACCTCTGGAACGAGTCACACATATTGGACATTTATAATTACAAATACTTGTTAATTCCAGATTATTGATTTCAATATTTCCCATATTCTTTTCGTGATTCTCTATCACTTTTTTTCCTTTCTGTAGATTTAATCTTTTATATTCTTTACATAATCAACCATATAATTTATTAGTTCATTTTTTTTCTTCTTAAATATCGAGTACTCTTCTTTTCCTAATGTCCAAAAATCAATTTTGCCAGGAATATCTGAAACTACTACAAATGCTGATAATGAATTATTATATTTCTCGGAGGCTTTTGAGCATGCTGCAATCTCCATTTCAATAATTCCGCATCCATCTTCTTTTGCTTTCGTCTGATAATCTTCAGCCTCATTTCCTAACATACAAGGAGAGTATCCGCCTATTACATTTTCATAATCACTTATTCTCTTAAGATCAAATATCTCTTCTTGATCAATTGCTTGAACAACTTCCAATACTGATCCTATTTGAAGTCCATCAGACATTCCTCCGGCATAGCCATAAAAAAGAACATGTGTTTTATCAAAACAGAACATTACATCTTGCGAGGCTCTTCCTTGTGGAATATATACTATAACTCCTCTTTTTCCGTTATTCGTATCAAACAATGCATTTTCGAAAAAGCAATCTGTTCTACTGTCATATCCATTAAGTAATTCAAAAAACTTTTTATATGCACCTTTTATAGGTGTAATTATTGCTAAATCGACAATGTCAGTGTCTCTTCCCAGTAAAACCTTTTTTACTTTATTTCTATCAATCGCCTGCATGTAATTCCTCTATATCATTCTTTTTATATGCTAAAGTATAGTCATAACAGAGTTTATTATTTTTTGATTCTTCCAATTAAGATGATCTCTTTCAAACATACCGAAAGAATCCCATTCAAAACTGCCATATTGATTGTTATCCCACAAAATACATGTGATTCCTCTTTTTTTGCATTCGTTCACATAAAAACTCGTATATTCTGCTCTATAGTCTTCATTATTTTTATTGACAGTACCAAATTCTCCTATTATTAAAGGTCTATGCTTTCTCTCTGCAGAAGTACTCACTGAATTCAGTAGTTCTTTTAAATCTTCTTTTTCTTCCTTTGTTCCCCATACTCCCGTTTCGTTTGGTACCATACAAAAGAAATACGGATGATATGCGTGAATTGAAATGATTATATTTTGATCACCATCAGGTATTTCAAGATCATCTATAGCAACATTACTTGCTCTTGCGCCATAAACAGGAATAATAATTGCTCTGTTTAAATTATTTCCACCTGTTTCTCTTATTGTTTTTACAGCAGCACAATTTAGTTTGTTAATAATACTCCTTGCCTCTGCAGTGCCCTCAGTCCACTCATATTCTGTACCGATCAATCTGACTTCATTCATTGTTTCAAAAATCAAATGATAATCATAATCTTTAAAATACTCAGCAACCTGTTTCCAAAGAGTTTCCAGAATAGTTATTCTTTCTTCTAAATTCTCCTTAACAGGAATAAGCCATTCATCTTCGTGATGAGTATTTATAATTGCATACATTCCTTCCTCATACACATAATTCACGACTTCTTTAACTCTTTTTAACCATGCTTTATCTATCTCATAATTATTATCTTTATCTATCTTTTTCCACCAGGTAACTGGAATTCTAATTGTTCGAAAGCCTGCTTCTTTGACTTTAATTATCATTTCTTTGGTTGTACTTGGATTCCCCCAATATTCCTCAAATTCCTTTATGCTGGCAGTTTCCTTGTTTTCCGGAGCTGCAGCCTCTAAACTATTACCAAGATTCCAACCAATTTTCATATCCTCTACAATTTCATATATATTTCTATTTTCCATGGTTTTTCCTGCCTAGTTTTTTAAATTGCATACTTCAAAAAATCACTGTGATGTAATTCTTTTTTTATGCCATCACTTAATTCACCCTTATGTTCAACTAAAACTTTATAGAAATCATTTGCCATTTCCAATGGGATAACTCCATCCCAATCCATTTTCATCAAACTTACATCCACATTAGGATATTTTTCACAGAAATACTTAAAATTCCTAAACATATCTCTGTTTTCCATTTTTCCACGAGGATGTTCCTGATGATAATTTGCAGCATTATGGCTAAATACAAATTTATAACCCTGTCTAAACAGCTGATATGAAAAATCAATATCCTCTATTCCATAGCCAACATAATTATGATCATATACCAATGGTTCTGAGAGAAGACTCATATCAAATGACATATTTCCTCCAAAAGCCTTACTCCATGCCAGATAGAAACCATCCAGATCATCCCCATATCTTTCAACCATATTTAAAAGACAGCTTTCTGTATAATCCGACAGATAATATTTTTCCAATACTGCTGAAAAATCTTTTTTTACATCTTCAGCTGTAAACATTACTCTTTCATCACTATCTAATAATTCCGGATATTTGTTATATATCTTAAATTCATCTTTAAAACCAAATCTGATATCATGTGAAAAAAGTGACATTATCAGACATTCTTTTCCAATAACTACTATTTTCTCACCAGAGTCCAATCTCTTTTTATGTTCTAAAACAAAGTTTTCACATGGTATTCTGTCATCATCTGTTATGATCACATATTCTCCACTGCAATTATCCAAAGTCTTACTTCTTGCCTTAGAAATTCCCTCTCCATTCTGTTTTATATACTTTATTTTTAACTCACTCTGATATTTTTTTATTATCTCTTCTGTATTATCTGTACTTCCATCATTAACAATTACAATTTCAAAATCTTTATATGTTTGATTTGTATACCCCGCTAACGTCAGATCCAGAAATCTTGACTTATTCTTAGTTGCTAATAACACAGAAATCTTTTTTTCTTGCATATCTACACCTCTCTTTATGTTTTCAGTTTGTTATATCTTCTCGCAACAATATGGATAATATATAAAGCCCGTTCATTATTCAATTCTCACTGAGTAAACGACACATATCTCTTGTGAACGACATAAAAAATCCCCCGAAGGAAATTTCCTTCAGGGGACTACTATGTCGTTCATCAAAAAAACATGTCGTTCACTCAATGCCTATTTCTTTTTTTGATTTTTATATTATAGTCTAAACATGGCAAACATAAAGCCAATTATAAATCAATAAACGGCTATACCCACCCTTTAGTCAAATGGCACATAAGATTCAATCTTATGTGCCATTTTCCATATTATTATTCTGTATCACTCTCATACTATGCCGTCTCCGCACACTGAATCATCGGGTTTTCCACCAGCTCTAACCTGATTTCCGGTACCTCTAATCCACATGCTTTTATATTTTCTATAGCTGCAGAAAGAAACTTTTCTGCATTGTTTGAAGTTATCTCTTCTTTACATTCTTTGACATCAGCCTGACTTATTACAACACCTAATTCACTGATAACATCAGCAAATTTTCTGCCTGTTTTCATTGCTTCAAGTACACTGTTCAACTGAAAATAGCCGTAAGTCATAACATTCATCAAGGCTTCAGTGCCCCATATACTTTCAAAGAATGATGTAAATGATTCACCCTCTGGTACTGGTGACGGCATCTGATCTATCACTGCTTTCAGTATAGACTTTAGTTCTGCTAATCTATCTGATTCGCCGACATAACGGTAATAACTGACAGCCAGCTCATTTACATACATCTCTTCCTGAACTGGCGACAGCACAAGGCTATACTTTTCAACGAGGCAGTGCCCCATCTCATGAACAAGGTTATACCAGTGAAAATAGAGATCAAACTTATACTGAATACTCACTTCACCAAAGAGCATCTTGTACCCCATCTGCTGCTCTTCATTTCCGGTTTCAAACTTTCCTGAAAGAATCTTATACTTCATTTTGCCCCCTTGATATGCAGTTTTATATATCCTTCTCAATAATGATTATCGACTCTTCATTCTTTCCGATCATCTCTACGGATATTTTATTAACTCTTGTACGGAATACATCTTCCACCGACTTAATTGCCTCGTAAGCCTCATCCATTTCTTCTTCCGACTCCAGCTTTCCAACAGTCATATGCGGATAATATTCAAACCCAAGATTAAATTCCTTGAATTCATTTTCATACAGCACATCATGAATTTTTCTGATACTATCCTGTCCTTTAACTATATCCAGAAACAAGGTATTCCCCCATATATCACTATGCTTGGTGAAGCCTTTCATCTCTATGTCAAATGCACTTATACCGCTCAGTCTTTTATCCAGAATATCAGATAATTCCTCATTACTCATATCTGATTCAAACGGAAATACCAGCGTGATATGAGGTCTTACAAGTTTCGCTAAAGGATCATAACGATCCCTTATAGAATCTATTACTTCGATATTTTCAAATTCCGGAAATATCATTATGGTCCTATAACTCAAACTCGTACCCCCTTTTTTCACTTCTTTTGCAAACAGATATCCCTTGTGCGTAGATTGATACTCAACCTCATCTAATGCATTTCCTGATACAGCACACTCGATTACCTTCTTAGTCAGATCAGGTACTGCATCATCCTTAAGAGCATCTTCAACCTTCATCCATATAACTTCACTGTTTTCATCATTATCTGATTCAGCTATTCCATCAACATACTTAACCTCGAAAATAGCATACCAGTCTTTCTCGCTGAATCTCATTCCTATCAATCTTTCCGGCTCAACCGTAATAGCTGTTTCTTCTTTAAATTCTCTGATCAATGCATTCTGAGCCAGCTCACCTATCTTAACGTAACCGCCTGGAATAATAAGTCTTCCCTTCCCTGTGCCATATGTGTGACGTGCAAGTAAAACCTTTCCGTCCTTGATACATACACCGCCAACCGACTGGCTCCAGTTCGTTGCATTTATTTCTTCCTGTGTCATCTATTATTCCTCCACTGATACAAACATTTTTTAACCATTAATCGCTGGTTACATTCTCATAAAACCACAGCATCCGATTTCCGACAGTTCAGCAAATCCAACCGATCTATAAAATGCTTTGGTTTTTTCTGTATTGTCAGTTACAAGCTCTATCTGTCTTACTGACTTATATCTGTTCAGAACTTCCTGCAGCAGTGCTCTTCCTATGCCTTCTCTCTGATGTTTCCGGAATACCAGAATATCCTGAACAAAGACTATCGTATATCCATCTCCTACCACGCGAATGATTCCTAAAAGCTCATCGCCCTCATAAGCCGCAAGTATCAGAAGTGAATTCTCATATCCATTATGTAAAGCCACTAAATCATCCGTGTATGCTTTCCATCCAACATCTGTATATAGGCTTACAATCTCGTCTTCATTATATGCTGTATATTCTTTTATGATCATCTTTCAGTTCTCCGAAGTTAGTTTTTTGTTAATACTTTATTATATCATCCAAATCAAAAATATATGCCACCCACTTAGTGAACGACATATATTTCCTGTGAATAACATATTTCTATACCCTTTTTACCGGAACCAGCTCTATATAACCTCTCTCTCCGATCGGTTCCAACTGTATGCGCGGATTAGTTTCATCCCACTTAAATCCTATAAACTCCGGATTGTACTTCTTTTCGGCTTCCCAGATTTCTGTAATTGCGATTTCATACTCCTCTTCTTTAAAAGGCTCTCCTCTGAAAAGAAGATATGCAGCTGCCGGAAGATCTATAACGTCGAACCCTTCCGGAATGATTCCATCATAATCAGCCTCGACTTCAACACCCTGAACATATTCATTGGTTACAGGTTTTCTCAAATGTTCCGGAAGCCAGAGGCATACCGGTTCTCCACTTATGGACTTTATACTTTTGAGAAGTCCCCACACATCGCAGCCCACTTCTTTGCAGTAACTCCAATATTCTTTTGCTTCGATGCCTCTCTTTATGATGACCTTTCGTGCCTGCTTTTCAACAACCTGAATAAATACATTTCTGATATTACTCATATCACTCTCATTCCTCTTTTTATCAAAGATCATACTCGGGGTAAACAGCCATACCGGTATCGGACTATTGGAATACTCCTTCGGATTACAGCCGAACTCCCGTCTGAATGCCCGCTGATATCCATCCACACTTCCAAAGCCCATATCCATGGCAACATCAAGTATCTGACAATCCTCATCACGCAGTCTAAGTGCAGATTTCGTCAATTTGAGACGCCTTATATAAACCGCCGGAGTCATCCCGAGATATTTGATAAAAAGTCTTCTTGCATGCCATGTAGAAAAGTCCGCTGCTTTTGCAAGTTCATCTATTGAGATTTCCTCATAAATGTGTTCACTTATATAGTCCTGCATTTTTCTGACTGCACTTCTTTGTTCATCCATTGACTCTTCTCCTGTATACGTCCGCCTGTTAACAGTTTCCGTACTTGTGAGCTAATATTAATATTTTTATTAAAAGTTATTCTCGACTTTTTTTGCTCTCATTTATTTGAGCTGATTCCCAATAGTTTATCTGATTCCTGCTTTCTTCCGATCTCACCGAAGTTTAGTTCCTTCTTCTCGAAATCGTATATTATCATTCCCTCTTTGTTTCTTTCATGTTCACACAGGACTTTTCCTGACGCATCAAAGAACGCTGTCGGTGCTGTCTGATATGATGACGATTCATTTAAAGATAATATCGGAGTAACATTTTCGACTGCCCTTGTGATAAGATGGCTTCTGATAGTATCATATCTGGTAACGTTTTCCTCATCTGAAACATCACTGAATAAAACAATATTGAGATCCGTCTTTGCAAGATATAATTCTCTGAAATATTCAGGGAATCGAACCTCATAGCATATCCTTATACCAACGGTCAGATCACCGATTCTGAACACTCCATCACGCTGGCCTAAACAGAAGTTCTCTGCGTCCCATCCATAAAGAGCCCGCTTATCATACCAGTCCATCGGCTGTCCCGGCTGCAAAACACAGGCCCTGTTATAATAGTTTTCATCAAATGCAATAGCTCCGATAATGATGCATATCTTATATTCATCTGCCAGACTTTGCAGCTTTTGAAGCCCCGCTGTTACTGCCTCTATATCAACTGCATTTGAATCCGCAACGCTTCTCGGCGGATAGCCTGTCAGAGCACATTCCGGAAATGCAATCAACTGACCCTCTCTTCCGGCTGCCTCTATCACTGCTTTCTCAACAACAGCCAGGTTCTGATGTATATCCCCACTTACATTAAATTGATAAGCCGCTATCCTCAATTTCCGTCTCCCCTCATGAACCGAACTGCTTTATGACTTACGCGCAATGAGTCTTATTATCCGTTGACCAACGGTGCATCTATATCATAATCCGAGATCTCCGTAACCGGCATCTCTAACTCGAGTCCGATTCTCTCATCCTTGTAACTTACAGTTTTCGAGTATGCATTATCTCCACTTGTATTAACTGAATATAGCTGAATAGTATCATCCTCCAACGTCTGGAATCCATGTCCGAAGCCTGCCGGTACATATACAGCTAAAGCATTTTCCGCCGTCAGTTCTACCCTT
>JAEEGL017002505.1_pt1 | contig 30596 bp, 26 predicted proteins | sample 9134231 | NCBI WGS metagenome assembly JAEEGL01 (sample SAMN16246548, study PRJNA631951) | gut metagenome | biome: gut microbiome; feature: rumen; material: fiber-attached | host: Bos | place: Iran: Karaj | collected 2018-10 | reverse complement strand
CTCACATGAAATGTCAAAGGTGGAGAACACGTAAGGGGGATGAGGATAGGTCTTCATCGCATCCTGCACGGGTAAGTATGCGAGGTTTATGCCCCCGTCCCTGGAGATCCTGCACGCTCCGGGGTGAAGGTCCAGGGCGTACATCATCCTCTGGGTGTCACGCACCGCGAGATCGGGCTGTGAAAGCTGCAGGATCTTCCTCGGGAACCTGGGGCTGAACCTCAGGGTCTGTCCTCCGTCCACGACGCTCTTTCCAAGGCCGAAAACGACGTTCACTATTCCGTCCTCCGCCTTCTCGTTGCCGATCGGGTAGAAGTTCACGCTCCTCGCCACTCCCGAAATCATGGGATAGTAAAGACCCTCGTGCTCTGACCCCCTCACGGCCTGTATCACGACTGCCATCTTCTCCTCGCTCTGGAGGTTGCCGGTAGTCTGGATGTATGTCCTGCTGCCCGCGTAGAACACTGAAGCGTAGACGCTCTTAATGGCGTTGTCCAGCATCCTCAGCATCTGGCCGCTGTTGTTGGAATAAGGGATCATGTAGGTCGAGTAGACTCCTGCGAAAGGCTGGTAGTTGCTGTCCTCAAGTTTGGAGCTCGAGCGGATAGCAAGGGGAGTGCTGACGGTCTTAAGGTAAGTTTTAAGTTCCTCCACCATCCTCTCCGGAAGACGGGAAGCCACGAACTCGGAAAGGATCTCGTCGTCAGAGAGTTCCGAATCGATTATGTAGTGCAGACCGTTGTCCCTTATGAACTCATCGAAATAATCCGTACCGACGACGACCGTCCTCGGAGTTGAGATGCTTATACCTTCATAAGCGGAACTTATCTTGTGCTTCTCGACAAGGCGGTTGAGGAAGGCGAGGCCTCTGGCCTTTCCTCCCAACGATCCGTCACCGAGGCGTGCGAACGATATGTAAGAATCGTATGTCTTGTTGTCGAACTTCGCTATTACGCCCCTACCGGCAGCTATCCTGTAAGCCTTCACCTCACTGAGGACGAACTCCCTCGCTTCTGAAGGAGTTGTATGATGCTCAGTCCTGAAGCGTTTGCCGAGGGAGAACAGTCCACGGGCGAAGAACCACTTCGAGAACATGTTCCTTGAAGTGTTCGCGACCAGCATATCATCGGGAATGACCTTTATAAGTGCTTCAAGTTCCTGAAGACTTGATGCACGGCTGTATTCCTTTCCTTCCGAATCCCTGAACACGAAGTCACCGAAGCCGAACTCCTCCTTGATGTAGTTCGAAAGCTGCATGAATAGCGTCCTGGAATACTTCCTTACGAAACCTACTCCAAGAGCGTCGGCCGTGGAAGCGAGGGCTCCCTGGGAAGACTGCATGAGAATAGGCATGTAGGGGTCGTCCTTTCGGATAAGGTTCACCAGGTCGATACCGGCGTCAAGCTTCTCGCTCTTGGGCGGATCTCCCTTGTGGATTACCATTCCGATATCGGTTATGATTCCGAGGAAGTTGCTCTTGTACCTTTCATATATGGCCACGGCCTCATCGTAGCAGTTGGCCAGAAGTATCTTGGGCCTTGAGCGCTTCAGGTTCTTCTGCTGGCGTTCTCCGATGGTGTCCTTCAGGAACTCATTGCTCTGCGCGAGGACCATCTTGTAGAGTTCAGGGAGATAAGTCGAATAGAACCTGATGGAGTCCTCGACAAGGAGAATGGCCTGGACACCCACCTTCAGGATGTCGTAATCGGCGTTCATCCTGTCCTCGAACAGCTTTATTATCGCGATGATCAGGTCAGCGTTCCCGTGCCAGCTGAAGACATAGTCGACTCCCGAGTCCTGACGGGAAGTGACCTTGCGGCGGATTTCACGGGAATAGTGCATCAGCAGCACGAAGGGGACGGTGGAACCGTTCTCCTTCATCTGGTGAGCCAGAGGGAAGATGCCCGTATCCTGCTCGTTGAACATGCAGATTATGAGGTCGAACTTCTCGCCCTTGTCCATGAGGGCTTTAGCGGCCGCTGAAGAGTTGGCCCATGTGAATGCCGGAGGGTCCGACATTCCGAGTTCGATGTATTCGCTGTAGACCTGTGACTCGATCTTTCCGTCCTCCTCAAGGATGAATGCGTCATAGTTGCTGCAGATCATCAGTACCCTGGCGACCCTGGCGTTGATGAGGGTTCCTAGAGTTCCGGATGGACGGTTTACGGAGTTTATGCTGTTCATTTGTAGTTGTGTTTCAAAGGTATCAGTGAGGAAGGCCTCTTCGGCGGAATTCCGCCAGAGTGACCGCTGTGGCCACTGCCGCGTTGAGCGACTCGCTTCCAGCCCCTTCCTTGGCGAATGAAGGGATCGTGATCCTGCGGCTCACAAGCGATCCCGTTTCAGGGGAAATACCCCTTGACTCGTTGCCTATCACTATTATGACGGGGGAGTCTCCTCCTTCGGGGAGAGGCCCGTAAAGTGAATCTCCTTCAAGGAAGGTCCCGTAGGATGTGCCTCCAAGATGAGAGCATCTTTTCAGGAGGTCAGGTATGGAGGTATAGTGGAACTTCACCCTGAATATCGCTCCCATGGTCGACTGCACCACCTTGGGATTGAAGACGTCAACGCTGTCCGGTGCCGCGAATATGGCGTCGACTCCGAACCAGTCGGCGGTCCTTATTATGGTACCCATGTTGCCGGGGTCACGGATTGTATCGAGTGCCAGGTAAAGGCCGCAGCCGCCTTTCAGGACCTTCTCGGCGGATGAGTGCAGATCCCCGGGGATCCTCACTGTGGCAAGGACAGGCGAAGGGGAGGAAAGGGAAGTGATCCTTTCCATAGCAGAAGAACCTATATCTTCCGTCCTGTAGACGTTCTCGACCTCGAACGAGGACGCAAGTGCCTCGGAGACCATCTTCTCGCCTTCAACGGTGAACAGTCCAAGGCGGTCCCTGAACTTCTTTTCAGAGAGGGACCTTATGGTCTTTATCGTATTGGCGGAGAGCTGGGGCATAAGCACAAAAAGCCGCAGGGGTCTGCGGCAAAAGGGTTTATCGGAATCAGTAACCGAGTATCTTCAGCATCGAATCATAGGACTGCTCGGGAGCGAAGAGCCTCGTGGACACCTTGCCCTCACGGTCGCGGTCTATGAGGATGTGCTTGGGCGAAGGCTGCAGGCAGTGCTTCATTCCGCCGTAGCCGGATATCGCCTCCTGATATGCTCCCGTGTGGAAGAACCCTATGTAGAGGGGATCCCTTCTGTTCTTCATGTTGGGGAGGAAGATCGCGTTCGCGTGAGCTTCGGAGTTGTAGTAGTCCTTGCTGTCGCAGGTGAGACCTCCGAGGAAGACACGGTGGTATTCTTCGTTCCACTTGTTTATAGGGAGCATTATGAACCTCTGGTTGAGGCCCCATGTATCAGGCATGCAGGTCATGAAGGAGTTGTCTATCATGTACCAGCACTCACGGTCATTCTGCTGCTTTACGTCAAGCACCTTGAAAATGGTGGCACCGGATTCACCTACGGTGAAGTTTCCGAACTCGGTGTAGATGTCGGGAACGGGCACTCCGTGTGCGTCACAGACTGACTTAATCTGGTAGACGATCTCCTCGATCATGTACTTGTAGTCGAAATCCCAAGCGAGGGAGTTCTTTATGGGAAGTCCGCCACCGATATTGAGTGAATCAAGTTCGGGGCATACCTGCTTGAGGTCACAATAGAGGTTGAGGCACCTCAGGAGCTCATTCCAGTAGTAGGAAGTGTCCCTGATACCGGTGTTGATGAAGAAGTGGAGCATCTTCAGGCGGAACTTCGGGTTCTTCGAAATGCCGTTACGGTAGAAGGGGATTATGTCGCTGTAGCGTATGCCCAGACGTGAGGTGTAGAAATCGAACGAGGGTTCCTCCTCGGCAGCGATCCTGATTCCGAGGTCAACGGGATGGGAGATGTCATCGGGAATGGCGTCATCCAGATCCTCAAGCTCGTTCTTGTTGTCGATCACGTCGATAATGTTGCGCCATCCGTCCTTGACGAACATGGCTATGTTCTCGATGTACTGGGGACGTTTGAAGCCGTTGCAGATGACTATGAGGTTCTTGTCGACAAGACCCTTGGCCAGAAGCGCCTGGATGAGGTTGAGGTCATACGCGGACGAAGTCTCGATATGGGCTCCGCTCTTCAAGGTCTGCTCGACCACGAACTCGAACTGTGAGCTCTTCGTACAGTAGCAGTAATGGTATTCCCCGTCATAGCTGACTTTGGACATGGCGTTACGGAACATTCGTTTCGCCCTCTGTATCTGGGAGGTAATCTTGGGCAAATACGTTATCTTCAAAGGTGTGCCGTACTGCTTGATGATGTCCATCATGTTGATGTCGTTAACATAAAGGATACCGTCCTCCACACGGAATTCATCCTGAGGGAAGTCGAAGGTCTGCCCGACCAGGTCGACGTACTTGTTCTTCATTCTCTGCTCTGTATGAAAAAATCAGTCCATAAAAATCCGTACCTGCCGGAGAACCGGTCAGGATTTGTTTGTTTAAGTTGCAAATATAACTCACGAAAATGAATTTTAGGCGGATTGGAGTGAATAATTTGCCACTATAAACGTAGTTTATGCGGAAATAGTTGTGATTCTGCATGAATTGCCTTACCTTCATATGGCCGGAAAGATCCATTCACATTGTTTTCACACTATTAATTCATAAAGCTATGACTCATATTATGCACAGACCGATGAGCGACCTCGTCAAGGACGGACTTCGAGTGTTGGACTCCTACCTCACGGAAACCTTCTCATACCTCTACAAAGTTGCTACAGAGAAGGGAGTTGACACCACTTTCGGATGGAAGGGTGAAAAAGAGCCGTTCGATGAAGACTACGAAGACTGCGAACAATTCGAAAAGGACAGCAACGAGTGCGAGAAATGGAAAATCTTCTTCGTACTCGGTCAGGACTACACCCAGAGATGCCGTGTCGTCACAGGCATCACATACCGCCTGTACGACGGAGGTGTGGACGTCACCCGCACCTACAAGTTCTTTGAATGCGAGATCGTGGACGAGGGCGAATACCCCGAGTCTCCTGCCTCCATGTGGTACGGAAACTTCGAGGGTCTGCTTCAATTGGCGGGACTCATAGCTGAAGAACTCGGGGTCCGGATCTGATCCAGCCCCGAGTCCGTTTCATATATTCTCGAACCCTCTATCTGGGTTTATGCATCTTTATGAGGAAGGCTTGAGCCTTTCCGCTCTGGAAAGACGCGGTGCCCATGGAAGTTTCATCGCCGTTCAGGCGGTGAAGGTACCCGTTACCTGAAGCATCCGTCCTTATCTCGTCGACGGAGAGGATTTCAGAGAAGGCGCCGTCAGCGGATGATACCCTAAGAGTGCATCCGCCCACACCCCCGAGTACAAGGAACTCACCTTCAGCCCTTTTTATGACGAGCACTCCCGAGACGTCGGTAGCGCCCGCCGATGCGCTGTTTTGGGCCTCGACTCCTGCAACCGCGGCGAAAGAACCGAAGTTCATAGGTGATATGCTGAAGGAGTATCCTCCCAGAGTCATGGAATCACTGTTCCTTCCTGCAGCGGGATCTATGAGAAGGCCGTCCATGTCCACTCCCGGAGTATGGGAGCGGATCTCATCCATGTGACGTGAAAGAAGTCCATATGTCTTGTCATATGAATGATCATTGACATCCGCTGAATTTATCATACCGCCTCCGTCGATGCCGAATGGGGAGTAGCACAACGGAGCGTACTTCCCGAAGGTGTAGAACGCCCTTGAAGCCCCGTCAGGCGTGGTTTTGGTCTCCGGGATGAAAAGGGGATTGCCGCCTCCCTTGAATGTGGAGCACACCCAGTCGTATATGCCGGTGGCGTAGATGTCAGCGGCGAAGAAGTCAATGGACGGAGCTCCCGCCTTCCAGATGTCGAACACATGGGGATTGGGACCACCTGAAGGGTATTTCCCCGGTTCAGTCTGGTTAGCCTGCTTGAGCCATGCGTTGACGAACATAGGGATATCGTACTGCTTCTTTCCCTGCTGAGCGACGTACCCCACAAAAGTGGCGTAGTTCCAGGTGTTGAAGATCTCCTCAGTAATATAAGGGAAAGTCTCTTCCCAAGCACCTTCTTTCAAGGTGAGTGTCCCTTTGCCGAAGACTTCCTCCCAAGTGCCGGAAGTACGGTATCCGCCGCGTTTCCAGGACCCGTCTATCGCCGGATGGAGAGACCCCTTGTTGGCGGAAAGATACTCCATGAGTTTTGAGGGTACCTTGCCCTTGAAAGCCTTTTCAGCGGCAGGGGAGCAGTCCCTCATGCCGCGGTTCGGCTGCCTCATGTACGTGGATATCATGTCCAGTGTCCCTATCTCATTCTCCACCTGAACCATCAGCACCGTACCGTTCCTGTCGTAATCCCTAATATGGGCCATCATGGCCGCGAACGCCTTGGCGTCCGCCTTCATTGTGTTTTCTCCCAGAGCGGAAAGAATGGAAGTCATGCTGCCGTCTGAAAACAACGCGCGAGGATATTTCTTCGTGTCTGTCTTTACCCAGGCGGGGACGTAAGTGGACTGGCCGTTCTTCCAGGACCCGAACCACAGGATCACAAGTTTGACGCCCGCTTTAGTGGCACCGTCAATCATCGCGTCCACCTCTTTGAAGTCGAATTTCCCTTCTTCGGGTTCGACAAGCTCCCAGCTTGCCGCCGCTATCACTGTGTTCAGGTTCTTGTCGGCCATCCTCCGGAAAACGCCTTCCATTCCGCCCACGCTTCCTGTTGTGGAATTGTGGAGTTCTCCGGCGAGCATGGTGAAGGGTTTGCCGTCAACGGTGAGGGAATTTCCGCTGACCTTTACTGAAGGTTGCGCCGCTCCATGGAAAAGGAATGCCGAGAGGGCCAAAACTGAAAGGATCAATCTACGGTACATGGTTACAGAATATTATTGTATGGTCCGGTTCTCCGGGGATGTCCCCGGCTGAGACAAAGATAATCACTTACGATATTTTTTTGAAGGACTTCTGATAGTATTGAACACATTTTTGCAGTATCTTTGTACGATTTGAGAGAGGAAAGACGATGATACTGTCCCGGACCACTGCAGCAAGACTACTCACGGCGGCCATCACGATGGCCCTGCTGTGGGTCATCGCTCCTTCCTGCTCAACGACAAGGATCCTCGCGGACGGCGAATACCGTCTCGCCAGCAACAAGGTGGAGATAGTGGGTCCCGAGAGCAAGAGCCTCGACGCCTCCCAGATCCAGGGTTACGTCCGCCAGAAAGCCAAAGGATGGAGCCCCGGCCTTGTGGTCTACAACTGGGGAGGAAAGAACCACCCCAACAGCTTCTTTACAAAGATATTCCGCAGCATCGGCACAGCTCCCGTAGTGTACAACTCCGCCATGGTGGACGCCTCCAGCGCGAACATGGCTAACCGTCTTGAATACCTCGGATACTACTGGTCACACGTCGACTCCGACGTCAAGGTCAACGGAAGGAAAGTGAAAGTCACCTACATAGTGACTCCCGGAAAGAGGTACACAATACGTGACATCACCTACGAGATCCCCGAGGACGGCACTTTCAGGGAGGATTTCATGTCGGACAGCAGCGCAATCACCATAAAGCCGGGCCAATACCTTTCGGAAGCGGCGCTTGAAGCCGAGACCACCCGTGGAGCCAGCGTGGTGAGGGACATGGGATACTACGAGTTCAACAAAAACTACTACCTCTTCGAGGCCGACACCCTTTCCAGGGACGGGACAGCAGGCTTGAGGTTCATAGTGAACAACTATACGAGGAGCGAGTCACCTTCAGCCGCCAAACCCTTCTACAAGTACACCTTCGGCAACGTCAACATGTCTTGGCCGACGTCCCTGCAGATAAGGCCGAGAGTGCTCCGGCACATGAACACCATTGTCCCCGGCGCTCCTTACAGCGAGGACATTGTCAACAACACCTACAACCGCCTCTCCGCCTTGAGGCTGTGGAACGGCGTGAATATCGACCTCAGGGTCAGCGACAAGGAGCAGGCGAAGGTCGACTGCGACATCAACATGACCCCTTCACAGCTGCAGGGATTCAAGATCAATTTCGAAGGGTCCACGAACTCCAGCGGACTTCTGGGTGTTTCGCCGGAGCTTTCATACTACCACAAGAACATCTTCCATGGTGCAGAGACGCTGACCCTCAGCTTCATGGGCAACTTCCAGTTCAAGCCCAAGCAGGATGTCCGTTCGACTGAACTTGGAGCCTCTGCGAGCATCGGATTCCCCAAGTTCCTCCTGCTTCCGGACCGTCTTTTCAAGAGGGCGGTACCGAGGACTGAACTCACCACCTCTTTCAATTACCAGGACCGTCCTGAGTTCAAAAGGACCATAATCACAACGACTTACGGATACACCGGATCCCACAAGAACTTCTACTACCAGTTCAATCCGGCGCGCCTCAGTATCGTAAGGCTGTTCAGCCTCGACCCCGTTTTCTTCGACTCACTTCCCAAGAACCCTGCCCTCGCGAACTCCTACATGGACCACTTCGATTTCGGTATGGGAGGCACGATCTCTTACACTACAGACTCTTCTCCGAACCCCCACGGCTCCTACCATTACATAAGGTTTCAGTTCAACTCCGCAGGCAATATGCTGAGCATGTTCAACGGCAGCATGAAGGCGGACGAAAAGGGCAGAAGGATGATCTGGAACACTCCTTATTCACAGTATTTCAGGGGCGACCTTACGCTCGGAAAGACCTGGAGATTCGGGAAGAACGACATGTACGGCCTGGCCACAAGGCTTGAAATGGGAATGGGATGGGCATACGGCAACTCATTCTCCCTTCCTTTCGAGCAGCAGTTCTCCGGTGGAGGTTCCTCCAGCCTAAGGGGATGGTCGACAAGAAGCGTAGGTCCGGGAAACGCCAAGCCCGACAAGGTGTTCGTGATCCCGAGCCAGACTGGAGACATGAAACTTGAAGCCAACGCCGAGCTCCGTTTCCCCATCATCGGGAAAGTTGCCGGAGCGTTCTTCGTGGATGCCGGAAACGTATGGCTGATGAACCACAAGAACAGTGAGACGGTATTCACAGTGGAAGAGGGTCTTTTCACCTTCAAGAATCTCGCAGAAAGTCTTGCTATAGATACAGGTATAGGAGTCAGGCTGGACCTTAACTTCATCCTCGTCAGACTCGATGCCGGCCTGGTCATCCATGACCCTGCAAGGGATCCCGGCGAAAGGTGGATACACCCTCACGGATGGTTCGGCAAGGGCAGGGGATTCGCAGTGCATTTCGGAGTGGGATATCCGTTCTAGGATAATCTCAAGACAATCTTCGGATACTAATCCTTTTCTTTATACAAAGTTCCGTAATACTTTGGCCAACAGCTTTGGAGATATTGTCTCAGATTATCTTCATGGCGGTTGGGGGCGGGTTCATAGAACTTCTTTCCTTCAAGTCCTTCAGGCATGAATTCCAGGTCCACGAAATGTCCCGGATAGTCATGGGCGTACTTGTATCCGTCGGAATATCCGAGGTCCTCCATGAGCTTCGTGGGCGCGTTCCTCAGGTACAGCGGAACACTGGCGGCCTGGGTCTTCTTGGCTTCCTCCAGAGCGGCCGCAATCGCCATGTACGCCGAATTGCTCTTTGGTGATGAGGCCAGATATATCGTAGCTTCGGAAAGCGGTATCCTTCCTTCAGGCATTCCGATGTTCGCCACAGTCTGGAAACACGCGTTGGCAAGAAGAAGGGCGTTGGGGTTCGCGAGACCTATGTCCTCAGCTGCAAGAATGCATAAACGCCTGGCTATGAACAGGGGATCCTCTCCGGCGTCAATCATTCTGGCAAGGTAATACACGGCCGCATTGGGATCGGATCCGCGTACACTCTTTATGAAGGCGGAGATGATGTCGTAGTGCATCTCACCTCCTTTGTCATATCGCGCGACGTTCTCATGAAGGCATGACGAGACCAGGGCGTTGTCGATCACGATCTTCTTGTCCTTGGGACAGTTCTCCACAACGATCTCAAGGATGTTGAGAAGTTTCCTGGCGTCTCCGCCGCTGTAGCGGAACATCGCCTCGGTCTCCTTGACCTCGATATCAAGAGTGGAAAGTATCACGTCCGTAGTTATAGCCTTATTCAAGAGAAGATTCAAGTCGTCAGCGTCAAGTGGCTGCAGAACAAACACCTGGCAACGAGACAAAAGAGGATTGATCACCTCGAATGAAGGGTTCTCGGTCGTGGCTCCTATAAGCACTACGGTGCCGTCTTCAACCGCCCCGAGCAGAGCGTCCTGCTGGGCTTTGTTGAAGCGGTGGATCTCATCAATGAAAAGGACAGGGGAGGGACGGCTGCCGGCGAACACGGAGTTCCTCTCAGCTCTCGCCCTGTCTATGACATCCCTCACGTCCTTGACTCCGCTGCTTATGGCGGAAAGGGTATGGAACTCCCTCTTCTGGTCAGAAGCGACGATCCTGGCGAGAGTGGTCTTCCCGACTCCGGGAGGACCCCAAAGAATGAAGGAGGAAAGGTTCCCCGTATCGAGCATGCGCCTGAGTACGCAACCCTCTCCGACGAGGTGCTTCTGCCCCATGTAATCGGAAAGGGAAACGGGTCTCATCCTCTCCGGAAGGGGAGGAAGAATACGTGTTCTCACTGTCGTCTGGTCTTCCATTTCGTATAGGAAATTAGTCTAAAAAAGGTGCTCTCCGATCGGGAACAGTCATAAAGCGAATCCGACTTTAAGGACACTTTTAAGAAGAGCCGTCTTCATCTGGTATCCCGTCATTGAGCCTTCATTCGGCAAACAGGCAGGTCACAGACCAAGTCCAAAAAGCAAAGTACCGAGTCGCCCCTTCATTCCACCTGAAAAGGGTCATTTTTGCCCTAAATCAGTCTTTTCGTTGATTACCAATAAATGAAACAAAGATGTTTAACGCATTAACACTTTTGTTTTATTATTTGGTTTAATTCACTTTAGCTATTTTCGGGGTTTTTGGGGCATTTTCACTTCAGCCCCATCACCTCCAAAAAAACACCTGCCAAAAATCTCAGTCAGCATCTCATTCCGAATGCAGGACTGTTTTTCTAGAGGTCCTTTATGTAAGTCCTTCTTCTCTTTGTATATTCCTTTTCGAACATATCCCAAGGAGACTGGACCGCCTTGTTCGACTCCAGTTCCGCGTTGGTTTCACCGAAGGAAATGCCCGCTTTTATGAATCTCGGAATGAGGTCCCCGAGAATCATTGCAAGCAGTCCGTGGGGTCTGCTTTCCGGCCTTACGGCAATGAGCAGCATCTCCACTGAACCCTCCCGGTGGAAGTACAGGGAGTCCATCACGTCGATCCATCCGGTAGGGAAAAGCTTGCCGCCGCACTTCTGCAGAGCCTTGGTGATCGAAGGCATCGTGATGCCCACTCCGGCAAGCTCCCCGTCCTTGTCCTCAATGAGGGAAACGAAGTTCATGTCCAGGACTCCCAGATAACTGCCGACGTACTTGTCGATGAGTTCTTCCGTGAGCGGAGTGTAATTGTACAGTACGTCGTAATTCTTGTTGATAAGGTCGAATATCTTGTACCCCAGACCTTCCCTTTTCACTTCCTTGGAAGTTATCTTGCGCACACGGTATCCATACCTTTCCTGGGCGACTCTTGAGACCCTTTCTATCTTCTCGGGCAGTTTCTCCGGTACGAAGACCTTGTATTCCAGCCAGTCTATCTCCTTCTGGAAGCCCATGGCCTCCAGGTGCTTTGGATAGTATGGATGATTGTAGATGAGGGCCATCGTGCAGAGCTGGTCGAAGCCGTCAACCAGCATACCCTCCGGATCGAAGTCCGTGAACCCCAATGGTCCTACGATCTTATCCATACCCCTCTGGCGGCCGAACTCGGCGACCTTGTCTATAAGTGCCTTGGACACTTCCGGATCGTCAATGAAGTCTATCCAACCGAACCTCACTTCCTTGTGGTTCCATTTGTCATTGGCGCGGTGGTTCACTATTGCAGCGACCCTGCCGACGATTTCCCCGTCCTTGTAAGCCAAGAACTTGGCGGCTTCGCTGAATTGGAAAGCGGGGTTCCTGGAAGGGGTAAGAGTATCCATTTCGTCCATGAAGATCTTGGGCACGAAATAAGGATTTCCCTTGTAGAGTCTGTTCGGGAAATCCACGAAGGAACGGAGTTCCAGACGGGAGGTGATTCTTTTTATCGTGACAGCCATTTGGCCACAAGGTTTTAGTTACAACTATATAGCAAAGGTATAAAAAAACGGGGAAAGATGACTATCTTTGTGTTGGAGTGGAAGGACGGAACAATCTTTCCCTCTTTCATACCAATTACCGATGCACAGTCCTTCAATCAGATACCCTATGATAGGCGTTCTTGCAGTGGCGGCTATGCTGCTCTGCAGTGCGGGCAGCGCATCCGCACAGGTCCCTCCGGTGCTTCGGAACGCATTGTCTCCGGGACTTCATTTCTCACCCGACGGCATAGGCCTTACCATCGATCTGCCCGCCAATGAAGGAGGGATCATCCACAACGTCAGGATCATGGCGGATCCCTACGGCCTCATGACAGGAAGCGACGATATCCCGGGAGTGAAAGGGGAGTACATCCTCAAGCACGTGGTGAAGACTGTCCGTTCCTCCAAAGGTTATCTGTACCGTATAACCGCCGGTCCCGGCATCATGGGAGGATACGTCAGGGACAAGGGAAAGCCATTCGGTCCCGTCGCCGGAATCTGCGGCAGCGTCGGCATGGATCTGCTGCTCAAGAAACAGGTCACAATATCCTTCGGGATAACCACTGAACTGGGTGTCCACATGGATTACAGGAACAGGTACAACAGCAGGATCACGTTATACAAGAACGGACTCCTTGGGACGATATATCCTTCGGTCTCAGTGAAACACCGCTTCCGTTGAAACGCATTTGCATCAACAATATACAACCCGCCACTTGATCAAGTTCTGGAACATATCTTCACGCGCTGCCGCACTCGTCACGATCCTTTTCGTGACGGTGATTTCCGCGTCTTCGGCCAAGGCGGGAGACCGTTGGAGCAGGGATTCCAACCCATACTACCGGACTTTCGGCATCAAGGGCACTGGAATGTTCACCTGGGGTCTGGAATGGGGGAGCACGCTCTCATTCTATGACAGGAGCTCTTTCACCTTCGTCGCTGAAGAAGGTTTCGCGGTGGAAGGGGGTGAACTTCTGGTCAACCCCCACATGAACGCATTCGCCCTGTTCTCAGTGGGATACAACGTCTCGTACAACACGAACGTATCTCTCAACACAGGATGGCAGGGGATAGCGAAAGAGAAGAGGATCATCCCGGTCACAGGAAGGGTGACTTACGTTTTCACCGGTCTTCCCAAACTCACTTCCGAGAGGACCCCTACATATACGCCTGACATCCAGAACTTCGTGTTCTTCGATACTGGCGTAGGAATCAGCCAGGCCCAGCTCCATGGCCTTACCCTTCTCGCTAAGGCGGGATACGGTGTGAGGCTGCCGCTCGGCTACGGAATGAGCCTTGACACATCCCTGTCCTTCCAGGCCGCTTACGCTCATCCGGAACTCTACGACAAGTTCGCCGACAGGAAAGTTCCATGGAGCAATGTCGGAAAGAGCGACAGTTTCTACATGGGATTGTCTCTTTCAATGGCAGTAAGGTTCTAGCTCTTAACATTTTCATTTGAGATTTTTCTCATTTCCCTTTAGTCTCTGAAGGATAAAGTATTGTTTCTGGAGATTATATACTGCCTTCAAAATGGTTTACAATTCAGAAAAATATTATATATTTGCAAACAGAACCACAAACAACCATTATGGACACCAAAGAGATATTCGGCAAACGTCTGAAATGTGCACGAGAGATGAAAGGTCTCTCTATGGCGAATTTGGCAGGAGCGATGTCAGACATTGTCTCCCGTCAAGCTATTTACAAATACGAAGCAGGGAAAATGCTCCCTGACAGCACTGTTCTTATCAAACTTTCTGAGGTCCTGGGAGTTAAAGTCGACTATTTTTTCCGCCCGTTTTCCATTGCTTTATCAGGTATCGAATTCCGGAAAAAAGCCAAAATGAGCGAGAAAGACAGGAAGTCAATTCAGCAACAGGTATTAGACCATGTTGAACGCTATTTCGAAATTGAAGATATCTCAGGTATTGAACGTAATGTTTCTTCAATCCGAAGAAAAGAGATCGTGAAAACTCGTGAAGATGCAATAAAAATCGCACAGATATTAAGGAAAGAGTGGGAACTCGGAGAAGATGGCATAACCGATGTGATAAGTTTGCTTGAAAACAGGGGCGTTAAAATAGTTGAATTCGACACTACTGATGATTTTGATGGATTAAGTGGAACTGTTGGTGATGGTATAGTCATCGTCCTTAATTCGAATATCAATCCAACCGAAAGGAAGCGCTTTACCGCTCTTCACGAGTTAGGTCACTTGATCATGAATTTCGATGAAAGCGTAGACGATAAGGCAAAAGAAAAAATGTGTAATGCCTTTGCGAGCGAGTTCCTAGTTCCATCAAGGGTATTTAAGAGCATCTTGGGAGACATCTCGAAAAACGCCCTGAACATGGTTTCGTTTGCTGATATTCAGCGTAATTTCGGGATTTCCATTGACGCTCTCATGAGAAAAGCTCAAGATGAAGCTATGATAACCGGCAATCGTTACAAGAATTACCACATCCTCAAAAACACGAATTCTTCATTTAAACACTATGTTGAGAGTTCAAGGGTCAAGACCGAGAAACCAAGCAGATTCATTACATTGGTTTATGATGCTTACTCAAAAAGCTTGATCAGCGTTTCAAAAGCCGCTACTCTTTTGAATGTACCAGTAAATGAGGTTTTAGATAAAGCTCTTTTCGTTTGAGTATGATGACCATTGTTGTCAGCGATACAAACATATTCATAGATTTAACCAAACTGGATTTGCTGGAGAAGTTTTTTGAGCTTCCATGGCACATCCATACTACAGACTTTGTTATTAACGAGCTGACTGACCCTAAGCAGAAAGCATCTGTAACTGCATTCGTTAAACTCGATAAGTTGACCATAGGGAAGTTAAACGCTGAGGAAGTTTACCAAATTGTCCGACGTAGTATGGAAACAGGGGGCAAGATATCTATTACTGACTTTTCAGTATGCCTCTATTCGAAGAAAAACGGATATAAGCTTCTGACCGGTGATAAGAATTTGCGAAGAATCGCTACCACCGAGAGTATTGAAGTACATGGAATACTTTTCCTGTTTGACGAACTAGTCGGTCACTCAATCTTAGAGCCGGAAATAGCGGCCGAAATGCTGAATAAATTGAAAAAAATCAATACTCGTCTTCCTCTTAATGAGGTAGACGAAAGAATAAAGACATGGATATCGAAATAAATCAACATATATAGCCCACACTAATAAAAAGCAGAATCAAACGGCAAAGCAAAACACTTCAATCATCTTGAAGCCATGTAGCTGAATAATAAACAACTGGTAGTCTGTAAAAAAGGGCCCACCTTTCAGTATATATCTACGGCTCCCGAACGGTCGGGAACCGTACTATTCATATTCATATATAAGGCAGATGATTAACATGGATCCGATAAAGAAAGACAAGTCGCAAATAAAGCGCGAACGAATAAGGGCTGTCACCTCGAAAATCCTGGGCAATTTCAAGCGGGAGGAGATTGAAGGCCCGTTGCTTTGCGGTGACACCATTTCGATGACTGACGGGAATGAAACCGTCAGCGGAAGGGTGAACTTCAATCCCAACTCCCTGAAGGTGGAGATGGTATCACCGATAAGGTTCGATTCCGTCCCCATATCATATGCGACGAACCAGAGGAGCTTCTTCTCCAGGGTGGTCAGAAATATAACCGTCGACGGGACTGAACCGTTCAAGGCCAGCCCTTACTGCATCCAGACCGCCTGGAAAATCCTCGAGGAGATGTACATAGACTATCTCATATTGAACGGCATGAAGGATGAGTTGGCAAGAAAGTGGGACGCTTTCAACATGGAATGCGAACGCATGCTCTCTGAAAGGGAAGAGTACAACTCCTCAATAGACAGGATGATAGCCCCTTTGATCAAGGAAAAGTCTGAACTCAAGAGAAGGTTCAAGGCCGGGGAAATGAAGGAAATGGAATACAAGAGGCAAAGGAGCACTTTTGTCGCGAGCATATCAGAACTCACGAACAAAAAAAGGACCGGGCCCGTTTTCCATGAGTACTTCAATGAAGAAATCTCGCTCTGCATGTATATTAGATTCTCCCCCGAACTGATAGAGAAAATACTGTCACCTTTGCAGTAACGGAACGGACAATGGACGCAAACGAGAATAAAGATTCCCTGAACGAGTTCGAGATCCGGACAGAAAGGCTACTTATCCGCGACATTAAAGAGAGCGACGCCCCCGGTGTCCTCAAAATTCTTTCTGACCCGCAGACAGCCCGGGATGCCGGAGTACCCTGCATAAAGACCATGGAGGAGGCCAGGAAGTATGCCAGAGGGGGATGGGTGCGTGGGCTGACCCTTCTGTCGGTTCTGAAGAAGGACGACCCTTCCCAAATGGTCGGGATCATGGAAATATACCCGTTCCTGGATTTGGAGCCTTCCTCCCTCGAAGAGACCGACTGCCTGGGATACTACATGAAGAAAAACTGCAGGGGGATGGGGTACATGACTGAAGCCGTCAAGGCTCTCTCAGAGGATCTCTTCCTGTCAGGGGTCACGGGGCTGTCTCTCGGGATATTCCCGTGGAACGAAGCCTCGAAAAAGGTGGCCGTGAAGAGCGGATTCTCTTTCGTCACTCTGGTAAGGGGCGCGCTCGAACTTCCGGACAAGAGAAAGGAAGACCTGGAATACTACGTCCTTTACAGCCCTTATGAACTGGAAGATATTTTTGACGGTTCCGTGTAAGATTTCATCACTCGCGGAGTACATATAAGAAACACTCTCTGCAAATGAATCACTTCTCAGAATCACTTCCCGACATCCTCGGTCAGATCTCCTCATCCGATCTGGACTCCATCCGTGAATTCTTTTTCAATGACCCTACCCGTCCCCTCATCTGCACCGGTTCCGGCGGAGCCGAAACGGCTGGAGACTTCGCGGCACTTCTTTACGGAGCAAGATACGGAGTGGGGGACAGCATCTCACCCCTGACATTCAACTCCCTGAGTGACAATACACTGAAAAGTGCAAAGATCCTTTTTTTCAGTAAAGGCGGCCACAACAACGACATCATCTTCGCGACCAAAAGAGCTCTCGAAGTGAATCCTGAGCATACCATGGCGATCAACTTCTACGGCGGTGAACGAAATGACTCCAGGAAACTCTTCCTGAAGGCGGGTTCCTCCAAGTGCATCGTCATCCCCGTCAAAGACCTCCATGACGGATTCGTGTCGAGCGGGACCCCCTTGGCGTATTTCGCACTCCTGAGCAAAGTCTTCAACCCTGAAACTGACCTCAACAAATTCGGGGACATACCTGACAACCCGTTCATTCTCAGCAAGAATGACGGCACTCCGCTTTCCCCCGAAGACTTCGGCAATGTGGGCAAGTTCATCACCCTTCACGGCAGTTGGGGCCGTCCCGTGGCCTATAACCTGGAAGGCAAGATGTGTGAGTCCGGTCTGGCACTTTCCGGAGTATACGACTTCAGAAACTACTGTCACGGCAGATTCATCTACACTTCCAACCACCTGGAAGACTCGGCAGTCATAATGTTCGTCTCTCCCAGAGAAGAGGACCTCGCAAGAAGGATCAGGGGATTCCTTCCCTCTGATACCAAGTTGGTTATCATAAGGACGGAACACGATTCACCCGAAGCCTCCCTTGACCTTCTCATACGTTCCACCCTTTTCTTCGGTGAAATCTGCGAAGCATCCGGAGTCGATCCAGACTCCCCGGCCAACCACGGCAGAATAGACAAAAGAGTCCCCATATGGATCCCTTTCAAGTCTGAACTCAAGAAACTTGGTCCCCTTACCCTCAAATAGGCGGACTTCAGAAGAAAAGCGAAAGGCCACTTTGTAGTGGCCTTTTCCGTTCTCCCTGCTTCAGGGAACGTTATGACAAAAGATAATGGCTAAGCGTATGAATGCATTCCTCCAAGTATCAGGTTCACTCCGAAGTATGTGATTAGCACGCAGATGAACGCGAATATCGTATATGCGTGGAAGAATGCGGGATTCCTGAAGGCCTTTATCGCCCCATTATGGAGAGTGAAGGAATACACCAGCATGGTGACGAGTGCCCAAGTCTCCTTGGGGTCCCATGCCCAGTAGCTCCCCCATGAGATGTTCGCCCATACGGCGCCGAGGAAAGTACCGAAGGTGAGAAGGAACACCGCCGGGTAAAGTACGGCTATGCTCACGTCCATAAGGTTCTCCTTGGCCTCTTTGGAAGGTACCGCCAAACCCATGATGCCGTTGAACGCCACGAGCCCGAAAAGGGTGTATGACATCATCATGCTGAGTACATGAATCGAAAGAAGGGGAGACTGGAGCACAGGCATGAGGGGAGTGATCTGGGGGCTCACGCCTTCACGGCTCGCAAGCAGCATGGTGAATCCGGCCAGCAGGAACCCCAGCGGTTCGACCAGAGGGAATTTCCTGTACAGCAGCACCACGGCGAGAGTGGAGAACCATGCCATCAGCATCATGACGTTGTATTTCCCGACATACGGTCCTGTCCCGGAAACGTACCACCTGAGGCCTATGACAGCCGTCAAGTAGATCCAAAGAAGTAGGGCTGCAGCCGCTCCTGAGAGAAGCAACCAGGAAGGGAACTTCCTTTTCTTGGATATGAGGACGCCCCCAAGAATGAAGAGTATGATTCCGAGGGTAAGGCTCAGCATGAACTGGACCTTCGGCCTTGCGACGCTAATGTACATCCTTTCGGCCTTTGCCTTATTGGCTGAAGGCAGGACCGATGCAGCGTTCTTCTCCTGATAAGCCTTTATTCCTCCAATAATGCGCACGGCTTCAGCATCATTCCCTTCGGAAAGGCTCATCCTCACCACATCGGGGGATTTGCGGATGAAAGTGAGGAGGTCCTCCTCATCGAAGACTGAATCGGGCAGTTCATCTGAACTGGAGTACCATGTGACGCTTCCGCTCTCTTCCACCGGGAATATCTTCACCTTGTCAAGGTTCTCGATGGTCTTTTCCATTCCGTTCTCCTTGAGGTAAGTGGCGAAGGGGCAAACCCTGTGGCCGTAGTAGACCCACATGCCGTCAAGGGACTTCTTCACATCTGAAGACTTGGCCTGGGAAGTGAAGGAAGGCATGACAATAAGGAAAGCTGCCGCTGCGGTCATCTGCGCAACCCTCTTGAGGGCGCCCCTGAAGGCGGTATCCTTCTGGAAGAAGAATCCGATCATAGAGACCAGAAGAAGCAGGTATCCGGCATAGGTGATCCCGACGCCCCAAGGGTCATGGGAGACCGCCAGGATGCTTCCCTGCCCGTCCTCATCATAGTCCGCCTGGTAGAAGCGGTATCCCTTGTATTTGGCGATGTTGTTCATGGAAATCACCACGCTCCTTTTCTCCGGAAGGAATGTGATGTCAGACCGGTAATCCGAGGGCATCATAGAGCCGTGATGGTATTCGATGTCAAAAGAGTCAAGCCTTACCGAGAAGGGGAATGAAGATGGGCTACCGTCGTCAAGTTCGAATGAGGAGGATTCTTCTCCATCCCTGAGGTGTATGGTTCCGCTCTCACCGGAAAGGTGGGTCACAAGAGCCCCTGCAAGGATCAGTACAAGACTAAGGTGCAGGGTGAATGTGAAGAACTTCTTGGGGACGCCATGGGAAAGGAGGTAAATCATCCCTGAAACGGCCGCTGCGGCCCACAGGATGATGAAAACGGGGTTATGGTAGACAAGGCGGAACGCCTCGTCGGTCCCTCTTCCCTTTTCAATGACTGTGGCAGCCATCATCGCGAGGATGAGGACTGCCATAGATATGAATGCTATTGTCTTGGAGAGTTTACGCATCAGATTGAGTCTACGAATTTAACGACAGCGTCACGGTCTTCCTTGGAGAGGTTGTAGAACTTCTCGGCCGATGAGTAGGCGTCGCTTTCCTTGCTGAAGCCGTGCCACATTATGGCCTCGAGGGTGTTCCTTGCGCGGCAGTCATGAAGACGGTCGGCAGCACCCGTGTTGACCTGTGAAAGGCCTCTTCCCCAAAGAGGAGTCGTGCGGCACCATGTGCCGTGGATGTCATTTGCCATGTACAGACGGTGCTGTATGAAGTCAGAGTAAGGATAGATGGTCTGGTGAGCGTAACGGGGAAGGGGCTTCCCTTCGTTCATCGCGGGTGACCAGTAGTTGTCGTCTCCGGTTTCCCATTTGGGACGGTGGCAGGACGCGCATCCCATCTTGGTGAAGAGTTCCTTTCCCTTCTGGACGTCCTTGTCCTGGAGGTTGCGGGCTCTCGGGATAGAAAGTCCCCTGTGCCATACCATGAAGTCGTAGAACTCGTCAGCGCTCATTTCAGGCTCGAAGTTGTGGTAGGGGTTGTCGAACTGGTTGGTGGAAGGGGAGAGGAGGGCAAGAACAGCCTCACTGACTTCTTCCCTGGTGACCGTGCCGTCCTTGTTCACGTCCACCCTGTAAGGGGAGGATGTGTCGGCGAGTATTGCGTCAATGACCTCGTCATTCTCTGACATGGCCTTCGCCCAAGCGGCTGTCGTGTACAGATAAGGGCGGTCAGGACGAGACACGTTGGTTATGTTCCAGATCGCGTTCGCACCGGCTCCGTCCTGGAGGGTTCCCCTTGTCATTGCGTAGGTGAACTTCTTCAGAAGCTTGCCGTCCATGTAGGCGTCCCTCTCGTAGTATTTGCCGTTGGCGTCGTACCCTGCACCGTTTTCTCCTTTCTGCCAGTTATGGTAGTAAGCCGAAGCGGCGAAGTCATTCGCGCCCTTGTCCCAGAACGCGGGGTTCAGGTCGACATATTTCGCTTCCTCGCGGTACTGCTCACGGATGTCGTTCTGGTCGATGGCGTCGATGATGCCCGATCCGATGACTCCGATGGTGGATTCAAGACGGTATCCGATGGTGGCTCCGGCCTCCCTCGCTGAAGCATGGGGAGTGGGGTTCGTGTTGAAGGCGCTTTCCGGGATGATGACTTCGGGGTAGATGAGGGAATAGGACTCCCCGTCCTCGAACTTCATGGGTATTCCGGAAGGCATGCTGGTGACGTCATGCCAGATGATCTGGATCTTGGATTCGTCGATAGGGGGAAGGAAAGGACCGCTTGACATGGTCTGCGGCATTCCGGTGACTTCAGCCACGTAAGGTCCGTCGTTGGTAGCGTCGGTTCCGTTAGGGTTGTTGTTTTCACCGGTTGCGCGGTACACTACAAGCAGGTATCCGTTCCCGGCCGAACGAGCGGTGTTGGCTTCGTAGACGACCTGGCGTTTTCCGTGGCCGTAACCGGGATGGCAGTCCAGGCAGGATTTCCTGACGCTGGCGGGGCCCAGTCCCTTGAAAGGAGGGGTGTCGAGGGTGACGTTCCTCTCGAAGAAGAACTCACCGTGGACGAAAGCGCCGGTAAGGCCCTGCGAGTTGACCGCCGGAGCCTCATCCTCGTAGCAGCCTGCGAGGACGTTGTCGGTAGTTCCGAGCTGTCCGCCGGGATACCATTCGGAAGCTTCGAAGTTTCCGACCGCTTTCCCGACCCACTCGCTTTCTCCCTGACCGGAGGATTTCTTCTTCTCATTGTCATCGGTGCACGCTGAAACTGCAGCCGTTATGACAAGTGCGATCGCAAATGGTTTAAGTATTCTCATGAATTGTTGCATTTTGGTTCTTTAGTCTTTGATGGCTGCTGACGCCTTTTCCAGTGCTGTGGTGAGCTTGTCGATCGAATCGATGGCGTCTCCCACGTAGGAGGCCTTGTAGTCATCGACGAAGTGGCCGCTCTTTATGCAGACATCGATCTTGGCGAGGGCGTCAGCGAGGGCTGTCTTGACGGCGGACGCTTCTCCGGGGTGGTTCTTCTCCAGGAAGGCGAGGAAGGAGTCGGATGCGCGTGAGGTGGCGCCGTAGCTTCCGTAGAGGCTGTACTGGACGGAGAGAAGGTTGTCCTTGAAGTCCACGAAAGAGTTCTTCGAATAAGGTGACTCGATGTAGCTCTCGTCCTCACCGTTGTGGGCCTGGCCCATCTTTGTAGAAGCGACCTCGTCGGTGATTCCGCCGCAACCGGCGTCAAGGACGGTCTTGGCGACAAGCTGCCACGAAGCGTAGGTGCTGCCGGCTGCTGCGGCTCCGAGCATGTCCTCACCGTAGGATTTGCCAAGACCGTTCACCGTGCAGTTGAGTTCGGCCTCTTCAACGGCGTCCTTCTGTGCCTTGGGGGCATTGGGGTTCCATGATACGTTGAGCTGATACAGGGACCTCATGAGGTCCTCGGCGACAGCCGCCGCATAGGTGAGTTCCTGTGCTCCGGTGACACCCGTTCCGGCGAATTCTGAAGCGGTCTCGGTGCCTTTGAGGGCGGAAACTGTGCGGTTCTTCCCGTCACGGAAAAGTACGAACTCGATTCCATGGAAACCGAGGGCGGTTTCACCGAGCTGTGAGATGGCGTCGACACCTTCTTCTTCGAGCGCCTTGATAACCTTCGCGTTGCTCAGGTTGTTGGCGAGAGCCTTCCTGTCGAGAGGCCAGCTGTCAATGTGGGGGTCGATGCTGAAATCAGTCGCGGCTCCGAAAAGGAAGGCCTCAGAAGCCTCCCAATATGCGCGTGCCTCCAGGAAATCCTTGCAGGCCTTGTCGATATCACTCTGGGCGATTTTGTCGACACCTTTCTCTTTCATGGCCTGGATGTCCTTGCAGAGGGTTTCACCCGCAGAAGCGAGCTTGCCGTAAGTTTCATAGATGACGCCGGGGACGTATTTCTCGGCGGCTGCCTTTATCTCCTCCTCATAGGCGGTGAGCCCTTCGGAGGAATGGTTGTCCTTGTCGCAGGAAGTAAGGCAGAAAGCCGATGCTGCGAATGCTGCAGCCAAAAGGATGAATGATTTTTTCATATACCTATCTAGTTTTTATTGTTATCAGTGCTGGAAAAATCCCATATACGCTATACCGAGGTTGATTGAACGCTCTGTATTGAATCCGGAAGGGAACATGCGGTGCATGTATTCGCATTTGACTGCGATCTGGGGGATCGGGAACCAGTTGAGTCCTGCCGACAGGACCGTCTTCTCGGTGTATTTCGCCAGAGTCTGACCTTCAGCGGGCATGTAGGAATTGTAGTGTTCGCCACGGGCGAAGACATACAGCTGACCGTCCTTCGCTCCGAACCAGGGGAGGATGTCGTATCCGGCTTCGATTGCGGCGGCCCAGGCTCCCTTGCCCACCGCCCTTCTTGAATAAGGGGAACCGTTTCCGGCGCGGTTGGCCTTAATCTTTGAAATGGTCACGCAGTCGTCAAGATGGCCGTAGTCAGCGTTGCCCCTGACGGTAAGGCGGTCGCTCTTGTAAGCGAAATCGAAGCTTCCGACCATAAGCGTACCTTTCACAGAAGAATACTGCTTGGGTTCACCGGTCAGGTAGTTCGTTCCCTTGAGGTCGTTGGGGTTTCCGTTGTGGAGGGTGTTGCCGAAGAATCCGCTGAGGCTCAGCCTGAGGTTCTTCACCGCCGTGTTGTCGACCCTGAGGGCGAGTCCTGGGCTGTTGGCCACCTTGAACTCGAACGGTGAACCGGCTCCGCTGTGGATGAACTTGTCGGTGTTGAACATCATTCCGTTGAGACCCGCTATCACCATGGCCTCATATCTCCAGGAACCTGCCTGGCCCCAGAGGCTTATTCCGGTGTCATGCCATGTGGAGGGAAGTATGGTGTATTCCCCTTCGGGACGGTATACATTGAAGAAGTTGAGAGGTTCGTGGGCGTTGTTCAGTCCTCCGACGGGGACCACGATGTGGCCGATACGCATGTTGAACTGGGGAAGGAAGGACTTCTGGATCCAGAACTGCTCGAGTTCGACCTCTCCTCCTTTCTCGATCTCGGACTCCCACTCGGCAGCCTCCTCGAATTCCCTTTCGTAGGCTGTGCCGGTTCCGGTGTGTTCGAACTCTATCTCGGTCTGCATGCTCCAACCCTTCCCGAAATCATATCCGAGATAAATGACGGCGTGCGGGATGTCAGCACGTCCGTGGAACGGGTCCTTAGCATACTGCTCGGGCTTCGCGTAACGGTAAGGGGAGTCGCTGTAGAAATTCCCACTGAAGGCGACTTCACCATAGCCCCCGACGGTAAGGCGCTGTGCGGATGCCAGGATCGGGCACAGCAGCAGTGCGACAATAATGATCTGTTTTCTCATCTTAGGTAAATAAAATTGTGCAAATGTACCCCGGTGAAGTCTTCCATTCAATCCCAATATTTAGTAATTGGGACCATGTACATACCCATTAATTGTTATTCCAGGGGGAATATTTCAAAGAGAAGCGGCCTTTCCATGGCCTGAAACCGCATTTGAAGCCCCGAAGTGAGGCTACAAGGGTCCGAAAAAAGTGAGCCCGCGTCATCCCGACGTGAGCTCACCAAACACTAAAAGATTTGAAAAATTTTCCCGTAAAGGGAAGCCCGCTTTCGCGGGTGTATTCCTATGCAGGACAAGGCGGACCGCCTTATTCCTGACCCTCCGCCAGCAGTCCGGCCAGCCTCACCGCCATCTTCTCCAGATCCAGTGAAGGGAGTATGGGGTTCGGGACAGGTTCCCTGAATGAAGTATGGGTGACGATGTTCTTGCCCATGAACTGGATGTCGGCTTTGTAGTTTTGGAGAAGGTAATCATCCCTGGTCATGCCCATCAGTTTGGGAAGAAGCTTCATGATCCTGTTCCTCCTCACGCTGACGTACGCCTCCGAGATGTTCAGCGTCTCGGAGGATTTGGCTATGTAGCTGGACTTGTCCTCAAGGTAATAACCGAGGATCTCCTGGTCACTGGGGGAGAGGCGCGCTATCGCTTCCTCGAGCTTGGGGAAATGATTCTGTCTTTGATCTGAGTGTCTGTCATTGGTCTCGTTTTCATGTTTGCAGTAGTATATACTCCGAGTGCTACGTATTCTTACTCACGCGGCGTAAGAAAGTTTGCCCTTCAGCTTATGCCAAAGGGCATAGACTTGCTTCACGCTCAATCCGCAGATGTCGGCAATGGACTCGGTGTCGTAACCTTCCACTCTGAGTCTGAGTATCTCCACCTCCCTGTCCTTGGAGAGGCAGGACTCGAACGACTCGAAAGAGTCCCTGTAGTTGAGGTCCCTGTCGGAGTCAAGGTCACCGACCGCTTCGACGAGGCAGTGTCCGCTCTCGTCAGTGGGACATTCTCCGAAAATCGCCTTGGACCTTTTCTTCCTGTCAGCATAGGTGAACAGAAGGTTCCTTGCTATGGTACCTACCCAAGTGGCAGGTTCAGCTTTGGAGGGGTCGTAGCTGTCTCGGTACTTCCACATCTTGAGGACCGTGTCCGAGATGATGTCTTCATAGTCTTCAGCGGTAAGGAAGTTGCCGAACTTGGAGTAACCGTAACCGTATACGGCTTTGGAGGCGTACTCTCTGTAGAGAGAAGGATTGATAGGAAGTGTGTTCTCTGTCATTGGCTTACAGGTATTTACAGTGTTTGGCGCAAGAGAGTGTCACGGGGGTAGAGCCCCCGAGGAGTACAGTCACCTGGTTTGGTGACCGGATAAAGGATCGGATGTCAGTTGGAATTTTGTGGCGTTACGTTCCTATCAAAACGCGTGCCAATGCGTAAAATATACGCAAAAATGTCATGTTCCTGAAAACAATGTCAGTCGTGTTCGTTTATGAGATGACAGATGTGATATGGATAGCAGTCATAGTGTCTTGTTCGCCCATTGGGCGGGGGAGTCTCGGCACTTTCTGGAAGGTCTCCACGGGAAGGCCGGCACATCAATATACGGGAAAACGGGGAAAAGGTTTCAACCATTCTGAAAAGTTTTCAAGCCAGGAAGAAACCCCAGATTTTCCGGGCGATTTTCATTCCGTACAATCATATATACTCCCGATCAAGAGTTTTCTTACAACTTTTTTGAAAAATTTATCACTTTTTTTCAGAAGTCGAAAAAACTATAACGGCAGCGGGCCGAAGGATCAACCTCCGGCCCACTGTGTATCGGCAATCTGCTCCGATGTTCAGCTACCCTCTGAAGATTCCGATGAAGAGGATGGTACCTGAAGACTGCTCCCTCAGGATGTATACGAACGGTCTGTCAGCCTTGAATGTCATACGAGGAACCTCGATCACCACACCCGGGCCTGCGGAACCTACCCTTACGCCGATTTCAGTGACAGCGGCAGCTTCAGAACCCTTCTCATCGGTCTTTATCAAGGTCTTCTGCAGGATTTCCCCGACAAAAAGATGTTTCGGGGATATCTTTCCGAACTGGGCTTCTTCACCGTCATCGAAAGCCCTTCTCATGCCGCGTTCCTTGAGGAAGGGTATGATCCTTTCTTCCGAGGAGTAGTCCTGAGTGAAAGCGGGGAGAGACAGTTCAACCTCATATGCCCTCATCTTAGTCCTGCAGGAAGCCCAGAAGTCGTCATCCATGTCCTCGACGAACTTGTCGATGTCCGTCTTCTCGTCCGGAAGGATCACATCGAAAGTGAAAAGTCCACCTCCGTATGGTATCTCGCAAAGCTTGAATGACTCGGTATAAAGGCCAAGGCAGTCACGTGTATCGTTCATGAACCTCATCTTGGTAGTACCCTTGGAAGAGGTGAACTTGGCGTTAGCGCTCTTTTTCTTGTCGAACTCCTGCTGCCAAGTGCCCTTGAAATACAGAGCATTGATCAGCATGAGCCTGGTATAGGGGTTCAGATTGTCAAGCATTTGGGGGATAAGTCCGTGAGTCTTGTCCGAACACCATTTGTTTATCTGGGAAAGAGTGGAGGATGAGGTGAAGTCAACGCTCTTGGCTTCAGCGTCATAGTTGTCCTTCAGGCAGGAAATGTACGAGTCAAGGATAGGGAAGTCCTTCTGGGTCCAGACGGAGTTGGCTATCTCGAGGGTCACCTGTTCATCCGCCTCACGCAGTCCTCCTGTAAGACGGGAATACAGACTGTTCACATCCTCTACCGAGTATCCCTCCCACCCGAGGGCTTTGACGATCTCTTTGTAGGTTTCAGCCTCGGCACCGTTGGCAAGCATCGAGAGCGCAGCCTGAAGGCTGAAAGGGGAGACCAGGACACCTTCACCTTCACTTCTGGCGACCATGTTCCGGAAGAAGTCGAATGCGAACACGTTTCCGCTTGTGACCAGTTCATTCTGTGTCTTGGTCAGATAAACCGGAACTGTCTTGTAGACCTTGTTAGCATTGGGGACATTCTCGTCGTTGCTCTTTTCGCAAGAGCAGAAGGAGAATACGGCAAATATTGCCGCTGTGAGGAATATCAGAGTACGTTTCATCTTGTTTTCTTTTTCCGGAATATAAACCTCCTTTACCGGAATCCTTGCGTAGTTTTCTATGCAATCAGCGAAAAACTACCTCTCGATAAGAGCGGTCGCGATCTGGTCAGCGATCTGGACAAGAGGGCATAGGGGAGTGAGCTCTTTGGCGGCGTTGAAGCTCTCCTTGTGCTCTCCACTCTGGGTGGGCATATCCCAAGGAGCCATGTGCCAGCGGATTGAGAGCATCTCCTCCTTTGTGAGGGAAAGTCCCCAAGAAAGGACCATTATGACCGATTTCTCGCCGTGTCCCATAGGGAAAGCCTTTTTGTAGTCGGTCTGGTATCCTTCATATTTCTCCCAATACCCGTCAGGTTTCTTCCTGGAGAGCGTGGTCTTGAAGTAGATGTCGCTCTTGCACACGTCATGAAGAAGAGTGCTCAACACGATGCTGTCATCGGGAAGGTCCTTTTCGATGGCAGGATTGACTTTCACCATGTCGGCTTTGAGCATCATTGCCGCGTCATACACGTTCAGAGAATGCTCGAGAAGGCCGCCTTCACTGTTGAGGTGGAACTTCGTGGATGCAGGAGCCGTGAAGAAGCCTTCCTTCTCCAGCATGGCTATGACATTGTCCACGCCCTGGCGTGCTGTCCCTTTCAGAAGGGAGATGAATCTTTCCTTGTTGTTCTCTGGAGTCGTCATATTATATTCTCTATACCTATTATTATAATGAAATATATCGGCATCAGTCCTTGCCGAAGAAGGGACCGGCCTCCTGGTCAGTCACCTCAAGTTTGAAGAAAACGGGGCGGAATCCGTCATTGCAGCATGTGAGAGCTATTCCGTCCTCGACGGTCCAATCATCACCGTAGAATTTCTTCACTCCGCTTGATAATGCGAAAACGTACTGGTTGATGGTCCTCCAGGCGGCATCGCACATGCCCTTTGGGCAAGTGTTGGTCGCATAGAACACCTGGCCTTTCTTGAGTATGCCGCAGGGCTTGAGATCGGGATTACCGTACTTCTTAACAAGGTCCTCCCTTATGGTTACATCTTCGACTGTGATCTTTACTACTTTCATATCATGTTTATTTTAAGAACGTTCGTTGAACAGCATCCTTGTATTTACGTGAAACGGGCAGTTCTTTGCCGGCTATGCGGACCCATTCAGAAGAAAGAAGGTCAGCATCCGACCGGTTCACAAGGAAAGCCCTGTGAATCCGCACGAAACCATCACCCAGGACGTCTTCCCATTGACTTATGCCGGTCCTGTTACGGTACTGTCTCCCGTCCCTGGCATATATCCATACTTCAGAATCGCGTGATTCTATATACAGTATGTCCCCCTTATTTAGAGAAACCTTCTTGTAATCGTAGTTGAAGGTGATTGGCCTGTCATCCGGATACTTCCTGTCCAGCCATTTCACCATCCGGTAGTGACCGTATGCAAGGATAGCCAGAATCGCCGCGACAAAGACAGGATTCCAGAGCATGGAGGGCATATCCGGTCTCAAGCCGCTGGAACGGTCTATGACAAAGACGAACAGCAGCTGCCACAGATAAATGAAAAAGAAGGTCATCGTCATGACCCCAAGAATGATGAAGAGAGTGTCCAGCACGCGTTCTTTCCTGGTCTTCGTTCTCTCGATCTTGGGGAGGAAAAAGGACAAGGCCATCGCGGCAGGAAGGAATGACAGGCTCATTATTATGGCGTGACCTATATCATAGTCCAGGCTCGTGAGGATTATGGCCGTCAAAAAGATTGCGGCCAGCCAGTATGCGACTATGATGATTCCTTTCTTCATCTGAAACAAAAATACGCATTCTTCTGCAAATACATAGAAAGAGATGAGCGCCAATAGCGATGTTTGGGGATTTGACGCAGGTGTTTGCGGATTCTGCTTTGCATTTCTGCACTGTCCGTACTTAACTTTGCGACAAGGAATTCCGAACCAGATTGTTCAACTCAAAAAACGAAACGCCATGCTTCTTTTCGCATCAAAACTCTTCAATCTCGTCTTTTCCGCCGATCCGTTCGGGATCATCGTTGTCACGTTGCTGCTCATAGCTTTGTTCTTCGTCGCCTGGAAAGCCCCCGCCTGGGTAAAAGAAACCGGTCTGGTGGGACTTGCCGCAGGATGGCTATGGACCTTGGGCGGATTCATGGCTCTGGCAAAGGCGATCGTGCACTGCGAACCGCATGTTGACATGTACATCATCTGGGCAGCTGTCCCGTCCGCTTTGATTCCGGCCGCATATGGAATCATCGTCTATATCATTTCTTTGATTATACGCATTGTGAGGAAGCCAAAGATGTAATAATCAAAAAGTTAAAGTAATATTTCATTGTTAAAGCCCCGACCAGAAACACCTTCTGGCCGAGGCTTTCCCTCATGATGGGGTCTTTCATGTAGCGGATGGCGTCCTCAAGCAACGGCAACAGGGTTACGTAAAAGAGAGGGACAGTTCCAGAAAGCACTTTCGCTCACATTCTTCATGGAAGAAGGCAGAATGACCGCGAAGAGGTAAGGGCAGCCGTAGAACACGCAATATTGTACTTCTGCCTTACTTTCGATGAAGACGGCTTGCTTGATGTCACTTCTGAAGAAAGCCCAATCTTCGATGACTTTAAGTGAAGAGGGGAATCGCACTGTTCCCAGATTGAGGCTTCTGCTGAAGGCAAACTCTCCAATTGACTCTAATCCATTGGGGAAGACGGGAGGTTCTATGAGTATAATGCCTTCAAAAGCGCTGAAGCCTATTTCCTTGACCCCCTCGGGCAACACGGAATTGCGGCATCCGGCGATGACAGCGCTGTCCCTTTCCGAGATGAGACAGTTTCCTTCCACACGGTATGATATGTTTCCTTTCTCCAAGGAGAATCCTTCCAGGCGACAGCAGCCGGAGAATACCCCGTACCCTATTGACTCTACACTTCTCGGGATGCGGATTCCGGTAAGAAATGCGCAGTCCGAAAACGCAAAGTGGCCGATGTAGGAGACGTTGCCGGGGATTTCGAATTCCCCTTCAAGTGAACTACCTTTGAAAGCGAAATCGTTGATTCTTTCAACGGAAGAGGGTATGACTGATTTTCGGCACCCCAGGATGAGGGTCTTCCCGTCTGCCGAAAGGAGGCAATTCCCTTCGGACCTGTAGTTCTTGTTGCCCTTCTCCACTTCGATAGTTTCGAGGGAAGAGCAGCCGCTG
>JAEEGL015330010.1_pt1 | contig 30597 bp, 24 predicted proteins | sample 9134231 | NCBI WGS metagenome assembly JAEEGL01 (sample SAMN16246548, study PRJNA631951) | gut metagenome | biome: gut microbiome; feature: rumen; material: fiber-attached | host: Bos | place: Iran: Karaj | collected 2018-10 | reverse complement strand
GCGCCCCTTGGGCATCCCCACCATCCTCGACAGGATAGCTCAGATGACGGTGGTGATGCAAATCACTCCCCGACTTGAAGCCATATTCCACCAAGACTCCTATGGTTACCGCCCGAACAAGTCGGCGCACGATGCCATCGGCAAGGCGCGCGAGCGTTGCTTCAAGTACGAATGGGTGTTGGACATGGATATCAGCAAGTTCTTCGACACCATAGACCATGACCTGCTCATGAGAGCAGTGGAGCGGCACGTACAAGAGCGTTGGATGCTCCTATACATCGAACGATGGCTGAAAGTACCTTATCAGACGAGGGACGGACAGCGAATCGAGCGGATGATGGGAGTGCCGCAGGGTTCAGTGATAGGGCCGGTGCTGGCTAACCTGTTCCTGCACTATGTGTTTGACAGGTGGATGGAAATCAATTATCCCCATGTACCTTTTGAGCGGTATGCGGACGACACCATCTGCCACGTCAAGAGCAAGGAGGAAGCGGAGCGTATGAAGGAAGTGATTATGCAACGTTTCTCTGAGTGCAAACTGATGCTGAATGCGGAGAAGACGAAGATAGTCCACTGCGAGGACAGCAACCGCCGCGAGGGTGGTGAGGGTCATGAGAACTCGTTTGACTTTCTCGGCTACACATTCAGGCCGAGAGGTGCAAGGAACGGCAAGACGGGTCAGGTGTTCACGGCATTCACCCCTGCCATCAGCAAGAAGTCTGTGAAGAAGATAAACGAGGCGATGAAGTCTTGGAAACTGCACAGCAGACGACAATGGCATGTGAATCAGATAGCCGAGGAGATAAACCCGCAGGTCAGAGGATGGATAAACTACTATGCGAAGTTTGGAAAGACGGAGTTTAGGAGGGTCATGTATCATCTGAATGAGAAGTTGGCGCATTGGGCGAGACGCAAGTTCAAGGCACTAAACAGGAAGTGGGACAAAGCCCAGACGTGGTTGATGAACCTGTCACAACGCGAAAGAGGCATGTTTGCACATTGGTCTTATGGTTATGTGTCGAACTTCGCCAAGTAATGAGAGTTAAACTAACATTAAATAACAATTAACAAAAGAGTTAAGTACGAAGAGCCGTGTGATGGGAGACTGTCAAGCACGGTTCCGTGAGAAGGGAGGGTGAAAGTCCCTCTACTTACTCGACCTCAAACAATCTATTTCACCACTTTCAAAACTCAGTTCAATATGTATAGCAATCCGGCAGAATGCCTTTACTGCACCAACAACGAGACACTCCACAACCTGATGATTCAGATTGCCGAACTGCGTGTCTCACGTGTTTTCCTTTTCAAGGAGCAGACTTACCGCGGCCGTTGCCTCGTGGCATATAATGGCCATGTCAACGATCTCAACGAACTGTCCGATGAGCAGCGTGATGCCTTCATGGCCGATGTGGCACAAGTAACCCGTGCCATACAGAAGGCTTTCAATCCAGAGAAAATCAACTACGGTGCCTACAGCGACAAGTTGAGCCACCTGCATTTCCATCTTGCACCCAAGTATGTAGATGGTCCCGACTATGGAGGCACGTTCCAAATGAATCCGGGTAAGGTCTATCTCTCTGACGAGGAGTATCAGTCGCTGATCGAAGCCATCAGAAAAAATCTATGATAGGCACCTTTAGTTGAAAGGAGTGTAGGAGTATAGGAGTGTAGACAAATGCGAGACACGAACACCTTAATATTATTAAACAGTCAAGAATATGAGAAGCAAGAGATTTTTCATCGCAGCATGTGCCCTGATGGCTGTGCTTGCCTTTGAGGCATGCAAGAGAGTCGTGGATGTAGAAAGCCTGAAAAAGAGTTTCACGGCATCGGTGGTCGCAGAGCAGATGGAAAGCGGCAATACGCTGACTATCGACACGATCATCCTCAATCCAACCACAGGTGACAACTTCAAGGGAGAACTTCGCGGGCACATCAACGACTCGACAGAGGTAGTATATGACCTTGATGTGGCAGACGAGGGTAAGGAACTGACCCTGGAGTGGAACTTGCGTGAATAACAGTCCATACATACTTTGAAAGAGGAGAGAAGGGAGCGCCTGAAGGCATCACGCAGTTATCAACTGATGCAGAAGGTGGCGCTCTACATGGACCAATATTACCTTGACGGTCTCGCCGGGCTGGTGCCCGGCGGACTGGGTGACATGGCTACGTCGGCTTTCGCGCTCGTCCATGTCTATTTCTGCATGTTCAAACTGCGCTCTATCCCGCTCACCCTCGCCGTCCTCAACAATGTGATGCGTGATGTGCTGATGGGTATGCTTCCCTTCTTCGTCGGAAGCATCATCGACTTCCTCAACAAGGCGCATGCCAAGAATATGAAACTTATCGACGGATATATCAATGATGACCCCGTCATCGTGCATGAGGTGCGTCGCAAGGCATGGTGTTCGGCAGCCATGCTTGTTGTCTTTATCGCGGCCATCGCCGCCATGGCATGGTTGCTTGTCTGGCTCACACAAAAATTGGGAACATTGATGTTCTCGTAACCTCACCTTCTCATCACCTCACCATCCCTCAGGCAGGATGATGTTGTCTATATCATGTGCTCTCTCAAACAGCGGGGCTATCTCCTCATCGGTGAATCCGGCGATGCCGCAGCCGATTCGTGTCACCAGGAAGGTGAGGTCCTTATGCTCTCGTGCAAAAGCGATGAATTCATCCACATAAGGCTTGATGGTCTCCACGCCGCCCTGCATGGTGGGAATGGCATAACTTTGTCCCTGCAAGCCGACTCCCTGTCCCATGACTGCGCCGAACTTGCGGTAGGCCACGTAGGCTGCTCCACCTCCGTGCATGCCACGTAGGTTGCTGCCAAACACAAAAATCTCCCCCGGTGCCAGTTGTTGGATAAATTCTGGCGTAGTCCTTTTCTTTTCCATATATGTGCTTTCTTCTGTAAAGGCAAAACCACGAGGCTTGTCGATGCCCTTGGGCATGCGGCGCAACTCTGCTGGAGTCTCGCAGGTGCCTGTATGTGCCATGGTGAGATCCGGCATGATGGCACTCTCCACGTCCATCACCTCGGGCATGTCGAAGTCCATGTCGAAATATTGACGGAAATAGGGGATGACAAGCGTGTCTTTCAGATTCTTGTAACGCTGCGAAACGGCAGAAGGGGTGAGCCCCAACTGTGTTGCTACCTCCTTGCTCTTGAATCCTTCGACAAGCAGCATCACAAGAATCGTCCGCGATGTGCGGTCAAGGTGGGCAGAGTCGCATATCTCCATCATCACCTTGTTGAAGTTCAGCCGAAGGTCTTGGGTGGTGTCGAATGATTTCAGATAGTCCTCAAATGTGAGCGAGCCATATTCGCGCTTATACCATTTCAAGGCATCGAGTACGATGTAGCGGAAACCGTTCACCATCCATGTGCGCAAAGAAACCTCCGGCGACCGGTCTTCCAGGGGCTTCCAGTCGTGCTCCATCAGGTAGAGGGCATACTGGTGGGCCAGTGACATGAAATCAAGGTTCTCCTTCTTGCTCAGTTCATATTTCTTGTCGAACAGATAATAGGCCACCTGACAGTATTCATAGAAATACTGTCTGAAGACCCTGCTGTCACCACGTCGAAAACCAGCAATAATTTGCCTGTCACTGAGCATTTTCATGATTTTCTTGCAAAATTATGAAAAAAAGCGCATTTCTCCTTAATTTTTTCCTCGGTTTGTCTTTAAAGGGATAAAAGAGTTCTTCAAATAGTATTTAACCATTCAATGACCAGTGGGATTTTCAGCCCCACCTTATTAATTTAACAAGACAATGAAAAAAGTATTTAATCTGATTATCGTAGATGAGAGCGGATCGATGTCTGTAATCCGCAAGCAGGCCTTTTCCGGAATGAACGAGACCCTTTCCACCGTAAGAACCATGCAGGAGAAATATCCTGAGACAGAACAGCACGTCTCGTTGGTCACCTTCGACAGCGACCACATGAAATGGCACTACAACGACCACAAGGCCTCTGAGACACATGACCTGAAGTGGCATGACTATAACCCTTGTGCTGCCACACCGCTCTATGATGCCATAGGCAAGACCGTATCGAAACTCAACGCCCAGGTGTCGGGCGATGACAATGTGCTCGTGACCATCATCACCGATGGCTATGAGAACTGCTCTGATGAATGGACGCTCCAGATGGTGCACAACCTCATTGAGAAACTCAAGAAACAGAATTGGACGTTCACGCTCATAGGTACGGACAATCTCGATGTGGAGGGCATGGCTCATTCGATGTGCATTGATGAGCACATGTGCTTCGAACAGGACGAGAAGGGAACCAAGGCCATGTTCGCCCGTGAGCGGAAGGCACGTGTGAGATACAATGCCTACATCGACTGCCAGATGTCGATGCCCACCGGCAGTTTCTTTGAGGAAGACAATCAGGCATAGCATCTAAGGTGCTCTCACTTTGAAAACTCATATAAAAATTGGCTTTTCTCTCCTTTAATCGTACCTTTGACCTGTGGTCGAAGGTAGGCTGCACCCCGGCAATGAAAATAAAAAAAGCATTTTATTTTGCATTGCTCTCGGTTTGCACTACCTTTGATACTTGTATCGAAAGTACTCACACTCGGAAAAGCCATAATATATTTGGCTTTTCACTCGTTTAATCGTACCTTTGCAGACTGAAAGAGAAAAATGATTTTAATATGAGCATAGAGACAGCAATCAGCAGCGCAGTGATGAGCGCCATCAAGCAACTGTACGGGCAGGATGTGCCCGAAAAGATGGTTCAACTCCAGAAGACAAGAAGTGAGTTTGAGGGGAACCTCACCCTTGTGGTGTTCCCCTTCCTTAAAATGTCCAAAAAGAAGCCCGAAGACACCGCACAGGAAATCGGTGACTTCCTTGTCGCCAACGAGCCGAGTGTGGCAGGATTCAATGTGGTGAAGGGATTCCTCAACCTCAACATCGCGCCCTCGGCATGGATAGGACTGCTCAACACGATTCATGCCGATGAGCATTTTGGCGAGAAACAGGCTGATGACAACTCCCCGCTGGTGATGATCGAGTATTCCTCGCCCAACACCAACAAACCGCTCCATCTGGGTCATGTGCGCAACAACCTGCTCGGATGGTCTTTGGCACAGATCATGGCCGCCAACGGCTACAAGGTGGTGAAGACCAATATCGTCAACGACCGCGGCATCCATATCTGCAAGTCGATGCTGGCATGGCAGAAATGGGGCAACGGTGAGACTCCCGAGAGCAGCGGCAAGAAAGGTGACCACCTCATCGGTGACTACTATGTGGCGTTCGACAAGCACTACCGTGAGGAGGTGCGTGCACTGACCGAACAACTGATGGCAGAGGGCATCGATGCAGAGACGGCCGAGAAACGGGCCAAGGAGGAAGCCCCCCTTATCCGTGAGGCCCACGATATGCTCGTGCGCTGGGAACAGGGTGACAAAGAGGTGCGCGACCTCTGGCAGATGATGAACTCATGGGTGTATGCGGGTTTCGACGAGACCTACCGTGCTCTTGGTGTGGCCTTCGACAAGATTTACTATGAGTCGGAGACTTACTTGGAGGGCAAGGCAAAGGTGGAGGAAGGACTGGAGCGCGGACTCTTCTTCCGCAAGGAGGATGGCAGCGTGTGGGCAGACCTCACCAGCGACGGCCTCGACCAGAAACTGTTGCTGCGCTCTGACGGCACCTCCGTTTATATGACTCAGGATATCGGCACCGCAGACATGCGTTTCCGCGACTATCCCATCGACAAGATGATATATGTGGTGGGCAACGAACAGAACTACCACTTCCAGGTGCTTTCCATCCTGCTCGACCGCCTCGGCTTCAAATGGGGCAAGGAACTGGTGCATTTCTCATACGGTATGGTGGAACTGCCCAACGGCAAGATGAAGAGCCGCGAGGGAACGGTGGTGGATGCCGACGACCTCATCGCCACGATGATTGCCGATGCACGTCAGATGAGCGAGGACAAGGTGAACAAACTCGAGGGCATCAGCGAGGAGGAGAAAGACCAGATCGCGCGCATCGTGGGTATGGGAGCCTTGAAATATTTCATCCTTAAAGTGGATGCCCGCAAGAACATGCTCTTCAATCCTGAGGAGAGCATCGACTTCAACGGCAACACGGGACCGTTCATCCAATATACCCACGCACGCATCCGCAGCATTCTGCGCAAGGCGGAGGCAGAGGGAATCAGTTTGCCTGCCGTTTTGGAAGCCAATATGCCGGTGAACCAGAAAGAGGTGGATCTCATCCAGAAACTCAATGAGTATGGCGCTGCCGTGGAGCAGGCTGGCAAGGACTACTCGCCCAGTGGCATTGCCAACTACTGCTATGAACTGACGAAGCAGTTCAATCAGTTCTATCATGACTTCAGCATCCTCAATGCCGATACGGAGGAGGAAAAGAAAGTGCGTCTGGTGCTGGCTGCCAATGTGGCCAAAGTGATCCGACAGGGTATGCGTCTGCTCGGTATCGAAGTGCCGGAAAGAATGTAAAGGATTAAGAATTAGGGATTAAGAATTAGGGATTAAGAATTAGGAATTAAGAATTATGATTACCACTGCAAAGATGGCGGTGCGATGGTAGGGACGCGATGCATCGCGTCCGCCAACTATGAACTATGAATTATGAACTATGAACTATGAACTATGAACTGTAAACTCACCAACCCTCCTGACTACCGCCACGACACGGTGCTCCCGCTGCCGTTGGAGGTAAAGGCCGACGCATGGGCTGTCGATGCGGCCTGTTCGGGCAATCCCGGCCAGATGGAATATCAGGGTATCGACCTGGCGACAGGAGCGCAGGTGTTTCACTTCGGTCCGGTGCATGGCACCAACAACATCGGGGAGTTCCTGGCCATCGTCCATGCTTTGGCACTGATGGAGCAGAGAGGGATACGGAAAACGATTTATTCCGACAGTTACAACGCCATTCTCTGGGTGTCGAAAAAGAAATGCAAGACTACCCTGGAGCGCACGCCGCTGACAGAGCGACTCTATGCCATCATCGCACGGGCGGAGGCATGGCTGCGAGCGCATGCCGTGACAACACCCATCATCAAATGGGAAACCACCAAGTGGGGAGAGATACCTGCCGATTTTGGCAGAAAAAAAGGATGAAGGGCAACCTTCATCCTTTTTTTTCTCTAGATGGTCTAGATATTCTAGGTGATCTAGATGGTGTGGATTTTACAAATTCGGGTTGATCTTGCTCCACTCGTCGATGGGCGGCACGATGTTGAGAGTGACGAGTTCGTCACGCATCTTGCAGAGGTGCTCATAACTGGCGTCGAGTTTGGCATTCTCCTCGGCTGTGCCCTGCGGCACCTCATAGGTGGCTCCCTCAGGAGTGAGGGTGGTCTTCATAGCCATCATGATGTGGTCGTACTTGTCGGTCTTCACGTAGGTGCCTACGGGGAAGCGGAACGGCTCACCACCCATGGCGGCACGGATCATCTCCACAGAGAGATAAGAGGGGCTCTGGAAGGAAGAGCGGCCACGCAACTTGATGATGGCGGCACCACCCTGGGTCACGTCTTTCTTCATCTGCTCCCACTCCTCAACGGGGAATTCATCGGTGCCGATGATGTCGGTCAGTTTGCGGCCGGCAATCTCTACATGGCTGCCGAAGACGGCCATCTGCTCACCATGTCCGCCGTAGGTAGCGCAACCGGTGATCTCGTCCTGCATCACGTTGAATTTCTTGGCAAGAGCCGACAGCAGACGGGTGGTGTCCAGACCTGCGAGGGTGGTCACCTGACCGGGTTTCAGACCAGAGTAAAGCAATGTCACCAGACCGGTGAGGTCAGCGGGATTGAAGATAATCACCACGTGGCGGACATCGGGGCAGTATTTCTTGATGTTGCAGCCAAGTTCCTCAGCAATCTTGCAGTTGCCGGCCAGCAGGTCCTCGCGTGTCATGCCTTCCTTACGGGGAGCACCACCGCTGGAGATGATGTACTTGGCATTGGTGAATGCCTCTATGGGGTCGGTGGTGGCGGTGATTTTCACACTGCCGAAACCGCTTTGACGCATTTCCTCTGCTACGCCTTCGGGTGAGAACACGTCATAGAGACAGATGTCATTGGTGAGGCCCATCATGAGAGCCGTCTGAACCATGTTGGAACCAATCATGCCAGCAGCGCCGACGATGGTCAGTTTGTCATTAGTTAAAAATGCCATAATTTAGTGATATTAAGAGTAATAAATGAATCGTACATGCATATTGATGCAAGAATGAACAAGTTCATCCTCACTTTGCGAAGCAAAGTTAATGAAAATCGAGTGGATGGCAAAAAGTTTTTTCCTTTTTTTGCGGTGAAATGACGATTATGCACTGAACGGATTGTTATCGCGGTTGATGTGGGCCGTGAGTTTCCTTTGCGCGTTTTTCTGCAGGTAGTAGCAGAAGACACACAGCAGCACCATCATGACAGAAGCGAGGCCCTCGCTCAGTCCCATGGAGAAGGCGATGGTGTCGTAGATGCCATGGGCGATGATGGGTGCGGCGAGAATCATGATACGGTTGTATGATGTGCGACTAACAAAATGATACATCGAATAGTAATATCCCATGAGGACACCGAAAGCATAGTGGCCGGGGACGGCGAGGAAAGCCCGTGCGATGCCCACGGAGAACCAGTCGCTGCTGTTGGAGAAGAGATACATCACGTTCTCGATGGCAGCAAAGCCGAGGCTCACGAACACCGCATAGACGATGCCGTCGAAATGCTCGTCAAAAAAACTGTTGTGGCGCAGGATATACCAAAGGGCAAGGAGTTTGAAACTTTCTTCGACCAGGGCTGCTACGAAGAATGACTCCACCGCGGCACCTACAAAAGAGGTGGGAGTGCTGCTGTCGCTGCCAAAGATTCCGAACTGAAGAATCATCTCTGCCACGGAAACAGGGAGGCAGATCATCATGCCATAGAGAAATGCTTTCTTCAGCATGGGGAGGGGTTCGGGGGAGGGGTCGCGCTTATAGACATAAGCCAGCAACAGCAAGGCGGGCAGGAGCGCGACAGCGAGGATCAGGATGTAGGTCATAGCATGAAAGGGTTTGAGTGAGCAGCGGTCATGGTGGTACCATGTCAATGTCCGCATTTTCTGCAAAGATAGTGCAAATCGAGTGCAATGCAAAGCAAAACACGAAGTTTTTGCTTTTAATATTTTTTTCAACACAGAGACACAGAGAGACAGAGATTTTTTATTGATTCTCCGTGCCCTTTGTGCCTTTGTGTTGAATTTATATGGTCTTTTTTGCGTCAAGGACTATTTTTGTTGGGATGAGGCCATGAGTTTGCGGATTTTTCATTATCTTCGCATGAAAAACTAAAAAAGACAGAAAAACATGATGGATATGAGATGGATAAAACAGCATATATGCTTGTGTTTCAGTGGTATGGCATGTGGAAAGAGGCTGCTGGCTGCAGGTTGGGCATGGTTGGCATCTGTTGTGATGATGGGCAATCCCATCACCATGCAGCAGGCACAGCGGATAGCCGATGAATACGCAGTCACTGGACATCAGGCCCAATTGCGCCGCAAGGCACAGGCACACCGTGCGACCACACAGTCAGCACCTTACTATGTATTCAGCAGAGGGGAAGGTCAGGGCTACGTCTTTGTGGCTGGTGACGACTGTATTCCCACTGTGATCGGATATGCCGAGAGCGGCGACTTCGATGAGGAGCGTGAGGCACCGCAGTTGCTGGCCCTGCTCCGTCACTATGCAGACATTGTGGAGGCCAAGCAGGCGGAAGGCAGCAATGTCCCTTTCCAACTGTCGGGCGCACCCTTGAAAGCGCGTACGAACATCTCACCCTTGCTCACCTCACACTGGCATCAGTCAGAGCCTTACAACAACCGGGTGCCGAAACTTAAGAACGGCAACCGCGCCCTCACGGGATGTGTGGCCACCGCCGGCGCTCAGGTGTTCTATTTCTGGAGGAAGGACATGCCCACGACATTACCTTATACCACTCCCACCTATGATTATGGTGACGCTCCCGCCACTGCAGAGTATCAGATCAAAAGGGGGACACCGCTCAAGTGGGAACTGATGTGCGATTCCTATTCGTCACAGCCCGCCGAGTATCATGACGCGGTGGCCGTGCTCAATGCGGCCGTCGGCATGCAGACCTACCTCACCTATGGAGAATCGACGGGCGGATACATCTGGCAACTGCCGTTTTCACAGTTCAACCTGAGCAGCAAACAGGCCGACAAGGTGAGTGGGTTCAATGATGTCACCTGGGCTTCGCTCATCTACAGTGACCTGCAAAAAGGTTATCCGGTGATCTATTCTGGTTATGAGGAAAACTGGGAGGGACATGCGCTCGTCATCGACGGCTACCGTGCCAGCGGCGACCTCTTCCATTTCAACTATGGCTGGGGCGGACAGAGCGACGGCTATTACACCGTGATGGAGAGCGGTGATCAGAACATCCATTTCTCCGTTCAGCCAACGGTGATGTATGACATCCATCCCATCCGCTACCATCTCAGTGCTGACATCTCGCTGCCCGTCACCGTGTATGCCGGAGGGATGAACGATGTGAGGGTGAATGTGACCAACCTGTCGTCATCGGCCAGGTCGGGCATCTATCTCTTTGCCAACACCTCAGGGAGAAATCCCTCCGAACTCTCCTCCGCCTTTGCCTCAGACACTGACACTGAGATAGGAACAGGCCAGACCGTGACGATGTATTTCAGCACGTTGAACCCCACCTCGGAGGGAACATGGCATCTTTTCGTCACTGATAAGGACCTCCATGTGCTGGGGCACGAGACGGTGGAGGCACAGACCTTCAGGGCAAAACTGAGGGCTGGCAGCCTGCGTATCGACGGCAATGCCGAGAAGGAACAGCATGGCAATAAAGAGTTCACTGTGGTGTACAACTCACGTGGTGCAGCCTCTGCTGAGGTGCGCAACGAAGGAAGTGTGGGGTATGAGGGTTCGCTGTACGTCAGCCTCAGCAGTTCAGAGGATGAGGGAAAGACATGGAGTCTCCTCGGCAGGAAAATCGGCAAACTGTCGGTGTCGGCTCATGGCAGCCAGCGGGTGAACTTCGGCATTACCAATACCGCTTCCACCCCGGTGAAGCAGGGTGTGCTCTATAAGGTGGCGCTCCTGCCCGACATCCCCGACACCGGGAGTTCGCTGCTCATCGATGAGACGGCAGACACGGTGGCGTATTTCGTGGTGAGGACATCGGACCTCAAGGTGGGCGCCATAGAGGACGGCGTAGTGAAGTTCACAGGACACTGGGACCCCACCATATTCGACAACATCGTCAAGCGCGCAGACTATAAGGATGTCCACGGCTATGACCTGACAGAGGTGGAAGGTGTGGCGCACATCATGTTGAGCAGCCATCACCCCAACGCGCTCTACAGGGTGGCAGACAGCAACACGGAAGCCGACGGCGACAATGTGGTGAGAGGGGACGGATGCCTCTCGCTGGCGCTCATCCCCGGCCATGACTTTGTGACATGGGACCGGATGGACATGCAGGCCTCGGAAGTGCGCATCACTTTCGGTGAGAAGGCAGCACGCTGGTATGTGCTCACACCCCCGTTTGCCGTCAGTGTGCCCGACGGTGTCTATGCCCGTGCCATCACAGGTCACGACAATACCGGCATCACCCAGTCGGAGGACATCGCCACACTTGAACCGGGCAAGACTTATCTGCTGATGACCTCACATCATGACAATGTCACTCTGCGGGGCAGTCAGACAGGTGTGGTGTCGGCTCCCGTCGCCAATGCTGACCCCTCCCTCGTGGGCACCTTTGCCAACATGCTGGTGCCCGAGCGGTCGATGCTGCTTGCTGACGGGGAGAATTTCACGTTTGCCGGAGAGAACGATCAGGCAGAAGCACTGCGCGGCTATTTCGAGGCAGGAGACATGCACAGCAAGATAAGACTCAACTATGCGCCGCTCGATGCAGCCTATCTCCTGCTGGCACAGAGCATCGCTGGTGCTCATGACCTGCTCGGCCGATACGCTGAGGTGGCAGACGAAGCGGCTTGCAGTGACTATCTCAGTGCCATCCGTGAGGCCGAATATGAGTTCACCCACCGCTCATCTTCCAGCCTCACCACCGCATCCGCCATCCAGGCATACACCGCACAGTTGGAGGAACAGGGAAACAAGTTTGTACTGAAAGCCGGCAACAACACTGAGATAGAGGTAGACATGACCTCAAGACTGACGAACCCCTCGTTTGAACTGAAGTCAACGGTGGGTTGGACCCTCACCGCACCACTCAATCCGAATGTCACCGCCTCCACCGTGGCAAGGGCACTCTCAAACACCAACTACAACTACCTCACTGTAGGTGCCGATGGCAGTTATGTGCTCAACAACAGTTACCAATATGCCGACGGCACTGGGGAGAAGCAGACCCTGGGCGTGGGTATCTCACAACGAGTCGACGGTCTGACGCCGGGTTACTACCGCCTCACGGTACTCCTGGCATCGGACGAAGGCAATGAGATAACGGCATTTGCCGGCGAGTCCTCCACCACTGTGAGTGCACATCCTTTTGGAAAGCACTATTTCACGGAAGCAGTGGTGGACCGCGTGAAAGTGGAGGGCACAGGTGAACTGACGGTGGGTGTGCTGCCGGGTGCGTGGTACAAGGCCGACCATTTCCGCCTCACCTATTTGGGGAGTACGGACGAGACGGCGTCGGATATCCATGAGGCAGCAGTGCCAAGACGACAGGCACAAAAGGGCATCTTCACCCTTCAGGGACAGCGTGTCAGTCGCATCACCGCTCCCGGCATCTACATCATCGATGGGAAAAAAGTAGTAAAAAAGTAATTACAGCAGCGATTCACGACTGAAATTTGGGCTGCGGCACTTGTCTGTCGCAGAAAGCGGAGCGTGTCGCATCAAATGTGAATGAAAAAGAATAAATAAGTTGGAATGAGCGCATTCTGAGGGTTATATTTGCGGTGTCAAAACAAAAAAGCAAATAATAACACAAAATAGACGATTATGAAAAAGAATAAATTTTTTGAGAAGAGTGCGTTGACCATTTCATGTATCATGTTCGCTGCATCAGTGATAATGGCAATATTCACATTGCTGAATTTCGACGCCTATAGTGGGAAGCACTACCAGCAGGTTCAGGCCTATGCCAATGAGAAGAACGCCATCCAGAGCAACTGCTCCTACAGCACATCCGACGGAGTGGCAAGCAATGAGAAGCAGGTCATGGACCTCAGCAAGGAGATTGCGAAACTGGAACAGAAAAGGGCTACACTAAAGAGCAGCCTTGAGAAGGCAAAATCAGACCGCGACAAGAACTACGGTATGGTGGCCGGACTCAGTTATCAGCCCTCGCAGAGCCTGAATGAGGTCATCAATCTGGAGAAGAAAATCAGAGTAAGGTGGATCATCAGATCACCGCTCTGAGCAACAAGAAAGAGATGATGAGCCATCAGATGGCCCAGAACAGGTGAAAGGCTTCTCAAAACTTTCGGACGCGATACATCGCGTCCCTACTTGTCGCACCGCCACTCCGTGATGTTGCGCTCCTTGGAGGAGAAGGCGATGCCCACCTTGGTGATGGGGCGCCCGTCGGCGGCATACTTGTCGGCATAGCCCCGCTCATTGATCTGCGCGATGGCCTCGGCGGCAGTGGCGTCATACTTGATTTCAATGATGTAAATACGCGTTGGCATGCGCAGCACGAGGTCGGCCCGACCCTTGGCTGACGGTTCCTCGGCGGTGATGTCGGCCCCGAAGGCGGTGAGCAGGGTATAGAGCAGGACATGGTAGTGGCGCTCGCTTCTGTCGGCCAGATGATAGGGCACTCCGGCGAAGAAAGCCTTGATAGCCTCGATGAAGGCCGGAAGGTCATCGGTGTCGACGAAGTCATAATAGGCCTGATAAAGGGCACCGCTACTTTTATCAGTGCCCCTCATGGGATTGACGTATTGATAAAGACTGTTGGCAAATCCTCTGCGCACCTCAGCATTGGGAAAGCCCAATATATATGAGTCACGGTTGCGGCGATAGTCCCGGATGGTGAGATAGCCGCTCTGGTAGAGTACGGGCAACGGAGCCTCATAACTGTCAAATGGCACGTCGAATGCCGTGGAAGGACAGAGTACGCCATCAATGTCGGTCAGTTCGATGGGCGGCATCTTTGACAACATGTCGATAACGGCACTAGGTGTTGCGCTGTCAAACCAATAGTCGCTGATTTCACCGGAATCAAGTGCATTGACAAGGCTGAAGGGGTTGTATACATCCGTCATCCGGCGGCTGAAATGATAGCCGTCGTACATATCTTTCAGTTGGGTGAGCGTCTCATCGTAGGTTTCGTCCCGCCTTTTTGCCAACAATTCTATGTCAGGACGCAACTGGGTGGTGAGTTCCGCCTCACTGATGCCGCAAAGCGTCTCATAGTCCATGAGCATGGAGACGTTTTTCAGTTGGTTGAGGCTGCTGAAGATGCCCATCTGCGAGAATTTCGAGATGCCGGTGATGAAGACGAACTGCAGATGTTCGTCGAGGGGCTTGAGCACGCTGAAGACGCTGGAGAAACGCTGGCGCACGCCCACCTCCAGTTCCTTGTCACCTATGCTGTGGAGCATGAAGGTGTCGTACTCATCGACGATGACCACGGCCCGTCGGCCCGTCTGGCGGTGTGCCTCCTTGATGATATTTTCAAAACGGATGCTGCTGTCAGGAATGTTCGGTGTCAGACCGTATTTTTTCTCATATTCAGAGAGCGTGTTGTCTATCTGCCTGTCGAGCACGGCAAGGGTGTATTCCCTCGTCTTGCTGAAGTCGAAGCGGATGACGGGGTATGTGTCCCATTTCCAGTCGGTGGTGGCGATGAAGAGTTGAGGCTGCTCGATGCCATCCTCTGTGGTGAAAGACTCGAAAAGTTCGCGCCTACCGAGAAAGACCGCCTCCAGCGTGGAGCACAGCAGTGATTTGCCAAACCGCCTCGGACGGCTGAGGAAATAGGGCTTCCCCTCGGTGATCATCTTGTAGATGAGCGGGGTCTTGTCCACATAAACGTATCCGTCTAAGCGGATGCTTTCAAAACTCTGGATTCCTACGGGATACTTTCTCTTGGTGGCCATGATTCAGCGATTTCGGATTTAGACCGCTAAGGTAGGGAAAAAAAGTGAAACTTCCAAATTTTTGGGGTCTGTGAAATGCTGACGCACCTTTTTACCCACGACCGCGGAGCGGTCAGAATTAATGAATAATTACATGCATAATTCGCGTCTTATTTTTTTACATATAATTACCATATAATGGCCATTAAATTTTAATTACCTGTATCTCCGTGTTTCTGTGTTGAAAATAATCAACGCCCCCTGACCCCCTCTAATCTTAGAGGGGGAGTTCCTCGTTGCTCTGTGTTGAAATGGAGAGAAGATCAAAAACCGCTTCGCTTCAGAAAAAAGAAGAAAAACATTTTGGATGTGTCATTCTTCAAACGCTGCTGCTTGCGAAAAAACGCCAAGGCGTTCGCAAAAAGGACAAAAAAGAATCGCTCACGAAGTTTTTTTGTCCCTCTAATTTTGCAGAGGATTGCGGCGACAGCCGCATAAAGTAAAAAAACAAGAAAGATAGCAGACAACTCAAGACAGTTTCTTACCTTTGTTGTTTGAAGGAAGAATCGGTCTGTCGAAGAGGTAAACCTATTTTGTCACAAGCGCAGAGGCTACAATTCGTTTAGGACCTCCTCGACATAGTTGCAGAGACCAGATAGAAAGTTATCGGCCTAGAGCCTTGTTAGAGTGTTAGTCCATACAACTATTGACCAATTCCCATAAACTAACAGTACAAAGGTATGAAAAAATTATTTATTGGTATCGATTTCTCTAAAGGAAAATTTGATGTGGCTATCATTTCTGCAGAAGGACTAGTCGAAACATCAGCGAGAGTCTTCAATGAGTTCAAAAACTCCGTGTCTGGCTACAAGCAGCTTGTCAAGTGGGTTGACAAGAATGCAAACGGCATAGATTCGTCGATGTGGCTCTTCTGTGGAGAGAACACAGGTGAGTACAGTAAGCCATTGTGCAACCATCTCTACGGTAAGGGATATGACATGTGGCTGGAGAACGCCAAAAGCATCAAGGATGCCTCAGGAATAAGACGGTTGAAGTCTGACCGTGCAGATGCCGCCATGATTGCGGAATACGCGATGAGGAACCACGATAAGGCTGTTGTCTATGAACCACTTAGTGAATCTCTGGCTCAATTGCGAGAGTACTATCTGTACAGACAGATGGTAGTAAGGCACAGATGTAGTTTTGAGGCACGCAGAGGCGAGAAGAGACTTATGATGGAGAAGTCCGCTGCCAAGACTGTGATTGCCCAGAGCGGAAAGCATATCATCTCTGAACTCAACAAGGAGATAGCGAAGATCAACAAGAAAATAGCGTCACTCATTGAATCCTCGGACGAGCTCTCAGAGGTGTACAAGATAGTAACGTCAGTACCTGGTATTGGAACCCAGAATGCCGTTTGTCTGATGGTGTACACAAACAATTTCCGCAGGTTCAACTATGACGCAAGGAGTATAGCCTGCTACTATGGCATTGCTCCATTCGGTGAGGACTCAGGCACCAGCGTGCATGTGGATCCACATGTGCATTACATGGTCAACAGACACATAAAAGCTATGCTGACACAAGCAGCATTGGCTGCAGTTCGTTTCAATCCGGTCATCGCTCAGTACTACCAGCGGCTTATAGAACGGGGTAAAAAGATGCCGGTGGCAATGAACAACGTCAAGAATAAGCTACTACATATCGTAACCTCCATGGTCAAAAATAAGAAGTTTTACGACCCGGAATATAATTTTCAGAATAATACTAAAAAAAATGGATAAAATATTTGGATTTTAACATAGAAAGCGAATTAAAGAATTATAGAATTCATTCTAATGATAATTTGTCTATGGAATCAGGGAATTAGGGAGTCTCCCTCTCCTTTGGAGAGGGTCGGGGAGAGGTGTCGCGGTCAGAATTAATGAATAATCACATGCAATTCATGTTTCTTTTTTTCACATATAATGACCATATAATGGCCATTAAATTTTAATTACCTCCCTTTGGTCAGTGGGTCTTCGACAAATCTCTCTGTATCTCCGTGTCGGGATCGGGGCAAGGTCAATGTTTATGAACATTTGCAGGGAAATGACATGTTGATTCTGCTTTTTGTCACAATTTTGATGCAAATGCAGTGATTTTCTCAAAAATTGTCGCTATATTTGCATGGAAAAACTTAAACAATGATTATGGCAACCAGAAAAAACACAAACAGCAAAGCGAAAATCAGGCTCAATCCAGCCATCAAGTTGGAAAAACAACTCAGCAAACAAATTTATGAGGCCCTGCAGGGTTCCGTGGTGGAAGCCGTGCTGCGCAAGATCAAGACTTCGAGCAGCGACGCCTATTGGCGCAGCAGCATGGAGGGGCATAGTCTGAAGGTGCAGAAGGACCTGCTGCCCGACTTTTATGGTCTTTGCCAAGAGGTGAAGGCAAAACTGCATTTCGACGAACCTGTCGATTTCTACATCACCGGCGACTCTTCGGTGAACGCCTTCTCCGTGGCGGCGGAGGATGAGGGAGAACCCAATATCGTGAACGTGAACTCCGCCCTCTTCTCGCTGATGAGTGAGGATGAACTGCGTTTCGTCATCGGTCACGAACTGGGACATCTCATCAACAAAGACACACGGCTGACCCGCCTCATCCAGTTTGTCTTCCCACCCGAGACGGCCATCCCCGTTTCCTTGAAGTATAAGATACGGCTCCACAACCAGTTGGCTGAGTTGGTGGCAGACCGTTATGGTCTGATGGCGACCAACGACCTCGGCGTGTGTGTCACCGCATTCTTCAAATTGGCTTCGGGTCTTGATCTGGGCAAGATGAACGTGAGCATCGAGGCACTCATCGCAGACAACAGCCGCCGGTTGGAGTATTTCCTCAAAGACAAGGGTTTCAGTCGTTCAACGCATCCCGTCAACCCCATCCGGGTGCAGGCACTCAACCTCTTTGCCACCTGCAAGACGCAGAAGGCACTCAATGAGGGGATGGACGAACTGATCTCGATTCTTCTCAAGGTAGGCGACAGCGAACTCGATGAGTACACGGCTTTGTTCATTGTTTCGGCGGGAGTGATCGTGGCGAATGTCGACGGGGCACTCAACAAAGAGGAATATGACCGTATCGTGGAGACACTCTCCGACCTGAAGATTTTCCCAAGGGAATTTATCGATCAGGTGCTGGACAGTGATGTGGTAAAAGTTTTCAACGACTCCGTGGAGAATATTCTCCGCATCAATCCAGGCATGAGGGAGGATATGCTCGAGTACATGATTCAGGTGGTGATGTCCGACAAAGTCATCACGAAAGAGGAAGTAGATCTGCTCTATGACTTCGGAAAGGGAGTAGGCCTCAGCGACATGGAGGTGGCGACGGCCATCGCCGTGGCGATACAGAAGAGTTACATACCCAGCATAGAATCCATAACATGAGAAACGATGTGAACTGCCGCGTGGCGGCACTGCGCCTATGGATGCGCCAAAAAGGCATCGACGCCTTCATCTTCCCCAGTACCGATCCCCACAATGGCGAGTATGTGCCCGACCATTGGAAAGGGCGTGAGTGGATATCGGGCTTTGACGGTTCGGCGGGCACCGCTGTGGTGACGGCAGAAAAGGCTGCCCTGTGGACCGATTCCCGCTATTTCATCGCTGCTGAGGAGAAGTTGCGCGGCACCCCGTTCGTGCTCATGCGCGAGCGCATAGCCGGAACCCCCTCTGTGGCACAGTGGCTCGCCGATGTCCTTGGGACAGGTTCCCACCGGGTGGGACTTGACGGCATGGTGTGGGCTGCGGCCTCAGCAGAGGCCCTGCGGCAGGAACTCCGTCCGCTGGGTGATTTTTCCTTGGTGACCGGCCACGATCCTTTGGAGGAAATCTGGACAGACCGTCCACCTATTCCGCAACATCCCATCGTGGTGCATCCGGTGGCGTATGCGGGAGAGACCGTATCGTCAAAACTGGAGAGGGTGCGCGAGGCCATCCGTGCCCTTCATGCCGATGCTATCCTTGTCACTGCGTTGGATGACATTGCCTGGACACTCAACCTGCGCGGAACGGATGTGCACTGCAATCCTGTGTTCGTGGCTTATCTGCTTGTCACACAGGAGAATGCCGTGCTCTTTACTGACCCCGAAAAAATCACGCCAGAGGTGAGCAATCACTTGCGTGAGGCAGGTGTCGCCACCGACGGCTACGAACAGGTGGGCACTGTGCTTGCCTCTTTGACTAAGGAGCGCATCTTGCTCGACCCCATGGTGGTCAACCAACGTCTCTTTGGCACTCCCGCCAGTGAGGTGGTGGCGTCGCCATCGCCTATCCCGGCCATGAAGTCGGTGAAGAATGAGGTGGAAATTTCGGGCTATAGAAATGCCATGGAACGTGACGGCGTGGCCATGGTGAAATTCCTGTGCTGGTTGGAAAAGGCCATCAAACGGGGTGGTGAGAGCGAGGTCTCCATTGACCGCAAACTGACGGCCCTGCGGGCGGAGCAGAAAGGTTTCCGCGGACTGTCGTTCGACACCATCGCCGGTTATGGTGCCCATGGTGCCATCGTGCATTATGAGGCGACAGAAGAATCGGATATCCCTTTGCAGCCAGAGGGACTGCTGCTGCTCGACTCGGGAGCGCAGTATGTCGATGGCACCACAGATATCACGCGCACCATCGCCTTGGGTCCGTTGAGTGACTACCAGCGGAAGGTCTATACCCTTGTGCTCAAGGGGCATATCCGCCTGCAGATGCTGAAATTCCCCGAAGGGGCCTGTGGCTCTCAACTCGATGCCATTGCGCGCAGTCCGCTGTGGGAGGAAGGCCTGAACTTCCTCCATGGCACAGGCCATGGTGTGGGAAGTTATCTCAATGTGCATGAGGGGCCGCATCAGATCCGCATGGAGTGGAAACCTGCTCCGCTGTATGCCGGGATGACCGTCACCGACGAACCGGGCATTTACATCGAGGGAGAGTTTGGTGTGAGAATAGAGAACACCCTGCTCATCACACCCTACCGCACGACGGCGTTCGGTTCCTTCCTGCAGTTTGAACCGCTCACACTTTGTCCCATCGACACCACCCCCATCATCACCGAACTGCTATCCGATGAGGAGCGTGCATGGCTCAATGCCTATCACCAGACGGTCGCCGACCGCCTCTCGCCCCATCTTGAGGGCGAGGAACTGGAGTGGCTCAGAAAGGCGACAAAGGGTATTGGCGGTTGTCATTCTTCGTTAGAGGCAGGTGCCGGCGGTGGGGCAGGTGCCGGTGCTGATGACTGAGCCGGTGCGGCAGGTTCCTGAGGTTCGCTGTCCTTTGGGGAATCGTCTGCTTTTGGAGTGGCATCTTTCTCGCCCTTTTCCTTTTCTTTTGAAGCATCTTCTGCGTTTTTCTTCTTCTTCGTTTTCGGCGAGAAGGCTTTGGCAGGATCCTGGTTCAGAAGTTTGATGGTGTTGTTGCCAATAACGTTGTTGTAGGCATTGAATACACTGGCGGCTATCAGCACGTCTGTGATTTTGTTGTCGTGGATGTATTTCTCCAGGTTGAGGTGGAAATAGCGGTTGTCCACCACATGAATCTCTTCGAAGGAGTAGAACAGGTAGCCGGGAATCGTGTTGCCGAAACTGTCTTTTATCAGCAGAAGGCGCCGGTTGTTGCCTGTCGAGGTCTTCACTTGTGTGAGGCGGGCGTCGCTGCCCATAAATGTGAGGTAGGCTCCGCTGCCCTTTAAGGTGTGGAAGAATGGACCTTTTTGTCTGGATGAAGCACCGGTTATCCGGTAGTCCTCATTGACGTCGTATATGATGTAGTGGGTCTCGTATTCGATATCCTTAGGGATGTAGTATTCGAAATCTTCTGGGGCTTCCTTTATTGAGATGTCCTTGGAGTAACCGTACATGGTACCCACAAAACCATGTACCACACGCTTGTCGTAGGAGTCAAGTTCGCGGAAAGGCACACCGGCTGTCTTGGCAAAAACCTTGGCGGCATAGTAGCCTCCGAGTGGCGACCAGTGGTGGTCGGTGCGCAGGTATATGTTCTCGTCTGCATGGTTGCCAAGTATGTTGTATATATTCACGGCCTTCACTGCCGGGTCAAGGTTCTCGTGGATGTTCTTTATCGTGGCAAGTTGCGACTTCGAACGGTCTTTCACCTTATCTGGTATGTAGTATTCTGTGGCGTTTGGAATTGTCATTGCGTATACTGTCACATCGTTGCCTAATATGTTGTGCACCTTGTTGACAGATTTGGCAAAGGCTTTGCCGCCGCCAACACCGCCGTATGCCATCAGCGCCCTTACGTTTTGGCCACGGCCAACGATGATGATGCCGGCATTGGCAAGTTTCGCATTGCCATCTGTGTTCGGTTTGCGGTTGTATTCGTCCAATTCGGCATCATCACTGGTGTCTTCGCTTGGCGTGGTCTGGACATCGTCTGAAGAGTGGAATGTAACATTGTCGCTCGACAGCGAGAGGCGCGTGATATCCTTTATTTTCATGCTAAGTGTCATCAACTCGTCACGGAAGGGTTCGCTGTCGCTAAACCATGCCGACACTTCGCTGGTGAATGACCCGTCGGCAACTTTGGCCATGCTCCATTCAGGAAAACGTGTCAGGTCGCGTTTCTCAAGTGCTGAGAAACGGCTTCGTGGAAAAGTGTTCAGGATGATGACTCCTGCTGCAAACACTGTCCCAATAACCAACAGGTATATCTTGTGGTGCATCGTTGTTTTTTGGATAGGATTTCCGTTGAACTATCTGTCGAGCATCTTTTGCAAACCTTGTCCGGTCTTGGTGGAATAGGCTAAGGAGATGCAATGGGCGAACAGGATGTCGGTGATGCCGTTCTGCTTCACATAGTTGATGACGTTGTTGGGGAAATAACGGAAGTCAAGAACGTGAATCTCCTCAAAGGAGTAGAAAAGGTAACCGGGAAGAGCGTTGCCATAACTGTCCTTGATTATCATCAGTTTGCGGCCGTTCTTTGTCGATGTTACAACTTTGGTGGTGTTGGAATCGCCACCCATGAAGGTGCAGTATGCCGTTCCGCTGCCATCTTTGTACTCTCTGAAGAAATTCACTTCTTTGGGAGCGTCTTGACCTACTGTCTGGCGGCTCTTGCCCAACCTATAGGTGATGGCTGTGGTGGTGTAATTCACATCACGAGGTACATAGTAGTCGAAATCCTCTGGTGCTCTGCCCACTGCAGGGTCTTTGGTATAGACGCTGTACATGGTTCCGAGGAAGTTGTGGACAGTCTTCTTGTCATACCAACTGAGGTCGTGGAACGGCACTTCGGCTACCTTGGCGAAGGCTTCGGCGGCGTAATAGGCTCCAAGTGGTGCCCAGTGGTGGTCGGTGCGCAGGTATATGTGCTCACGGGCGTGCCATCCCAAGGCAGTGTAAACGTCTATTCCCCTCACACCCTCCAGACGGCCATACATGCCGTCTATTGTGGATTTCTCATCGCGCGAGATGTCTTGTGCCGACAATGGGGTGTAGTATTGCGACGAGATGGGAATGATCATGCTGTAGATGCGGATACTGTCGTCAAGGCATTTGCGGTAGTTGTTCACGGCGCTTGTGTAGGCAGTGCCACCCTGTGGGTTGCCTGAGAAGGCACTCACGACTCTTATGTCCTCGCCGCTGCCTATTATCAGTATGCCTGGCTTGTGTTGCCTCACCGGGTCTTCCGGGCTGATTCTGTTCTGGTATATCCCGTTGACAAAGGTAGCGGTGTCACAGGCATTTTGTGCCTGGATGGTCACAGCGGCAAACATCAAAGCAGCCTGTATGAAAAACATCTTGTATGTCATTGTGTGAATTTTTAGAATCTTGTGTATATGAATGCGTTATTGGTGGCTCCCACCAACAGGGCTGTCGATAATATGAGAATGGCGGCAGACAGCAGCGAACGGATGGTCAGGGCTATTGTTGCCTGACGGCGGGTGTTGCCTGATGTGGATATTGATATCATCTGGTTTGCAGCGTTGCGGAGAGGCATGCATAGTGCTATGGCTGCTATCCAAAGCCAGAAATGGTCGCTGAAGGCGGCTTCCGACACGCCATCCCACACCACTGAGGCTCCACCCCACGAGATACGGAGGAAGTCTGCCATCCTGCCGAAATTGTCGAAGTAGAATATGCCGAAGCCAAACACCACGAGGAAGATGGTATAGACATGGAGCAATACAGCGGGTATCTTGTCGGCGATTCTCTTGATGGTGTATTTCTCCACCACGACTATAAATCCGTAGTAGAGGCCCCAAATGATGAAGTTCCAACTGGCACCGTGCCAGAAGCCGGTGAGGAACCATACCACCATGATGTTGATGATCTGATGCCGGCGGTTGCCGCCCATGGGGATATAGACATAGTCTCGGAAAAAACTGCCGAGGGATATATGCCAGCGGCGCCAGAACTCTGTGATGCTGCGGCTGCAGTAGGGGTGGTCGAAGTTCTCGTTGAAACGGAATCCCATGCAGCGGCCCAAACCGATAGCCATATCGGAATATCCGGAGAAGTCAAAATATATTTGGAGGGTGAATGCCACAATGCCTATCCATGCCCCCGAAACGGTGAGCGACGACATGTCGCCGTCGAGGAACTGGTGTGACACCTCATAAAGTTGGTTGGCAAGTATCACTTTCTTTGCCAGGCCGCGCAGGAATTTGTAAACGCCTTCCGACAAATCCTCTGTCGTAACGCTGCGTTTTTGTATCTTCTCCGCAACAGTGCCGTATCTCACAATAGGACCGGCAATCAGTTGGGGGAACATAGATATGTAGAGCAGCAGATGGATGAAACGTTTCTGTGCGGGCGACTCATGGCGATAGACGTCAACCAGATAGGATATCGATTGGAAGATGTAGAAACTGATGCCGATAGGAAGCGCGATGTTTGGCGAGGGGACGGGAATGCCGATGCCTTGCAGTTGGTGGGCGAAGAAGTCGGCATATTTGAACACCCCAAGCACCAATATGTTGAATGCGACACCTATGAAGAGGGCTGTCTTGCGGCTTTTGTCCTGATGGTCAATGAAGCGCCCGACAACATAATTGGCTGCCACGGTGGCGAGCATCAGAAAGACATATACAGGTTCTCCCCAGGCATAGAATATCAGGGAGAATGCCACCAAGACAACATTCCGCACCGTGCAATTCTCAAAAAAACGCTTGTCTGCCCATGTGCCCAGGATATAGAGCAGGGCAAAGGCAGGCAGGAATACGTAAAGGAAAAACAGGTCGGAAAATACCATTTCGTTGGTTGTCGTTGATGGATTGCTGATGGTTTGGGTGTCAGTTTCTGAAAGAGTTTAATATGGATCCTATGCGGTTTGCAAGATAGGTGCCAATCTCCTTGGCACCCTCTTCTGATGTGTGGGTGCCGTCGCTGGTGTATCTGTGATGCCGAGCCTCATCGGCACGGCGCACACAGCATTCCTTGTCCTGCCTTACCACAGGAATGCCAAGTAGATTGCCACATTCTTCTATGATGGTTGTGGCACGGGCAAAATTGGCTTCTGTGGGATGTACCGACTGCAACGGTGTGAGCAGTATGATACGTGCCTCCGGAAAGCGCTGGCGCAGACGTTCGGTGTTGTAGACCACTGCCTCGGCAAGAGAGGTTATCTTGTTGGGTGGAAGAGAGGATACCGTTTCTTTCATCCGGCAGACTCCGGCAGCGGTCTTTGAAAAGACACCTGGGCGTTTGTTCACAAACCATGCGTCATTGGTGCCGGCGGCAATGATTATAACATCGGGTGTGGGCTGGCCGCCACTGTCACAGGATTCACACAAACGCTCCACCTGGTTGTAAATCACATTGTCGGAACCTATTACTGCTATGTCTTCTTTGGTGTTGCGGCGGGTGGAACTGGTGTTCGACCATGTGGCGCCACTGCGGGCATAACTCTTACAGGTGGCAGGCTTGAATATGTCGGCAAACCATTTGTTCCAACCGCAAGGCTTGTCGCTGCCGTCACCGCCTATCCAGGTGTTGGAGTCGCCAAGTATCACCACATGGACGCTGCTATGTGGCTTGGATGGGGAGTTTTGGCTCAACGACGGTAATGTAGCGGCTGCAAATATTGCTACCAGCAATGTCCGGAGGATAATCGTCATCTTTAAAACTTAAGTTCTGCTCTTTGGTCTGAAAACCAGGAGATGTGATTGACCTCCTGGATATGAGTACTATGGGCTGATGCCACCAACAGCAAAACAGTTAATTTGCTTATAGTTCTCATAGAATAAAAACAGTGTCTCGGATAATTGCCTGCAAAATTACGAATTTTCTATATAATAACTAATGTAGCAACAAGGTGTTTTTCCTTTTTTTATATTTTTACATGATATTTGACAAGCCTACAGATATCAGGAGGGTGTGCCAAAATAGATTGTTAGTCGCCCTAAGGCGCATTACCTATTTTTTTGACACACCCTCATGGTTAGAGGTCTGGGGCCAAAACAGCACCTTCTAACGGTTATCCATTATTTAGCCCACTTAACGCTTGTGCTTTTTATAGACTCCTAATTCCACCACATACATTCCTACGACATCGGCGTGGTGGATATTGCTCTCGTCGGCCTCCTTCACCTTCTCGGGAGGTGCCACGGACACCCATTTGAATATGGAGACAGGGCGGGTGCGGTTGGACATGCCTCCAAAGATCTTATCCTTTGTGAGGGGGATGCCCGCATCCTTGATGTCGCTGATGATGTTGGCGTAGAAACGGTCGGCATCAGTCTTGGAGTCGAAATAAAAGAGATACCATTGTCGGTTGTCGTTATACCTGTCGGCATAGCAGAGACCGATAGGCATTCCTCGGTAGGTGAAGTCGAAAGTGCCGTTGATGTGCAGGCCCTCATAGCCGTTGACCTTCTCGCATGAGCCGAAGACTTCTGTGAGTTGTTCCCGGGCCTCTTCCGGAGTGCTGACTTCCTGGGGCAGGCAACCGAACGGGAAATACAGCAGGTCCTTGATGGTGCGCTCTTTCACGTCAAGGGGGGTAGGGGAGGAGGGAGCACGGAGAGCGGTTGCGGCAGTTTTGCGGACGGTGGTCTTGGCACGCTTGTTTCCTGTTCTGTTTTGGGCGTCTGCCGAACCTGGCATCAGAAAGATGGCTGCAGAGAGCAGCAGCATGGTGAATAGATGATGGCTGAATATCTTCATAGTCTTGGTGTTTTTTGCAAAGATATAATATTTTTTTGTTGGCCAATCGTAAAATCAGGATTTTTTGTCTATATTTGTACTCAGATTGTATCATAATCAGTTTTCACAGACTTTACCTCACCACCTAAGATGTTGAGGATTTTCGAGACTTCTGTAATAAATATCTAATGAAATCAAAGAGGAAGTACCCTGTAGGCATACAAAGTTTTGAGAGAATCCGTAAAAGCGGTATGGTGTATGTCGACAAGACCCGGTGGGTGGATAAGATCATCTCCGAGGAGGGCTCGTATTTTCTGAGCCGTCCCCGGCGTTTTGGAAAATCCCTTTTGGTGTCGACGCTTGCAGCAGTTTTTGAGGGGAAGCGTGAATTGTTCGAGGAATTCACTACTGATGAAGGCATAAAACAGCCAAAACTATATATTGCACAGACAGACTGGCGATGGGAAAAACATCCTGTTATCAGATTTGATTTCAGTGCGGGTGACTTGCGAACAGTCGAACAACTTGATGCGCTCATCGATGATACCCTGAAGGGGTATGAAAGGGAATACGGTATCCAGCAAGACTTGCCGGATCCAAACATCCGTATGAGACATCTGTTGCGTACTGCTTACGAAAAGACAGGAAAAGGCGTTGTGGTGCTTGTTGATGAATATGACAATTTCATCTTGCACGCACTGGGAAACAAGGAAAAAACGGATTTGGGCCGTCAAAGGTTTCAAAATGTTTTCGGTCCACTCAAGGAAATGGATGCTTATCTGAAGATGGTCTTCATCACAGGTATTTCCAAGTTCTCACAAATGGGGGTGTTCAGCAAACTCAACCAACTGAAGAATATTTCCATGCGTGACGACTTTTCCGGTATTTGTGGTATCACAGAAGAAGAACTGAACACACAATTGAGACCTGACATTGAATGGCTGGCTGAAAGGAATGCTGTCGCTTACGATGAAATGCTTAGCCAATTGAAGGCACGTTATGATGGATATCATTTTAGTGAGGCTTTGGAGGATATTTATAATCCCTTTAGTCTGCTTAGTGCCTTTGATTCAGGAAAACTTGATGACTATTGGTTTGCCAGTGGGACATCAATGGCTGTCGTTGACATGTTGGCCCAGATGCCACCGATACAGTTGACTGACCTTGATGGCGGTGATTTTTTGTCCACCATGTTTGACCAGCCATTCGAGAGTTTCGAAACCCCATTGCCAATTCTTTATCAGAGTGGTTACCTGACCATCAAGGACTATGACAAAGAGTTCGGTGATTATACACTGGGATTTCCCAACAGCGAGGTGCGGCGTGGATTTGCAGATTGTCTTTATACTCATGTGGCGGCTGTGAAAGGAACAGATAACAATAAAAATGGATTGTTCCAAGCGTACAAACTATTCAGCAGGTTTGGCAACCTTGACAAATTCATTGAGGCTATCCGTATATTCTTTTCTGGTGTGCCTTATCAGTTGGAAAAGGGGAATAAAAACGAACATCATTATCATGCCCTGCTCTATACGTTGCTTGTCGCATTTGGCGCTGATGTCATCGCTGAGGAACCCACAGCAAAAGGGCGGGCCGACATCACACTTCGAATGCCTTGTGGCATTTATGTAATGGAATTGAAATATGACCATTCTGCTCAGGATGCAATTGACCAAATTGACAGATGTGGCTATGCGATGAAATATGTGCTTAGCGGATTGCCTGTCTACAAGGTGGGACTTGCATTCAGCAGTTCTGAGCGAAATATCATCGAATGGAAGGCAGTTAAACTGTAGTGTTTGCTTCTGAAAAGGTGTTTCAAGATGGTTTTTGCTGATTTTTGGAGAAAAAGGAGGCAAATATTTGGAAATTAGCAGAATAAGCAGTAATTTTGCACCCACGTCTTTTAAAAGGCGTTAGAATCAAACAAGTTTAACATTAAAAATTTAAAAACAAAGGCATGATTATTGTACCCGTAAAAGATGGCGAGAACATCGAGAGAGCACTGAAAAAGTTCAAGAGGAAGTTTGAGAAGACCGGTATTGTGAAGGAACTCCGTGCCCGTCAGCAGTACACCAAGCCCTCCGTGCTGAAGCGCCTCAAGATGGAGAAAGCCGTCTATGTACAAAAACTGAGGCAGGCAGAGGATTAAAAAACTCTGCGGAAAATTTGGAAGTTTGAATTTTATTCCGTAAATTCGTTGCCGAAATCATCCTGAGAGCAACGTAGCCATGATCGACGAGTTTCTCGATTACCTGAGATATGAGCGCAACTACTCTGCGCTGACGGTGGAAAACTATGGCAAGGACTTGGCAGACTTGCAGGCCTATTTTGAAGGTCTTGACGAGGGCATTTCCTGGACAACGTTGGACGCCGATGTGATCAGGGGCTGGATGGAGCATATGATGGACAGGGGGAATGCAGCCACCTCTGTGAACAGAAGGCTGAGTGCTGTACGCACCTTTTTCCGATATGCGAGGTCTAGGGGAATCGTCGGTTCGAATCCCGCCCACAACATTGAAGGGCCGAAAAAGCAAAAGCCATTGCCGCAGTTCGTCAAGGAACGCGAGATGGACGAACTTCTGGAAACAGGGATTTGGGGAGATGAATATAAAGATGTACGCGCACGTACATTATTATTAGTATTCTATTCCACCGGCATGCGACTCTCTGAACTGATCAACCTGGACGACAGCATGGTGGATTTCACCACCTGCGAAATCAAGGTGACGGGAAAGAGAGACAAGCAGCGCATCATTCCCTTCGGGGAAGAGTTGCGAACCACGCTCCAGGAATATATCGCGCGGCGAGATGCAGATACCGAGCGCGCCACTGACGCGCTTTTTGTGACCTCCAAGGGGGAGCGGATGAACCGCAACCAGGTGAGGTATGAGGTGTCGAAGGCTCTCGCCCGTGTGACCACACTCAGGAAGCGCACTCCGCACGTGCTGCGGCATACGTTCGCCACTGCGATGCTCAACCATGAGGCTGGTTTGGAAAGTGTGAAAAAACTGCTCGGCCACGAGAGTCTGTCAACGACAGAGGTCTACACACATGCGACCTTCGAGCAGTTGAAACGAATTTATAACAATGCCCATCCAAGGGCCTAACCTTTTAAAAACAGGAGGTAACTATGGAAATCAAAATTCAAGCGATCCACTTCGACGCAACTGAGAAACTCGAGGCCTTCATCCAGAAGAAGGTCGAGAAATTGCAAAAATCATTTGAGGACATACAGAAAGTAGAGGTGCAACTGAAAGTAGTCAAGCCTGCTACTGCCATGAACAAGCAGACGAGCATCACCGTCTCCGTTCCCGGGCAGACACTCTACGTGGAAAAGACCTACGACTCTTTTGAGGAAGGTGTCGACCAATGCGTAGATTCGATGAAGGTGCAGCTGACGAAATTTAAGGAAAAACTGCGCAACAGATAAAAAAATAGCCAAAAAGTTTTGGCGGATGAAAAAATATGCCTATCTTTGCAGCCGCTTTACGATACGTCTCAGTACGTTCGGCAACGGCTGCAAAGATTTGCCTCTTTAGCTCAGTTGGCCAGAGCACGTGATTTGTAATCTCGGGGTCGTTGGTTCGAATCCGACAAGAGGCTCAAAGAGGCGGGAAAAAGGGTGTTTTCCAGAGTGGCCAAATGGGGCAGACTGTAAATCTGCTGTCTTTCGACTTCGGTGGTTCGAATCCATCAGCACCCACGAAAATGCGGAAATAGCTCAGTTGATAGAGCACTAGCCTTCCAAGCTGGGGGTCGCGGGTTTGAGTCCCGTTTTCCGCTCTAATGTTGCTGTTATAGCTCAGTGGTAGAGCGCTTCCTTGGTAAGGAAGAGGTCCCGAGTTCAACTCTCGGTAACAGCTCTTAGTTGTGTTGAGAAGCAGAAATCACGATTATTCAACTAATAAATAATTAAATTCAAGCAATGGCTAAAGAAAGTTTTGTGCGTACTAAACCGCACGTTAACATTGGCACTATTGGTCACGTAGACCATGGTAAGACAACCTTGACCGCAGCTATCACCAAGGTGCTTGCTGAGAAGATCGAGGCCAACAAGGACAAAGTGAAGTCCTTCGACCAGATTGACAACGCTCCTGAGGAGAAAGAGCGTGGTAGTACTATCAACACCGCACACGTGGAGTATGAGACCGAGAAGCGTCACTATGCTCACGTGGACTGCCCGGGTCACGCTGACTATGTGAAGAACATGGTAACTGGTGCTGCCCAGATGGATGGAGCTATCCTCGTGGTGGCTGCTACCGATGGTCCTATGCCTCAGACTCGTGAGCACGTGCTGCTCGCCCGCCAGGTAAACGTTCCCCGTCTGGTTGTGTTCCTGAACAAGTGCGACATGGT
>JAEEGL012186242.1_pt1 | contig 30604 bp, 22 predicted proteins | sample 9134231 | NCBI WGS metagenome assembly JAEEGL01 (sample SAMN16246548, study PRJNA631951) | gut metagenome | biome: gut microbiome; feature: rumen; material: fiber-attached | host: Bos | place: Iran: Karaj | collected 2018-10 | reverse complement strand
CTTGGATGAGTGGCTTAGTCACCGGTCTGCAAAACCGTGCACGGCGGTTCGAATCCGCCAGGCACCTCCAACAAGAAAAAGAACTTAGGAAAATTTCCCAAGTTCTTTTTTTATTTAACAACAATCTCCTGATGAATGGGTAAAATGATGGATAACATCACGCAAGAAATCGCTACGTTTGTTCAGATGAAAGAAACTGAACGACAGAGATACCACAAATGCCACTCCGCCAACGATATACTTAAATTCATGACTGTTAGTTATACAGAAAAAGAAAGTTGCTGATAAACAAATCAGTTGAAAAATAAAAATCATCCATGTTTTACGGGAGATCTTGACCTTATAACGATATCCACATACCAAAATGGCAACGAAGATATCATATAAGGCACCAACAGAAAGCGCAATACCGATTCCCACCAAGCCATAAGCATTATAAAGCCACCAAATCAATCCACCAAAAAAGAGATTATATGCAACCTCCATTGCCAAGAATACCAGACTATCTCCTTTTGCTAAAGTACTATACCCAAGAGGAAGCGACAAGGCTCTAAAAAATGTATAGAAGCATGCGCATATCGACATGTTTAACACAGGCATAAAGGCATCGGTATAAAGAATGCGTATGAGCCAAGGCAGGAATAGAATAAACAGGATCAACAACGGCGTAAGAACCAACAGACAAACATTTACTTGCTGATTAATTGCCTGATTCATACGTTCCGTATCTTGATTAACAGAAGAAAGACGTGGGAAATAATCAGCTTCCAATGCCACAAACATCATACTGGCATAACCTGCGGTCAATGTCCATCCTGCGCGATACAGACCAACGTCATCCATAGAACCACCCTCTCCTTTCAGAATCAATGCAGGTATAATCATTGCTAACCCCGCAGTCGAAATACCCGCCAAGACATAGGGAATACCTTTTTTTAGCATGGGAAGACCTTCAAAGAAAATCCTTCTGCTAATAGGTGAGACTTTATAGGAAATAAGCTTAAAAGAAAAACATGCATGTGTTATAAATGAGGCCAGACTGCTGCAAATAAGTCCTATGAGAACACCTCTCCATCCCATATAGTAATAAAAGGGGATAGTAAGAACCAACGTAAGCAAAGCAATACAACTCTCGATAATAGCTACTTTGCGTACTTGCCTCAACCCCTTAAGAATAGCACATTCACCTTCAGCTAACAGATAACTTACGGATATAGGAATTACCATCAGCACCTCCCAGCAATGATTCCATTCCTTCTCAAAAAAGAAATAGCTTAGGAAAGGGGAAGAAAGAACACAGAGAAGAGCCGATAGAATTGCCGTCCATAACACCCATGTCCGTACAACCTTAACAAAATGCTCTATCTGCTCGTTTGTGCCAACTTCGAACAACTCGCCCGACCTTTGCGTTGCATTGAAGGGAATACCCATATTACTGACACTTATCAGAAACTCTGAGATTGAACTATACACTGATATCATTCCCACGCCAAATCTTCCAAGAAATTTGGACGTAAGTTTATTTCGTATCAAGGACACAAGCATCTTCAGTCCCTGTACCCCTCCAAAAACACCCGTATATTTCAGTACATGATCATACGAGATGTCATTTGTTTCTTCATTACGAAGATTCTCTAATTCACTCACGAAAGACCTATTATTTCACCATTTACCATATCTATACGTTCTGCCTGTGGACTCTTGGGTAAGCCAGGCATACGCAGGATGTCGCCAGCTATAAGTACAATCATCTCCGCTCCACAATTAATAACGATGTCACGAATATTAATCTTAAAGCCAGTAGGAACACCATATGCCTTTTGGTCGGCAGAGAAACTATACTGCGTCTTGGCTACGCAAACAGGATAATGAGCTATGCCCATCTCGTTTATCTTGTCAATCATACGCTTAGCTGCAGGAGCAAAGACCACACCATCTGCACCATATACATTACGTGCCACGGCTTTTGCCTTCTCCTCAACGCTAGCATTATCATCGTATGACAACTTCAGTGGCTTACTTGGTTTATTCTCTATAGTATCCACTACCAATTGAGCCAACTCTACAGCTCCGCTTCCACCCTCATTAAATGCATTGTTAACAGCAAAGCCTACGTTCATTTCCTTACAATGCTGACGACAAATTTCTATTTCCTCATCGGTATCTGTAGCATAACGGTTAAAGCATACAACCACAGATTGTCCAAAGTCCTGAAGGTTCTGGATATGACGATCCAAATTCTTCATACCTTCCTTCAAGCCATCCATATTAGGCTGCTTTATCTCCTCCACAGGAACACCGCCATGCATCTTCAAGCCTTGAGTAGTAGCAACCAAAATAGTTAATGCTGGTTCCAAACCGCTCTTGCGACACTTTATATTATAAAATTTCTCAGCACCCAAATCTGCGCCGAAGCCAGCTTCCGTTACCACATAATCAGCGTAGGTTAACGCCATCTTGGTAGCCAGAATACTGTTACAACCATGTGCGATGTTAGCAAAGGGACCGCCATGAACAATTGCAGGGGTTTGCTCCGTAGTCTGAACAAGATTAGGACGCAAGGCTTCTTTCAGGAGCACACAGATAGAGCCTGCTACACCCATATCCTTAACACGGAAAGGTTTACCATCAATAGTTGTTCCCAAAAGGATATTCTCTATTCTACGACGTAAATCATCCAAGTCTTTGGCCAGACACAGGATAGCCATTATTTCACTGGCAGGAGTTATATCAAAGCCGCTCTCCATTGTAACTCCGTTTGTTTTGGGGCCAAGGCCTGTAACAACATTCCTGAGATTACGATCGTTGATATCCAGCACTCGCTTCCACAACACCTCACGCAAGGCAAACCCTTCGTCCCTATGCTGATAGATGTAGTTGTCCATCAGGGCGGTTATCATATTGTGCGCTGTAGTAACGGCATGGAAATCACCCGTAAAATGCAGGTTTATCTTATCCATTGGCAATACTTGGGCATAGCCACCGCCGGCAGCACCACCTTTCATTCCGAAACAAGGGCCTAAAGAAGGCTCGCGTAGAGCCACGATAGTTTTCTTTCCAATACGGTTCATTCCCAAGGCCAGCCCCACGCTTACCGTTGTCTTACCGATGCCAGCCTTGGTTGGTGTGATGGCTGTTACAAGGATAAGTTTACTCTTCTTTACTTTCTCCTCGTCTATTAGTTCTATGGGCAACTTGGCACAAAAGCGTCCGTAAGGTTTCACTGACTCGGCAGGCACACCCATTTTTGCAGCAACATCCGCAATAGGAGCCAGCGGAGTTTCCCTCGCTATTTCAATGTCTGACTTCATTTATATGTGTTCTTCTTTTATATAGTTATTCTTCCAATTAACATTCAGATTGATGTTGAGGACGAAGCAAATCATTAACCGTCTTCACAGGATTAAAAGTGCTTAGGGGAACCTCTACCATCAGGGTACTCCAATTACTCATAGCACCATTCCACAATCCAGGCAACTCCAAGGCCTTCAGTTCCTTGCCTCCTTTACTCTTGTAAGAGATGAAACCTGTAGCAGGATCAACATAATCTGGCAAATTAAACTTCTCTCCCTTATAATTACGTACGGCACATACCAGATCTACCGGATTAAAATGTGTACCTTGTGTAAACATCTTCACGTACTCTGGGTTGTTCTGGTCTATCTGACTGCTTTCCAGAATCTGCAAGGAAACGCTTCCGTCGGGGTTGTATGCCAAGAAAGGACCACCTCCCGGCTCACCCACATTCTTTACCACGCCACACACGCGGATAGGACGATTTAACTTATTCTTCAGGAAGATGTACAACTCGGTGTCCTCCAAATCTTTCAGTCCAGGAACATCCGTGTTCAAGGTATGACGTACAAAACGAATGATTTCCTCTAAGTCATCATGCGAATACTTACCGTTTTCCAAAAGGTTTAGGTATGCGAAGGTCTGCTTCTGAACATTCACTAACACACCAGCTAATACCTGTTTCCAGAATACGGTATCTTCCTTCAGCCTATCGGGTACCACATTATCGATATTCTTGACAAAAATCACATCACTCTTCAAATCATTAAGATTCTCTATCAGAGCACCATGTCCCCCTGGGCGAAAAAGCAACTTGCCATCGTCAGAACGGAAAGGAGTATTATCCATATTGGCTGCAATAGTATCTGTACTCGGCTTCTGTTCGCTCATACTGACATGATAATTAATCTTATACTTGCTGCTTGCCTCTGGCAATACACGATCTATCAACTCCTGAAAGAGCTCCCTGTGTTCTGAACTTACAGTAAAGTGTACATCAGCCTCGCCTTGACTACTAGCATACAACGCAGCTTCTACCAAATGCTCTTCTACCGGAGTACGGGCACAATCCTCATAGCTATGGAACTGTAGCAAGCCCTTGGGCAACTGCCCATAATCAAGTCCACCTTCGTTTAACATATTGGCAACCACAGCCTTGTACTGCCCTTCCTCAATCAGAGCATCAACACCTTCCCCCTCGTTCAGGAAACAAGCATCGTTCAAAGCGTCAAAGAAGGCAAACTTATGAATGCCAGCAAAGAATGCCTTCTCAAAATCAGTTGTAGGAACGTCGTAGTCCGCATTCAGAAACTCAAACATATTCTTGAACATACGGCTGGCAGCACCGCTTGCCGGAACAAACTTGGTAATGCTATGCCCCTCCGTCTTGTAGTCGTTCCATATCTTTACATACTTGTCAGCCTCTTCTTCCGTAGGAACAATTATACCGTTACCCACCGAAGCTGCTGCACGAAGCTTTAAATAGGGGAATCCCTGCTCAAAATTCCTCAACTGCGCTTCTATCTGACTTTCGCTTATCCCCTTCTGCTGGAGAAGTTCATTATCTTCTTTTGTGAACAACATAACCTTTGTTTTTATTTTAGTGCACAAAAGTAAACAAAAAATCTCAATTATCGTAACGAAACACAGAAAAATTCATACCTTTGTACAAAATAAAAAAGTGAAGGAGATATGACAAAGGACAATTTCTTTACTGCTGAGGAGAAAACGCAGATTACAGACTTGTATAAGCAACTCTATACAGTATCAAAGGATGTGCTCTTGCCCAACGACGACCAAAAAGTTCGTTTCTATATACGAGAGGCTATCGAGAAGGGGTTGCTACAACGCGATTCCTTCGACCTAAACCCCATTATCAACGATTGTGAGACGGCCCTCATCGTAGCCGAGGAAATTGGAATGAACCGGCCTTCCATATTGGGCGTTATGCTCAGCGGTGTGGTATTAAGCGGAGCAGCATCTGTAGAGGAGATAAAGAAAGACTTTGGCGAGGACGTTGCCAACATCCTACATGGCATGTTACGTATCCGCGACCTCTATGCCAAGAGCGCAACAGTAGAGAGCGAGAACTTCCGCAGTTTGCTTGTCACCTTTGCCGAAGATTTGCGTGTTATCCTCATCATGATAGCCAACCGTGTACTTATCATGCGAAAGATTAAGGACACACCTTACGTCGAGGCGCAGCGTAAGGTTTCCATGGAGGCAGCCTACCTCTATGCTCCTCTGGCCCACAAACTGGGTCTATACAAGCTAAAGAGCGAACTGGAGGACCTCAGTCTGAAGTACCTAGAACATGACGCTTATTACCATATCAAGGAGAAACTTAACGAAACCAAGCGAAGCCGTGATGCTTACATCGAGCGATTTATTAGGCCTATCGACGAAAAGCTCTGTGCAGCTGGCCTGAAGTTTCACATGAAGGGGCGCACTAAGAGCATTCACTCCATTTGGCAGAAAATGAAGAAGCAGCAAGTGGGTATCGAGGGTGTCTATGACCTCTTTGCAATCCGCATCATCCTAGACTCCCAACCTGAACGCGAGAAGCAAGACTGCTGGCAAGTATTCAGCATCATTACCGATATGTACCAAAGCAATCCCAAGCGTATGCGCGACTGGCTATCTGTACCCAAAAGCAATGGTTACGAGAGTCTCCATATTACCGTTTTGGGCCCTGACCAAAAGTGGGTGGAGGTACAGATACGTACCGAACGCATGGACGATATTGCCGAACACGGTCTGGCTGCCCATTGGCGATACAAGGGCATCAAGAGTGGCCAAAACGGCATCGAGGAATGGCTGGCAAATGTACGCGGTGCCTTGGAGACTAATGACGACATGCAGCTCATGGATCAATTCCGCATGGACTTGGTAGAGGATGAGGTTTTTGTTTTTACCCCACGCGGCGACCTTTTCAAACTGCCCGCAGGAGCCACCGTTTTGGACTTTGCCTATACCATCCACACCAAGGTGGGAAACTCATGCGTAGGAGCCAAAATCGGCAACAAGAACGTAACCATACGCCAGAAGTTGCAAAGTGGAGATCAAGTTGAAATACTTACCAACGCAAACCAGACACCCAAACAAGACTGGCTCAATATTGTACAAACCAGCAAGGCGAAAAACAAGATTCGTCAAAGCCTTAAGGAAATGGAGAGTAAGCAAGCCCTGATGGCTAAGGAGGAACTGGAGCGCAAACTTAAGAACCGCAAATTGGAGTACAACGAGCCCACTCTCATGCATACTATTACCAAGCTAGGCTACCGCATAGTGACCGAATTCTATGCCGCTCTTGGATCAGGCACCATCACAATGGATCAAGTGCTGGAAACATACGCTGCCCAACTGCGTCACAATAAGGGCGAGGAGGAACGCACCACACCAGCCACCAGCGCTCAGGAGTTTGTGATGCAAGAGACAGACAACAAGAAACTTGCTGGTGGGGAGGATGTCATAGTTATCGACCAAGAACTCAAAGGGCTAGACTTTCAGATGGCTCGATGCTGCCAGCCAGTGTATGGCGACGATGTCTTTGGCTTTGTCACCAGCGGAGGAGGCATCAAGATTCATCGCGAAGATTGCCCCAATGCGCCTCAACTACGAGCACGATTCGGCTACCGCATTGTCAAGGCACGATGGGCAGGTAAGCGAGGCAGCCAATACCCCATCACCCTGCGTATCGTCGGCAATGACGACTTGGGTATCGTCAACAACATCACCAGCATCATCAGCAAAGAAGGCATCTTGCTGCGCAGCATCAGTATCGACAGCCACGATGGCCTCTTCTCTGGAACCCTCACCGTCATGCTAGACGACACCAGTCGCCTACAACAACTACTCAAAAAAATAAAGACCGTAAAAGGCGTAAAGAACGTCTCACGCTCATAAATGCATTTCACTTGCCCTACCCTTAGGGGTAAGGAGGACCTACAGAGGGCGATTTAAAGGTATGCCAAGGCAGTAGGAAACATTACTCGCCTCTCCCACCAATAGTTTAATTAAAGTGTAAAGAAAACTCTCAGCCCCAGCAGATAGATTTCATTTTTTGCTCACAAGTACCATTTTTGCTACTATTAATGCACACAGAAATTAATATTAATACAAACAATTATTTCTCCTAATACCGGCCATTTTCGGTCTATATCTTTTGACTCTACAAAGGTACGAAATTCCTCAAATTGTCAAGAAATCAGATACTAATAAGTATGCTTTTTACACGAATAGCGCTTAATATTCGAGAGTACCCAAAACGTAACAATGACAAAGTGACATCGTGTCATCTTTTCTTTTTACATATATACTATATGTAAGAAGATGTCTGTGGATTAGTGATTACGCAACCTACGTAACATTTCTTTATTTATTGAGCGGATTCGCTGTTGCCGTCTACTGATATCCTCTTTGATAACATTCAACTCGGCATTCATGTTATTATAAATATCGGTAAAGGCACGCATCAAGGGAGGAGTGTATGGCTGATCATTTGTATTTACTACCATCAAGATACCTTTAGGTTCGAGACTTACCTGAATATCGGTACCCTCTTCTTTGGGATCGCCATCAAAATGAATAACACCAGGTTGCCCACGATGAATACGCATACTTTTGCATTTAAAAGTACGAATGCGACTATTCTTGTCAATGGTTTTATTAAAAAGCTGAATTGCAATCTGAGGAGCCTCCAACATAGTGAAAGGCTCCATAATTGTCACATCCATCAACCCATCTGACATACTTGCGCGGGGAGCAATAAAAACGTTATTACCATATTGACTGGCATTAGCACAAGCAATAAGAAATGCTTTATAACGTTGTTTTTCCCCATCAATCTCTATCTCATAAGTGTCTGGCTTGTAACGTAAGCCTTCACGCAGTGTATTCTCGATATAGGTAAGAAGCCCCCGGCGTTCGCTTTTAGCGAACTTACTGCTGACGAAAGCATCAAACCCAAGTCCGCAAGTACAGAAGAAAGGCGTGTTGTTTATCATTCCATAATCCAGCGCTTCTATGGCACAGGTTGAAAGTACCTGAAGTGCACCTTCGGGGTTCATGGGAATAAATAGATGACGTGCCAATCCGTTACCGCTTCCACAAGGAATGATTCCCAAAGCTGTTTGGGTATGTATTAGGCAACGTGCAATCTCATTAACAGTACCATCTCCACCAACTGCGACAACGACATTAATACCTTCACTAACCGCTTGACGAGCAATCTGAGCAGCATGGCCACGAAATTCTGTATACAAAACCTTAACTTTGAAGCGTTTTGTATCCATATAATCAGGTATCAAATTTACTATCCGACTTTTGTCGGTAGTACCTGAAATGGGGTTCACAATGAACCAAACTGAGATGGTGGTTTGCATAAATTTATGCACAAAGGTAGCAAAAAGTGTATGAAACTACGTCATTATGAAGATGAATAATCTTATATTGTTCATTTTTTCAATTCACATGACGTGAAATTAGATAAAAAATCGTACCTTTGCAAAAATTTTCATGAGGGCATACCCTCTAAACATTATAATAAAAATGGGATTACTACAAGAAAAACTCTCTAAGCACCCCTTTTATTCCTTATCAAAGGAGATAAAAGAAAAAGGTATATACCCTTATTTTCGCGAGATAGAAGGAAAGCAGGGTACAGAAGTAGAAATGGGCGGCAAGCACGTTTTAATGTTTGGCTCTAACGCATATACCGGCTTGACGGGTGACGAACGTATTATAGAGGCAGGATGCAAGGCAATGAAAAAGTATGGAAGTGGTTGCGCAGGTAGCCGTTTCCTAAACGGAACTCTTGACATCCACGTCCAGTTGGAAAAAGAATTGGCAGAATATGTTGGCAAAGACGACGCACTGTGTTTTTCCACAGGTTTTACTGTTAACAGCGGCGTTATCCCCCAGCTGGTGAGCAAAGACGATTACATTATCTGTGACGACAGAGATCATGCAAGTATTGTAGATGGTCGTCGTCTCTCCTTTGCTACTCAGTTGCATTACAAGCACAACGATATGGCAGACCTTGAAAGAGTGCTGCAGCGTTGTGAGCCTGACAAGGTGAAGCTGATTATTGTTGATGGTGTCTTCTCTATGGAAGGTGATTTAGCAAAATTGCCTGAGATTGTTGAACTTAAGCACAAGTACAATGCCAGCATTATGGTTGACGAAGCTCATGGCTTGGGCGTATTCGGCAAACAGGGGCGCGGCGTCTGCGATCACTTCGGAGTGACCAAAGACATTGACCTCATCATGGGTACCTTCTCTAAGAGTATGGCTTCTATCGGTGGATTCATTGCTGCCGACCAGATAATTATTGACTCTCTGCGCCACACAGCAAGAACCTATATCTTTAGCGCAAGCAACACACCAGCTGCTACTGCAGCCGCCTTAGAGGCACTGCATATCATTCAAGCTGAACCTGAAAGACTGGAGGCTCTTTGGGATGTAACAAACTACGCTTTGAAACGTTTCCGCGAAGAAGGCTTTGAGATTGGCGAAACAGAGAGTCCGATCATCCCTTTGTATGTAAGAGATACGCAAAAGACCTTTATGGCTGTTGCAATGGCCTTTGAAGAGGGCGTATTCATCAACCCGGTAATCCCCCCTGCATGTGGTCCTCAGGACACATTGGTACGATATGCGTTGATGGCTACACATACTCACGAACAGGTTGACCTGTCCGTAGTAAAACTAAAAAAGGTCTTCCGAGAGTTGGGGGTTCTGAAATAAACTATAGTTAACAATATAATAAAAAGGTAAGCATCTTTTCCATTTGGGCAGATGCTTACCTTTTATATATATATTGCAAATTAGTCAGCTAGAGCAAAAATGGTTTTAATACCTTTTATCTTTTGCCCTTTAATACGCGCAAGAAGAGACTTCACCAATTTCCTCTGAACAGCCACATAAGACCAGTTTGGCAAAACGTCAATCCGGCCTATTTGTTTACCATCAAGTCCACCAACCTTGGTAAGGAAGCCCAACACATCTCCTCTACTGATCTTATCTTTTTTCCCTTTGCCCACATAAATTGTAGCCCACAAAGGCAAGGAAGGAAGAGGAGAGTTTTTCGGTAACTTAAACTCATCATCCGTAAGTTGAACATACAGAGGCATCGTTTCTTCTGGACCGAGCAACAAATAAGCATTACCAACATTCTCCCAACGAGCAGTTCTTCCGTTACGATGGATATATGACTCCTCGTCAATAGGAAGATGATAATGAATGATGTTATCTACATCAGGAATATCAAGACCGCGTGAAGCCAAATCGGTACAGACAAAAACATTACACGAACCATTAATAAAACGATACAAAGCACGTTCGCGGTCGCGCTGCTCCATTCCACCATGGAAAACATCTGCCATTATACCCTCGGCAGAAAGGTATGAACCGATACGTTCTACACTTTGCCTATGATTGGCGAAAACAAGACTTTTCTGAGCTCCCAACATACAGAGCAGACTTTTCAGTGTAGGAAGTTTGTCTTTATCGGGAGATAAGACGCTACGAATAACGATCCTGTCTGAACAAGGTTCCTCAACATCAAGATATGAGAGACGACAATAATCTGACGAACCAACAAAATCAGGAATAGAAGGACAGTCTGTAGCAGAAAGAAGAATACGTCTCTCTACAGACGCCAATTCAGATATAATGGCTTTCATATCCTCCTGAAAGCCCAACTCCAAACACTTGTCAAATTCATCAATAACCAAATTGACAATAGTAGCTGGCGTTATAATCTGCTTACGTATGTGATCCAAGATTCTTCCAGGTGTTGCAACAATCATATGAGGATTAACGCCTTTAATCTGCCTGTGTTCATCCATTGCAGGGCGACCGCCATAACAAGCTATGACACGCACTTCCTGACAAATACGCTTTACAACATCTACAGTCTGGATAGCCAACTCCCTTGAAGGCACAAGAACCAACGCCTGCAGCGTGTCACTTTTGGAATCTAACAACTGCAATAGAGGTAACAGATATGCCAATGTCTTACCAGAACCTGTAGGACTTAGCAATACCAACTGACGCTCACGTCGAACCTCCTGTAGCATTTCCTGCTGCATCGGATTCAAGAACTCAATGCCGAGTCTTGTAATATCAAACTTCATTCAGCGCGTTTTATCTCAAAAAATAATCAACAAGGAAATATACACCTAGCGATGCAATCCATCCCACAAAAACCTTTGCGGTAATACATTTAAAATACCACCAGATACCTACCCCATCATGCTTCATTAGGGCATAGCCTGCAGTACAACCTATAGGCAAAAGACAACCGCCAACACACCCGCTAAGCGCAACCAAATGCCAATATTGTCCGTTTTGCGCAAAAGCTGCAACATAGTCTGGCATGGAATTCTGCACATCAATGATAGGAAAGATGGATATAGAAGTCATTACCAATGCTATATTGTCCATTACGGCACTAACGAAGCCAATGACGACAGAAAGTAAATATATATTATGAATATATGTATCACATAATTCAGCGATATGACGCATTGCACCAACCTCAACCAACAAATCAACAGAAAGACAGACACCGACAAAAAACATAATCATCTGAATCATCTCATACTGTAGCGAGCGATTACCCGTCAAATAAATGGGCTGGCCAGAGGAAATACGTTTACGGTTAAACACCTCATTTACTACCCATAACACACCTAAAACGCACAAAGCGCCCAAGAAAGGTGGCAGCATAGTCAAACGGTGGAATGTAGGAACAAACCACAATCCGCCCAAACCCAAGAACAGCATGACAGCACGCTGCCATACAGGCATGGCAGCATCATCTCCACGGAAGAAAACACGAGGACGCTTTAAATCAACATGCTCCGGAAGCATCCTTCCTATAAGATAAGTTGGAATGATTGTAGCTACGATAGTTGGTAGTATCAGAGCTGCAGTGTAGTTCGTTGGGGTAACGGCATCACGAGTCCATATTAGCAAAGATGTAACATCGCCAATAACACCAAAACATCCACCACAACTGGTTGCTATAACTACTATAGCACCCAATATGCAACGTTGACGCGGATTGATTACCAACTTACTTAGAATAGTAAGCATAATGACTGCAGAAGCAAGATTATCAAGGTTGGCACTTAACAAGAAACTGCATGCTGCTAAAGTCCATGTCACACGCCATTTAGTCTTGGCACGACAAAGATCAACCATAAAATCAAAGCATTCGTTAGTGGCAAGCACCTCAACAATAGCCATCGTAGCCAACAAATACATCACTATACAGCAAAGCTGAACCATATGTTTTACAAATACATGTTGATAGATGTATTCATTCACTGCCATAACACTATACGCATCATCGCCCAAGTAATTCAAAAAATCCAGACCATGCAACGACTGAATATAATGTGGACCAACACACATATACATAACCCATCCACATACGCCACAAAACAATGCTACAGTGGCCTTGTTGATTCTGGTTATATGCTCAGAACAAATCAGAGCATATCCAAATAACATCAAAATTACAATTGCAATGGTCATAATACAATAAATAACGTATAGATAACGAATTTTCGTAATGCAAAGGAAACAAAATTCTTCCACTTAGCAAAGTAATCTTTTGTAAATTCGCTCAAAATAGCTAATTTTGCACCTATGATGAAGATAATAAAGGCAATAATAGCATTTACGCTACCAGTCTGCTTATATGCACAGAAGGTAGAATTAAAAGTTCTAAACAACTTTGTAAAACTTACAGTTGAGCAAACACAGAGTGAACTCAAGCCAGGCTGGACCGTTTTTGACATTCAGCTTAAAGACAAACTTACACATTATCTTTCTGCGGGACACTCCACTCAGTTGACAGACGACAACATCCCAGAGTTTCACATCATTCCTGCAGAAAACGAGGTACTGGCCGACTATGCCATTATACGCATGCAGCAAAAAAAATACTACAGGAAACTGCCCAAAAGTATTATCTGGGAGAACGATTATAAAAGGGTAGAACCAGCAAACTTTTATATCAAGTCCGACGGAGACAACGGCTTTATATGTCATCCATTAAACACACTTGTAAAAGGCGAATACGTCTTGCTTAACCTGAAACAAGAACCTATAGGAGAACTACAGGACCTAAAAGTCTATTCTTTTCAAGTGCCATAACAGTTTGCTACCAAATAGAAGAAATCTTATCACATAATACGTTTTTTAGGGCATTTTTGATAACATTTATTTGCCATAAAAAGAAAATGCATTAACTTTGCGTCGGCATTTTGTAATTTTAAGGTAAAAGATGAAATCGTACAAAGTTAATGACGATGGTTTTTATGGTCCGTATGGCGGTGCATACATTCCTGAGATTTTATACAAAACAGTAGAAAACCTAAAGGAGAAGTACCTTTCTATCATTGAAAGCGAAGAGTTCCTGAAGGAATACTACCAACTGCTTCGCGATTATGTGGGGCGCCCTTCCCCTCTTTATTACGCTAAACGCATGAGCGAGAAGTACGGCTGCCAGCTTTACCTAAAGCGCGAAGACCTGAACCATACAGGAGCCCACAAAATCAACAATGCCATAGGTCAGATTCTGCTTGCCCGCAAGATGGGCAAGACACGTATTATTGCAGAAACAGGAGCTGGTCAGCACGGTGTAGCCACAGCAACCGTCTGCGCACTCATGAATATGCCATGTCGTGTTTATATGGGTGCCTTAGACGTTGAACGTCAGCATGTCAACGTAGAACGCATGCGTATGCTGGGAGCTGAGGTATTTCCTGTAGAGAGTGGCAACAAGACATTAAAGGATGCTACCAATGAGGCCATTCGCGACTGGTGTTGTCATCCTGCCGACACATTTTATATTATAGGAAGTACCGTAGGACCTCACCCCTACCCAGAGATGGTAGCTAAGTTGCAGAGCGTTATCAGCCAGGAAATAAAATTCCAACTTGACGAGAAAATCGGCCGCAACTACCCAGATTATTTGATAGCCTGTGTAGGCGGAGGGAGTAATGCCGCAGGAACCATCTATCACTATCTGGACGATGAACGAGTAAAACTGGTTCTGGGTGAAGCCGGAGGCCTTGGAATGAACACAGAACAGACGGCAGCTTCACTTCACGTGGGCAGTACAGGTATCTTGCACGGAAGTCGTATAAAAGTCATGCAGACCGAGGACGGACAGATTATTGAGCCCTACAGCATAAGCGCAGGACTGGACTACCCTGGCACTGGTCCTATGCATTGCAACCTATACGAAACAGGACGAGCAAAGGTCTATTCCATCAACGATAACGAGGCACTGCAAGCTGCCTTTGAGCTTACCAGACTTGAGGGTATCATACCTGCACTGGAAAGCAGCCATGCTCTGGCAATTCTACCTAAGATGAAATTCAAGAAAGAAGATGTGGTAGTACTTACCGTCAGTGGACGCGGCGACAAGGATCTCTCTACCTACCTTGCACATAAAAACGAAATAGATTATGACACCATATAAATACCATACTGCTAGTCGTAAAATCCTTGGCGACCTGATTACTCCCGTCAGCGCTTATCTAAAGGTTAGGGATGCTTACCCCCAGAGTGCTCTCATGGAGAGTTCAGACTATCACGGAGGTGAAAATGCAAAGTCCTTCATTGCTGTTCATCCCATCGGAAGCGTAAGCATAGAACATGGGATAGGCATCTGTAAATACCCAGACGGAGAGGTCACAGAAACACCTATAAACGAGGAGTTTACGTCAGCAAACCTAATCAATCAGTTTATAGGAAACTTTAACATAACAGGTCCAGAGAGCAACTACTGCGGACTATATGGATATACCTCATTTAATGCCGTTCGTTACTTTGAAAATATAGGGGTAAAAGATGAAACTCAACCCATGAACGATGCGCCCGACCTATTGTATGTTTTATTTAAAGATGTAATCGTCTTTGACCACTTTCGTAATGAGTTGACGCTTATAGAAATGCTGTCGGAAGGCGAAGAGGATGACTTGGATGTGTTGGAACGCGACCTGAACGGACGCCCGTATCAGACATATGACTTCCACCCAGTAGGAGATTTTCAAAGTACGCTTACCGATGATGAGCATCGCGAGAATATCCGTAAGGGTATTGCTCACTGCCAGAGAGGAGACGTATTCCAAATTGTCCTCTCCAGACGATTCAAACAGCATTACGAGGGTGACGACTTCAAGCTGTATCGGGCATTACGCAGCATCAACCCCAGCCCGTATCTGTTTTACTTCGATTTCGGTGGATTCCGCATTTTTGGCTCCAGTCCCGAGACACATTGTCGCATTGAGGGACGCAGAGCCTACATAGATCCCATTGCAGGAACTACAAAGCGTACCGGAGATGCAGAAACCGACAGAAAGAATGCTGAGTATTTGCGCAACGACCCCAAAGAAAATGCCGAACATGTAATGCTGGTTGATCTTGCACGCAATGATTTGAGTCGAAACTGTCACAATGTGAAGGTAGACTTCTACAAGGATATGCAGTTCTACAGCCACGTTATCCATCTGGTAAGCAGGGTTAGCGGAGAACTTGAGGAAGGGGCCGACCCCATCCAAGCATTCATAGACACTTTCCCCGCCGGCACTCTATCAGGTGCCCCCAAAGTCATGGCCATGCAGTTGATAAGCAAGTATGAGCCGCACAACCGTGGCGCCTACGGCGGCTGCATAGGATTCATCGGATTCAACAAAAATCTGAACCAAGCCATCACTATACGTACCTTTGTAAGCAGGAACAACGAACTGTGGTTCCAAGCTGGAGGTGGAATTGTGGCAAAGAGCGATGTGGAATATGAGTTGCAGGAGGTTAACAACAAGTTGGGCGCACTGCGCAAAGCCATAGAAATTGCAGGGAAGTTATGAAAATAGTTATCATAGACAATTACGACTCCTTTACCTACAACCTATCACATTTGGTAAAGGAATTAGGGGCAGAAGTAACCGTTCTTAGAAACGATAAATTTCAGCTCCCCGAGCTAGAGAAGTTTGATAAGATTATTCTCTCACCTGGCCCTGGCATCCCCAGCGAAGCCGGTCTTCTGTTAGATGTTATCAGGATCTACGCAGGAAAGAAACCCATGCTGGGTGTCTGCCTAGGACATCAGGCCATAGGAGAAGTCTTTGGAGGAAAACTCACCAATCTAAGTTCTGTTTTCCATGGCGTAGTCACTCCCACACACATCTGTGCCGACGATTACATCTTTGACGGGCTGGATAGGACCATCGAGGTAGGTCGTTACCACTCGTGGGTAGTTGACACCAATGGTTTCCCTGCCTGCTTGGAGATTACAAGTACTAGTCCCGAGGGCTACATCATGTCGCTCCGCCACAGAGAATACGACATACACGGTATTCAGTACCATCCAGAGAGCGTACTGACCAAAGAAGGAAAAGCAATCATTAAAAACTGGCTCGAACACAAATGAAACAATACCTTACACAACTCATAGAAGGCGCTACCCTCACCCGTGAGGATACACATGCCATTATGCTCGGCATAACAGAGCAAAAGTATAACGAGCACCAGATAGCAGCTCTGCTGGTGGCATTACAGACCAGAGGCGTAACAGTTGACGAAATGCTTGGCTTCCGCGACGGACTGTTGGAAACAGGCAAACGAGTAAACCTCAATGATTACAACACCTTGGATATTGTTGGTACTGGGGGTGATGGCAAAAACTCTTTTAACATCAGTACCTGTTCAGCCTTTGTGATAGCCGGAGCCGGATACAAAGTCACCAAACACGGAAACGGTGGCAGCACCAGCGTAAGTGGAGCCAGCAATGTATTGGCAGGTCATGGGGTGAAGTTTACTGACAACGAAGACATATTGCGTCGTTCACTTGATGAGGCTAACATCTGCTACCTCCATGCTCCCCTATTTGCGTTAGGCATGAAATATGTGGGCCCTACTCGCAAAGCACTAGGCATTCCCACCTGCTTTAACCTGCTTGGCCCGCTGGTCAACCCCTGTAATCCCAAGAACTCATTACATGGAACAGCCAATCAAAGTCAGCAGCGCCTTTACACCAATATTCACCAAAAGATTGGCGACAACTATGGCGTGATAACCAGCTACGACGGGTACGATGAGATTTCACTCACCAGCGGATTTAAGATTAACACACGCTACTTCGAGAAAGTCTATACACCCATAGATATGGGACTGAAATATGTAAAACCCTCAGATATCTACGGAGGTAATACAGCAGAAGAGGCTATGAAGATTTTCGACAGCGTGCTCGAGAACAGATGCACCGAGGCACAGAAAAACGTAATCCTTGCCAATGCGGCTTGTGGTATCAGCCTTATGGACGAAGGGCTCACCATTACAGAGACGATAGCGAAAGCCCGCGAGTCACTGGAAAGTGGACGCGCTCTGCAATGCTTCCGAAAGTTCGTCGAGATAAATTCATAATGATTATAGGTTCGTGTGATAACTTTTTTTAACTTAAATGAAAGACGTTCTTGACGAGATAATTGCTTGGAAGCGTATTGAGGTTGCTAGACAAAAAGAGCAGATATCGCCTCGCGCTCTCTATGCCGCAGTAGAAAAGATAATGACTGACGGCATAGAGGTCGAAAGTATGTCTAAGGCTCTTCATAACGACGCTCACGGCATCATAGCCGAGTTCAAGCGCAAAAGTCCGTCCAAGGGTTGGATTAAGGAAGAAGGGAAGCCTGAAATTGTCCCACCATCATACGAGCAGAACGGAGCTGCGGCTCTTAGCATCCTTACCGACGAGAAGTTCTTTGGCGGTAGCATGGAGTTTATCAAGATAGCACGTCCTCTGGTAAACATCCCCATCCTACGCAAGGATTTCGTGATAGACGAGTATCAGCTCTTTCAAGCTCGAGAGATAGGTGCAGATGCTGTGTTGCTCATAGCTGCCGACCTAAAGAAAGAGGAGGTTAAATCCTTAACTTCGCTGGCACACGAGTTGAAACTGGAGGTGTTGTTGGAGATGCATTCTTTTGAAGAATTGGACTACGCAGAGTTTGATGTGGATATGTTGGGTATCAACAACCGCAATTTAGGCACCTTCCATACCGATGTACAGAATTCATTCCAAATGATTTCACATTTACCAGCAAACAAGGTTAAGGTCAGTGAAAGCGGCATTAATAGCCCAGAGGTAATAAAACTACTTCGTGAAGCAGGTTACAGAGGATTCCTAATGGGAGAATATTTTATGAAACAGCCCAACCCCGGTACGGCTTTAAAAGCATTTACAGAAAAACTGTGAAGATAAAAGTATGCGGTATGCGCGACCCAGAAAACATACGCGTGGTAGAAGAAATGGTTCATCCCGATATGATGGGTTTCATCTTCTGGAAAGGGTCTAAGCGTTATGTTTCTGAGGTTCCCGCTTATCTGCCCAATTGTACAAGAGTGGGTGTATTTGTAAACCCCACAGAAAAAGAGGTATTGCAGAAGATAAAGGATTTCAGTCTGAACGCCATACAGTTGCATGGAGAGGAGACTCCAGATTTCTGTCAACGCATAAAACAATCCAACAACCTCCCCATCATAAAAGCCATCAGCGTAGGAGAAAAGGATTCTTCACTCTTCGCTATACGCTATACACTATACGAAGAAATTATCGATTATTTCATCTTCGACACCAAATGCAAGTGTATAGGTGGTAGCGGTGAACAGTTTGACTGGGACATCTTGCAGCATTACAAAGGGAACACCCCCTTTCTGCTCTCTGGCGGCATAGGTCCGGGTGATGAGGAGAAAGTCAAACGATGGCGCCATCCAAAATGTATCGGCATAGACCTCAACTCAAGATTTGAGATAGCCCCCGCCCTTAAAGATGCCGAAGCTTTAACAAAGTTCAAGCGATTAGTAGTTAGAGATTAGGAAATTTTTCAATTTTCAACATAGATGAATAAAATAGACAAGATATTTCAAGAGAAGAAGTCTGGACTTCTTTCACTATATTTCTGCGCAGGACACCCAACACTAGAGAGCACAGGAGAGATTATCAAGACAATAGAAAAGAATGGCATTGACTTCATAGAAGTGGGCATTCCATTCAGTGACCCAATGGCTGACGGTCCCGTCATTCAGGATGCCGCCACCAAAGCACTACGTAACGGGATGACACTGTGCAAACTCTTTGCACAGATTTCATCAGCAAGAAAAGACGGCGTTAAACTGCCACTTATCCTTATGGGCTATATGAATCCCATTTATCAAATGGGATACGAAACTTTCTTTAAAAACTGCATGGAAGCCAATGTGGATGGAGTTATTATCCCCGACTTACCCTTCCGCGACTATATGGAAGAAGTGAAACCTATTGCCAACAAATATGACGTACGAGTGATTATGCTTATCACTCCCGAAACGTCAGAAGAGCGTATTCGCTTCATAGATAAAAATACTGACGGCTTCATTTATATGGTCAGCTCAGCTGCCACAACAGGGGCACAGAAAGAATTTGATGCAGCCAAGCAGACCTACTTTAATAAAGTTAGCCTAATGGGGTTGAAACACCCCCGTATGATTGGCTTCGGCATCAGCAACAAGCAAACACTTGAAAGTGCCCAAAAGAATGCGGCAGGCGCTATCATCGGAAGTAAGTTTGTAACCCTCTTAGACCAACTGAAAGATCCCCAGAAAGCAGTTGAAGCGCTTTTACAAGCGCTTCAACAATAGACTTTAGCCCCCTTTCGCCCACAGGAGAGGAAGTGGGTGTAAGGCTATTCCTTGCGATAGATGGCCTTTACCTTCACGATGCGACGTTCATCCATTTCCATAATCTCAAAAGAAAAGCCTTTATAGGTAATCTTTTCATGCAGTTGGGGAAACTCGCCCTTTATCTCCAGAAGAAGACCGGCTAAAGTATCCGCTTCACCTTCCACCTCTTCAAAGTATTCATCGTCGAGATTGAACAGTTTCATAAAGTCAGCCAACATAATCTTGGCCTCAAAGATGTAGGTGTTTTGGTTAAGACGCTGATAAGGCTTTTCCTCATCATCGTACTCATCATTAATTTCTCCAACAATTTCTTCTATGATGTCCTCCATTGTTACCAAACCGCTGGTGCCACCGAACTCATCTACCACAATGGCCATGTGAACCTTGTTCGACTGGAAATCACGCAGCAAGTCATCAATCATCTTGGTTTCTGGAACAAAGTATGGAGGACGAATAAGACTCTGCCACCTAAAGCTAGAGGGTTTTCCCAAATGCGGCAACAAATCCTTAATATACAGAACACCCTTTATATTGTCCTGTGTACCTTGATAAACGGGGATACGACTATAATTGTTCTCAACAATACACTTTAGAACATCTGGGAATGGCGTGTTTATGTCCAATGCTACTATATCCACCCTACTGGTCATAATCTCCCTAGCCATCTCACCGCCAAAACGGATAATCCCCTCCAGCATACTACTTTCCTGAGCAATATCCTTCTGGTCGGTCAGTTCCATTGCCTTCTCCAAATCATCCACGGTAAGACTCTGCGTATCGGTATGAACAAACCGTCTTGTCACTACCTTGCTACGGATAAGCAGATTGCTTAGCGGTGTAAGCACCTTACTTATCTTACAAAGTTTAGGAGCAGCAAAACGACAGAAAGCCAACGTGTGCTGCGAGCTGTAGATCTTGGGGATTACTTCACCGAAGAGCAGCAGCAAGAATGTCAGCACAACCGTCATCAACAAGAACTGCAGCACCTCAGAGCCGCCAAACTCCAGCACCTTCATAAATACAAAATCAAGTAGCGTGATAATGGCAATATTTACCAGATTGTTACAGATAAGGATATTGGCCAGCAGGCGTTCGCTGTCCTCACGTAGTTGTAGAATACTCTTATCCGAACTATGCTTCTCTTCCTCTACCTCATTTATATCAGAAGGTTTCAGACTAAAGAAAGCTATCTCGCTAGCGGACACAAAACCGCTGCACATAAGTAGGAATAGCGACAGGCAGAGAGCCACTATCACACCAAAAGTAGGTGTATGATAGGTTACAGCCCCAAAAGCTTCAGCTATTGACTGGAAAAAAGAAGCTATATCCATTATACGTTATTCCCCTCCGTAGTTTCTTGCGACTTAGGGGTAAGCATCTCCATAGAGTCGGCCCAAATTTCTGTAATGGAACGTTTTATACCATTTTTGTCGTCCCAAGTACGAGTATGTATCTGTCCTTCTATAAAAAGTTTATCGCCCGTGTGTACATACTTCTCTACTACTTCTGCAAGCTTACGCCAGAGTATTACGTTGTGCCACTCTGTACGGTCGGGCACTTCACCACCATTAGGCAGTTTATACCCACGTTCCTTAGTAGCCAGTCTCACACTTGCCACGCAAACTCCAGCATCAACATACCTAACCTCTGGCTCCTTGCCTACGTTGCCAATCAACATTACCTTATTCATAATTAATACAATCTAATCTTGGCACAAAGATAGTGTAAACCAAATGAACTACAAAATAAATCAACTAAAACATTTTTTAGTCGAAAAGAAATTATAATTTGAGTTTACTTAAAATATGAAATGAGCTTACTCGTTTTATGAATCGAGTAAGCTCAAGTATAATTTAGGGCAAACCTGGGGAGAGAAAGACAACTATCCCTTATTTAGCAGAAGAAGAAATCATCACCTTACGGTTTGTCCCATCACTCATACGAATGATATAGATACCCTTTCTTCGTTCATTGAACACCTTACGACCAGAAAGGTCATAAATATCCCCCTCGCCTTTGGGAAGATTAGGAATATAATGCTCCACGGCATCCACAACATCCATTGCTTCCTCTACACGGAAGGTTGAACCATCATCCGTAAGACTATTCTTATCATCCCAAAACTTCAGAGGGCCACCTCCACCACCAAATTGGTTGACACAATTGTATGATGTGCCTGTCTCTCGCAGTACAAAGCCTCCGTTGTTCGGTAGCAGATCCCACATATAGTCACCTTTACGCATCACGATAATCTCTCCTTCCTTAGCAAGCGTCTCAGTGAAACCCGTTGTATAATTATATACCTTGACATGATAAGGGTCGCCACCGAAAGCCCACAAGGATACCGCTGTACCAGTCACTCCACCATCGTCTCGCATTGGATAGTAAGGTTCACTCTCCTGCTTTTCTACATACCAACCACTACGGATGTGCATATTGTACCAAGTAGCATCTTGCTCTGAGGTAGAGAACTGGAAAGGACCAGTCCATTCGACCTCATAATCTAATATCGTGTTTTCATGAATAGTAAAGGGCATGTCTTCGGGCTCAACAAGGCTCGTATAGTCCGTAGCCCATCGATTAGAAAGTTTGGGAGGCCTTGAACCATCAGGCAACTTGTACGATTCTTCACCAACAACCTGTCCGTGGAACAAAATGCGGTTAGTAACGGCAAAGAAGCTCTCTTCTGCCAATGCCAGAGCCTCAGTCGGGTCAAAGTCACCAGCCTCTTCTATCAGCCAACGGTTGCCGGCGTCAGGCTTATCATAATTGTTGATGACAATCTGTCCATTGTTATTGAAATAGTATATCCCGCCGTTGTCGTTCTTGACAGAAAGCATATATAGGTACTCCCCATCGGCATTATCCGAACTGAAATGGATTGACGTTCCCAAGGCGTCCACCCAGTTGCCATTGTTCTGATAGTTTAGGAAATTCTTTGTTACAGGACTATAGATGTAGTTCTTACCCTCGATATAGAGGATGGCAAAGAGTCTGTCTTCCTCTGGTGCATCTGTTCTTGTCTGTCCTGCAGCCAGTCCTGCGTGCCAGTCATCCAAAACCATGTCACCACGTCGGCATGTGATAGTATATAGTTTATTGTTAGCGAACAGCATCTCTTCTGCATCTTCTGGATCATCTTCAGGATCAATGATATCAGGTTTACGGCCACTGAGAATATCATCATAGATTACTTGCGAGCGAGTAGCCAACCAATCAGCTGCCTCGCTGGCCTGCATAGCGTAGTCAGTATAATCGCCCCATACGTATTGGTTATCCACAAATGAATTCTTGGCAAATTCATAATAGTCTTGACAATACTCTAACAATTCCGTCAAGTTTTTCTCCATGAACTCCTCCCACAATTGTTTATAAACTTCGTTCAATGGTTCGTACTTGAAACGTAGGTCACGAATAAAATCAACCACTTCCATATTAGGACAATCAATCCAATAGTTGTTGGTGGCTTCGCGACGGAAATAGTTTTTACTCCGCTCATAGCCAAAAGCCCAGTCAAGATCCCATACAGGACCGAAGACATATTTGCTTTCGGTGCTTTCGAACGACTCGCGATAACAAAAAGTACTTTTGGGGTGATAGAATTCATAGTTCAAAGTCAACTCATTAACCATCATGAAACGTGCTAACTGCGCAACATCTACGTATTTGGAGATATCGCGTTTCCAGTAGAGCGTGCGCATAAAAGCATTAAAGTTCGAGGATATATCCTCAAGCGTCAGCCTTGTAGTACCTTCTGAAAATGTGGGTTCTTTAATATTAATGGGCAGGTTGTAAGGTTCCGTACGAAATTTCTGTCCATTCTCAGCATCGTAATATGAATCCAGCTCCAACAGAGCGGCAACACTCTCATCATCCAGATCTACGCTGTTGTTAGAAAGTCCCACTTTTTCCGTGAGATTGTAACTTCCACGGTATTCACCATTGAGATAGACATCCACAGGCACAATGTGGTTGGCAGCTGCTGTCCCTATCAGGTTCGCAGCTTTCATACCAATCGCGTTGGACATCATCGAACCCGTCTGATAGTTACTCAGTAGAACCCAGTTTTTCCCCTTTGTCATGCCTAAGGGTTTCACAGATTCTGCAAACTTTATACGATAGGGTTTCTTTGGCCATCCCCAACTACTGTTACCGCGTCCTTTAATCTGCATGGCAGTCTCCTCCATCGAAGGGAAGATGTCATGTCCATCGATGCGGATGGTAGCATCCTTATAGTAATCTTTGCTTGTTATTGGCAAGCCATCAGAAGTATTGATATAGATAGTCGGCACCTGAGAACGGTCTGTCAGCCAATCCACATGAACACGGACAACACGTCCGTATGGTTGCATGGAATAGGTACGAGACCCCTTCTCCTCCGGCTCGTTAGGCAGCAGCATTCTATAGCCTGGACGCGTAATAACATAATATATGTCCTTATCGAAACGTAGTCGTGAAACCTTACTTTCCTGTTGCTCGTTGTTCACATAAACCTCAATCTCTTCGCCTGCAGGCAGTTTGAATGACGGCGTAAGGCGTTTCCCGATAGCTGCGATGGTTACAAAGATTGTATCACCTATCATATTACCATCGGCATCAGTGAACAGCTGATCGTTATATTTATTATTGAACTTGAACGAATCGAAAGTAGGGATGTCCGTTGGAACTGTTTCGCTCACAGAGGTCACATCGCCCAACGAGTAGGTGAATGTCTGTCCAATGTTAGTCTCAATAACCAATTGTCCGTTTGTTTCACTGTACTTAGTAACATAGTCCTTCGGGTATGCCTCCAAGCGCCCATCGTTCAAATAGACATGCAGGGCAGCAGGGAAAGAGATGCGATCCGAAGGATTGGGGTCAATCTGCGGATCGGGGCCTGAACCGCCATCCTTCTTTTGAAAAAAATAGTGTTCATTGTTGCCATTTCCTCCTCCTCCACGGTACGTACCTAAGAGCCCTTGGTCATAGCGAAGGTTCCAGTAATAAGAATCAGAGATGACACTATTAATACTGAACGACCCGTCGCTATTTTCCTGAACGTACCATAAGTGGCTTTGGTCTTCAGGAGCAGAGTCTGCCAACGTCATATACTTATAATATGCATCCACACGGCCAGATGTATAAACAAGATACTGACCGCTTGCTTCGTTTCGGAAAGTATAACCAGACTTCGTACTTGTAACCACCCAATAAGCATCGCCCGTCATTGTACCACCATCCTTGACATAACATATATATGGAGCTACATCATGATATGAGCCTAACCCAACATAACCATCTCCTACCAGACATGAGATAGAATAGACACCGTTCTCTAATGCGCCAAACGCATTTAGAGAACACCAATAAAAACACAATAAAAGTAAGTGTGTTAGAGATTTATTCATTGTTTTCGTTAGTATTACCGCGCAAATTTAGATAAATAATTTGAAAATGACGAATGAATAAAGAGAAAACAATCACATATCAACTTCAATAATCTTGAAAAGACTACTTACGAGGAGTCTGAAGCCTAAATTCAAGGAGTATTTAGTGTTCAAACTCCTCCGCAATCCAATCGTTCCGCCTTATATCATGCACATGTTGGTTTTATATAATGTCGGTACGAATGAGCAACTTAACAAGAAGCTGTGGAAAAGCATAGTTCTGAAGTTCTGATTTCTTTACCCACAGACCAGGAATACATGCATTTTCTTGGAATAGTTTCAACTTATAGAAATTAACGACCAAACGCTGATGCGTTAAGTGATGAACAAAACCTTGGCGAAGCAGAGTCCACTCCCCTGCGGGGAATTTATCTTGCAACAAAGAGGGCGAAATTTCCTCAATAGACTCTATCAAAGGGAACTCAAAAAGGCCTTTCCAAATATCATCACTTTCCCTTTTTCTAATTAGGACATTTTCTTTAGAGTCACAAATATAAACGTATGAGAACCAACGAGTTTTCTGTTCCATTTTTTTTTCTTTAATTGGCAGTTGCTGCACACAATTATGAGAATAAGCCACACACGTCTCACAGAGAGGGCAAAGGGTGCAATCTGCTCCAGATGGTTTACATACCAAGGCCCCAAAATCCATAATGGCTTGATTATAAAGGGAGGGGCGTCTTTTATCTAACAACTCATCGGCCAGAGCCTTAAACTCTTTTTTACCTTCAGCAGAGTCTATTGGTGTATAAATACCAAAGTATCTTGACAAAACACGAAAAACATTACCGTCCAAAACGGCATACGGTTGACCATAAGCAAAGCTTGCTATGGCTGCAGCCGTATAAGGGCCAACGCCTGGTAACGAAAGAATGGATTTATAATCGGAAGGAAAGGAACCAAGAGCAACTATCTGCTGCGCAGCCTTATGTAGATTACGAGCCCTACTGTAATAACCTAATCCCTGCCAAAGCAGCAACACTTGCTCTTCTGAAGCTGCCGCCAATGTCTGGACGGTAGGAAAGGCGGCAACGAAACGCTCATAATAAGCCCTACCCTGCTCTACCCTTGTCTGCTGTAGAATAATCTCAGAAAGCCATATATAATATGGATTGGTAGTCTCGCGCCATGGCAACACCCTTTTATGCTGTTCATACCATTGCTCTATAATTGCTGAAAAATCTGCCATTTTCTGATAATTAACCTTCTTTCGGGTCACAAAATTACATAAAAAGCAGCAAGAAACAAGCTCATACACTTTTTTTAAGATAAAAAATCGAGAAAATGCTTTCGGCTTTAAGATAAAAATTGTAATTTTGCAGCTCGAAAAGCAAGAAATAATAGTACTAACCCATAAATAACAAACAATTATGCCAAACGGAAAGAAGCATAAGAGACACAAAATGTCTACTCACAAGCGTAAGAAGAGACTGAGAAAGAACAGACATAAGAGCAAGTAAAAGTACTTCTCAGAAGACATGGCTCGGTGACAGACTTAAACATGTCACCGAGTCTTTTTTAAGATTAGGATTTAACAAAACAAGAAAGACAAGAATGACTAGCGAACTTTTCATAGACGTCCAGCCAAAGAAGATTGCCATTGCTCTTACCGAAGACAAGAAGCTTGTCGAATATCAGGAAGAAGAGCAATCAGCCTCCTTCTCGGTAGGCAATATCTATTTGGCCAAAGTCCGCAAATTAATGCCTGGCTTGAACGCCTGTTTTGTTAACGTTGGACACGAACGCGATGCTTTCCTGCACTATCTTGATTTAGGATCACAATTTAATTCCTATGCCAAATACCTGAAACAGGTTCTTAACGACAAGAAGAGTCTCTCCCCTTTTGAGAAAGCCACCTTCCAACACGAGTTGGAAAAGACCGGCAGTGTACAGAACGTACTTCAACAAGGACAGGAAATATTGGTACAGATAGTAAAAGAGCCCATCAGCACAAAAGGACCACGCCTTACCTGCGAAATAACATTCCCCGGACGCTATCTAGTTCTAATACCTTTTGACGACAAAGTCTCCATCTCTACCAAAATAAAGAGTGCAGAGGAACGATCGAGACTTAAACAAATCATACAAAGCATAAAGCCACATAACTGTGGCGTAATAGTACGTACAGTAGCAGAAGGAAAACGCGTTGCAGAAATAGACACCGAAATGAAGGTGTTGGTAAAACGTTGGGAAGAATGCCTGAAGCAAGCTCAAAAAGCCAAGTCGCTACCTGCACTCGTTTACGAAGAAACAAGTCGTACCGTAGGTATGCTTAGAGACCTCTTTAATCCAAGCTATGAGAATATCTACGTTAACAAGGAAGATGTTTTCAACGAGATTAAGGACTATGTCTCACTGATAGCACCAGACAGATTAAGCGTTGTTAAACTCTACAAGGGAAATCTACCTATCTTTGACAACTTTGACATTACAAGGCAGATTAAGTCTGGATTCGGCCGTACAGTATCATACAAACACGGAGCTTATCTGATAATAGAACATACAGAAGCACTGCACGTGGTGGATGTAAACAGCGGCAACCGAGCAAAGAATAAAAACGGACAGGAAGCTAACGCGCTGGAAGTAAATCTAGGCGCAGCCGACGAGTTAGCACGCCAGCTAAGACTGAGAGATATGGGCGGAATCATAGTGGTCGATTTCATTGATATGAAATTAGCCGAAGACCGCCAAACACTTTACGAACACATGTGCGAGAACATGAAACGCGACCGTGCTCGCCACAACATTCTTCCCCTCTCCAAGTTTGGTTTGATGCAGATAACCCGCCAGCGCGTAAGACCGGTAATGGACGTGCAGGTAGAGGAATCTTGCCCCACCTGTCACGGCACAGGAAAGATTAAGAGCAGCTTCCTTTTTGAAAGCGTACTAGAAGGTAAAATCAAGCTCTTGAACAAGAAATTGGGAATGAAGCGTTTCAACCTCTACGTCCATCCTTACGTATATGCATTCCTATGCAAGGGAATATTCTCCCTAAAACGCAAATGGCAATGGAAGTACGGCCTTGGCGTAAAAGTGATTCCAAGTCAAAAACTGGCATTTCTGGAATATCAGTTCATAGATGCCGACGGACAGGAAATAGACATGAAGGAAGAAGTGGAAATACGTTAACCCCGCACACCACACTAAAAACAAAGAAGGCTGTATGATCATACGTCATACAGCCTTCTTTGTATATTATCTTTTTCTTTTTTTATTCCTGAGGAACAACCTGAAGGTTAAGTTCATCTAACTGAGCCTGCTCCAAGAAACCGGGAGCATCCAACATAACATCGCGACCGCTATTGTTCTTGGGGAAAGCAATGCAATCACGGATACTATCAAGTCCAGCAAACAGACTTACAAAACGATCCAAACCATACGCAAGACCTCCATGTGGTGGTGCGCCGAACTTAAAGGCATTCATTAGGAAGCCGAACTTCTGCTGAGCCTGCTCTGGGGTGAAGCCTAAAATTTCAAATATCTTCTGCTGTGTTTTGGCATCGTGAATACGGATGCTGCCGCCACCAACTTCCACACCGTTGATTACCATATCGTATGCATTGGCGCGTACACTGGCAGGATCGGTATCTAGAAGAGGGATATCCTCGGGCTTAGGAGAGGTAAACGGATGATGCATAGCCATCAGACGCTGCTCCTCATCACTCCATTCATACATGGGAAAATCAATAACCCATAGGCAAGAGAACTTGTTTTTATCGCGCAACCCCATACGCGACCCCATCTCCAGACGAAGCTCGCAAAGTTGCTTACGAACCTTCATAGCATCATCACCACTGAGAATAAGTATCAAATCACCAGGCTTAGCATTCATTTTCTGCTTAAGAACCTGCAAGGTTTCTTGAGTGTAAAACTTATCTACAGAGCTCTTCACGTTACCATCCTCTTCAACACGGGCATAAACAAGCCCCTTGGCACCAATCTGAGGGCGCTTAACAAAGTCCGTCAACTGATCTATCTGCTTACGAGTATATACTGCCTGACCTTCAGCACAAATAGCACCTATATATACAGCGCCATCAAATACGCCAAAACCATCGGGGAAAATACTTTCAACAATCTCACGCGAAGCATTATCTGGCTGATTGTTCTTCAACTCAACGAACTCCATGCCAAAACGTGTATCGGGCTTATCACTACCATAATTCTTCATGGCGTCTGCCCACGTCATACGTGGCAAGGCTGGGATATCTATTCCCTTAATAACCTTAAAGAGATGACGGCTCATGCCTTCGAACATTTGCAAGATATCCTCCTGTTCAACAAAAGACATTTCGCAGTCAATCTGAGTAAACTCTGGTTGACGGTCTGCACGAAGATCCTCATCACGGAAACACTTTACAATCTGGAAGTAACGATCCACACCAGCAACCATAAGAAGCTGTTTCAAGGTCTGAGGACTCTGAGGAAGCGCATAGAACTGACCAGGATTCATACGGCTAGGAACAACAAAGTCACGGGCACCCTCAGGAGTACTGTTAACCAAAACAGGGGTCTCAATCTCCAAGAAACCTTGCTCGTCAAGATAACGACGAACTTCGAAGGCAAACTTATGGCGGAGTTCCAAGTTCTGACGTACTACAGGACGACGAAGATCAAGATAGCGATACTTCATTCGTAGGTCATCACCACCATCAGAATTCTCCTCGATAGTAAATGGAGGTATAGCACTCTCGTTAAGAATATTCAATTCCTCCACGAGAATTTCGATTTCACCAGTTGGAATATTCTTATTCTTAGAATAACGCTCTGCCACAACACCTGTTGCCTGCAGAACATACTCACGCCCCAACTTTCCTGCTTTCTGGCGCAACTCCTCAGATGCATCTTCAGTAAACGCCAACTGCGTAATGCCGTAACGGTCTCTCAGGTCAACGAAAGTTAATGCACCTAGATTGTGTACACTCTGTACCCATCCGGCCAAAGTAACCCTCTCGCCTACATTGGTGAGACGCAACTCACCACAAGTTCTTGTCCTATACATTATTTATATATTTATTTTGTCCTTTAAAAACAAAAGAAGGATGAACCCTAAAGTCCATCCTTCTTTGTTGTACGCCCTCAGGGGCTCGAACCCTGGACCCATTGATTAAGAGTCAATTGCTCTACCAACTGAGCTAAGGACGCAT